>APMI01001323.1_pt1 | contig 38517 bp, 43 predicted proteins | sample 667938 | NCBI WGS metagenome assembly APMI01 (sample SAMN01084076, study PRJNA167559) | wastewater metagenome | biome: Wastewater | place: Denmark: Ejby Moelle, Odense | collected 2011-11-28
GGTCAGGACGAGGCCCAGGCCATCGAGGGCGAGGCCAGACACTGGCCGCTGACGCTCGAGTTCGCCGTGAAGGACAAGAAGCGCGCCGACTTCGCGGCGGACGTCAAGGTGCTCGTGCGCGATGCCAAGGGTCACACGGCGCTGGACCTGACCGCAGCCGCGCCGTTCCTGCTCGCGAAGCTGGCCCCCGGGCACTACAGCATCGAGGCGAGCTTCGCCGGCAAGACGCTGCACGAGAGGGCGATCGTGAAGCCGGGGCACCCGGCGAAGGCGCTGTTCCTCTGGCCGGCAGGCACCGGCGAGTCGAAGTCTTGAGCGAACCTCCCGAAGAGGCGGCAAGCGTGCCGGCCATTCGTTCATCTCGACCGGCCGGCAACGGCTTGTCCGCGCACATCCTGCCGACATCGGCCACGATGATCGGCGTGTGCCTGACCACGCTCTACATCAGCCTGCTGGGGCCGCTGGGAACGCGGCGCGTGGTGGTCGACAAGCTGATGGCGGTGGACGCGCTGGTGTTCCTGGCCAGCGCCGTGCTGTCGTTCACGTCGATGCGGTCGCGCCGCTTTGGAACGCGCTTCGAGGGCTATGCCGAGACGGTGTTCATCGCCGGGCTCGGACTACTCGCGCTCGGGGCGGTTGTGCTCGCGTTCGCCATCACTTGATGCCCGGCAGCAGTACGGACATCGCTGAGCTAGAGCATGCAGACCCTCCCCGAATCGGCGAGCGAGATTCCAGATAGCCGGGCCAAGGTCGGCGTCGGCCAGATCCTCGGCGATGCCTGGGCCTTGGCGCGGCCATTCTGGGCCGACAAGCAGGAACGCCGGGCCTGGCTGCTGCTGGCGGCGGTGATCGTGCTGACCTTGGGTGCCGTCTGGCTCAACGTTCAGTTCAGCAACTGGAACAACAGCTTCTACAACACCCTGCAGAACCACGACCTGGCGGGTTTCTGGCGCCAGTTGGGCGTGTTCGGTTTGCTGGCCACCGTATTCATCGCCGTGGCGGTCTACCGGCAGTACCTGCAGCAATTGTTGTTCATGCGCTGGCGAACATGGTTCACACGTGACCTGCAAGGCCGCTGGTTGCAGCCCGGCGTCGCGTACAGGCTGGGCGGGAAGGCGGTTGATCGGATCGACAACCCGGATCAGCGCATCGCCGAGGATGCCCGTGGCTTCGTGTCGTCGACACTGGACATCGGCCTGGGGCTGCTCAATGCGTCGGTGACGCTGTTGTCCTTCGTGGGCATCCTGTGGGGCCTATCGGGCACGCTGACCGTGCCCATCGGCCAGGGCGTCGACGTGCCGGGCTATATGGTGTGGGTCGCGTTGGCCTACTCCTTTGTCGGCACCTGGGTCGTTCAGCTGGTCGGTCGGCCGCTGGTGGGCCTGAACGGCCAGCAGCAGCAAGTCGAGGCCGATTTCCGGTACGCGCTGGTGCAAATGCGCGACCACGCCGAAGCCGTGGCTTTGTCCCAGGGCGAGCGGCGTGAGCATGCCCGCCTGAGCGCCGCCTTCGATGCGGTCCGCGCCAACTGGACCGGGCTGATCCGCACCACCAAGCGGCTCACCTGGTTTTCGGCGGGCTACGGGCAGGTGGCCAATGTCTTCCCGATCCTGGCAGCGGCCCCGCGCTATTTCGCAGGCGGCTTGCAACTCGGTGGCCTGATGCAGACCGCCCAGGCCTTTGGTCAGGTGCAGGGTGCATTGAGCTGGTTCATAGATGCCTACCCCCGCCTGGCGGATTGGCGCGCGACGGTCAATCGTCTGACGGCCTTCCGCGCTGCGACCGATGACGAAGCCAGACAGGCGGATGTCCCGGGCATCGAGCGCTCGACACATGCCAACGACGTCGTTGACATCGCCGGGCTGAGCGTGTCGGCACCCGACGGGCAGGTGCTTGTTCGAGGGCTGGATCAACGCATGGAGGCCGGTGCCAGCCTGTTGATCGCAGGGCCCTCGGGTAGCGGCAAGAGTACGCTCGTGCGCGCGCTGGCAGGCCTGTCTCGCGAAGGCGAGGGCGTCATCCACCTGCCCGAGCGCGCACGAATGATGTTCGTGCCGCAGCGCCCCTATCTGCCAGCCGGCTCGCTGCGCGAGGTGCTGGCCTATCCAGGCGAGGCCGCAGATTTCAACGTCCGTCACATGGTGCGTGCCATGCGCTGGGCGGGCCTCGGTGGACGTGTCAGTGAGCTCGATGCACACAGGCGGTGGGCCTCGATCCTCTCGCCGGGTGAGCAGCAGCGCATCCACTTTGCGCGGGTGTTCCTGCATCGACCGGACTGGGTCTTCCTCGACGAGTCAACTTCCGCACTCGACGAAGCTGCCGAGCAGGCCCTCTATCGAGGATTGAAGCAGTGCTGCCCTGCAACCACTGTCGTCAGCGTCGGTCATAGATCGACGTTGCGAACATTGCACGACAGGATCTGGTCGATCGGTGCGCACAGCGATACCGAGGCCATCCGGACGATGGAGGGTCTCGGCATCGCACAAGCGGACGAGGTGCCTGAGGCCCGCCATGCGGCATGACGTCACCGCGCCCGTGATCTGCAGCCCGGTGCCGCCGCTAAGCTCGGGGCAACGTGATCAACCGAGCCACCGCCATGACATCGTCGAACAGTTGGGCCTTCTGGGCGGTCCTGTCTGCCGTGTTTGCAGCCCTGACCGCCATCTTCGCCAAGATCGGTATCCGGGGTGTTGACTCCGACCTGGCCACCCTGGTTCGCACCGCGATCATCATCGTCGTGTTGTCTGGTTTTGTCTGGTTTGCGGGCAAGTGGAGCAACCCGCTGCTGCTGTCCCCGAAGACATGGCTGTTTCTCGGGCTCTCCGGGCTGGCCACCGGCGCCTCCTGGGTCTGCTACTTTCGCGCCCTCCAGATCGGAGAGGCATCGAAGGTCGCACCGGTCGACAAGCTGAGCCTGGTGCTTGTTGCGATCTTTGCATTCGCATTCCTGGGTGAACGGCCTACGCTGCGCGAGTGGACGGGCATAGCGATGGTCGCGGCTGGTGTGCTGGTGCTCGCAATCAAGCGCTGATGAAGGTTCGGATTGCCCGGGTGCCGCATTTGAAGGTGATGGGCCATGGACGCTGCTGCCAAGACGCCCTCGGGCAGTCCTGAGAACTTGCGTCGATCCGCAGCGCCCGGCCACATTCACGGAACCGCATCGACGGTCCCGTACTCCATGTCAGAGATCGACCACAAGGACGAGACGCATGTCAGACGAGTTCGATGACGAGCTGCAGATCGACGTGCTGCGCTACAGCCCGACGGCAGCGACCAGGGCTGCCGAAAGGCAGCGCTCAAGAGTGGCGAGATTGGCGTCCCGCCTGTACTCGGAGTCCGGCGCTCCCATGCGAGCCAGGATGCTCGCTTGTCTGCTTCGCCCGCTCGGGTCACTCGGCCTGGCAGCGGTGGCATCAGGGGCCTTCGCGTCACTGCTTCAGCGTTGGAACTTCCGAGATGCGGTCATTCCGTTCGATGACCTGGAGCGCTACACGAAGGACCAGATCGGCGAACTGGTTCGCTTCGTCGAACAGGTCAGTCCCGAAGCCCTGCAGCAGTTGGGCAACATCGTTGCGGACAACCCGATGGGCGCGGCCGCAGTCGGTGCTTCGGTCGCCATGTTGCTGCTGAGGGCCCTGCGGGGCCGAGGGGCAGTCGTCAGGGAGACTGACGATGACGGCACATCGCAACGTCGGACCAGTGACCAGTAAAAGATCAACCTGCTGCCGGAAAAGCCGCCTGCGAATTGTTCAAAGTACCGCCTCTGGGTCGGCGAGGTCGAGGGGCATGAAGTGGTCGGGACACGCTGCCCGTGACGAAGGTCATGGCAGGTCATGACAACCGGCACTGTCGCCACAGTGTGCCCCTCGCCTAAATTCCTGACAACGGGGCCTTGAGGGCGTCCGCATGAGTCGCGCATCCGCACGATGGGCCTGGCTTGACTGGAGATTCACAATTGCGAACTGCCAAGACATACGCGCTGCTGCTTGCCCTTGCTGCTTTGCTGGGTGCCTGCAGCAACACTCCGGTTGCAACACCGGCACCGGCAGCCAAACCTGTTGCGGCACCACCTGCGCCTGTTCCGCCGGCAGCCCCTGCGCCCGCCGCAGCGGCCAAGCCCACGCCGGCATCTACCGTGGCCACGGTATCGCTGCCGGCCTACCTTGATCCGAAAAGCGACATTTCGACCGGTCGCAGCGTCTACTTCGACTTCGACATGGCTCTCGTGAAGCCAGAGTTCAACGGTCTGGTGGAGCGGCACGGCAAGTACCTGGCTGCCAATCCAAAGTTGGCCATCAAGATCGAAGGCAATACTGACGAGCGCGGCAGCGCCGAGTACAACCTGGCACTCGGCCAGAAGCGAGCCGAGTCTGTCCGGCGGGCGCTCAAGATCCTCGGTGTCAAGGATGCCCAGATGGAGGCAGTCAGCTGGGGCAGTGAGAAGCCGAAGTCGTCAGGCCATGATGAGTCTGCGTGGGCGCAGAACCGGCGCGCTGACCTTCAGTACCCCAACCGTTGAACCAGCTGATGCAGTCCGGGGCCAAAGCGAACGCCGCGCTACAGTCCCGCGGCGACTCTGACTGATTCAGTCTGCCGAACAGCCGGCCTGGGCCGTTAACGCTGCCGGCGATGCCTTGAGTTCGCTGGTGTCAACAGAGAGGTCAAACCGTGCACCAAGCCGCCAACTGCCCTGGTGTCGCGACCAGGACCTCGCCGCGCGACAGTGGGACCCAGCCTTCAGCAGTCAGCGGTACGCTGGCGAAAATGACCACGTCCTGCTCGACGCCAGGTGCCTCGATGTGCAAGCCATCGGATACCCGATCTCCACCTGTGCGGCAGTGCCTGTGCAGCTGCCACAGACCCGGCGGATGGATCGTGCCGTCGTCGTGATGGCGGCCCGTCACCGTGCGCGAAGAGCGCGTCCCCATCGCCGTACAGGAAGTTGGCGGGACCCAGTTCTCGAAGTTCGGCGGCAAGGCCATCGACCACCTCGCGCCGGAAACCAAAGCTCGGCCACTCCTTGCCGGGCCGGAGTGGCCGCAATCGCTCCAGCAAGGCACAGAAGGCGATTTCGGAGTCCGTTTCACCGATGGTGCGAAACCCATCCAGGTGCGCTGGCATGGCGGCATCGATCCCGGCCAGGTCGCCGTTGTGGGCGAATGCGTGCCAGGTCCCACCCATCTCGCACACGAAGGGCTGGCAATTGCGCAACGCCACGGCGCCACGGTTTGCCCTGCGGACGTGGCTGATCGCGAAAGGCGTGGTGAACTGCGTTTCCTGAATGAAGCGTACGCATGCACTTTCCGCTGCGGGGCGCGATTCCTTGACGAGTCGAATTTCGCACTCGTCGTACCAGGCGATGCCCCAGCCGTCCTTGTGCGGCACCGACCGACTCCCGTGACGAGAGAACTGCTCGAGCGACAGGTGAACAGTGCTCGGGTACCTGGAGGACATCCCGAATAGTTCGCACATGGGCAGTCGCTGTGATTGCGTCCGTTGATCGCTGGCAGGAGGCGGCACTGCTAGTCCGGCGAAGCCGCACTTCAGGTGTTGTATCCCGCGAATCGCGGCGCTCCCGGAAGGTAGGCCGTCTGCACTTCATCGAGGCGGAATCCCGATGACGCCATCAAGCTTGTCACCGGGCGATTCAAATGACTGCCGCCGGCTAGGCGGCTCCAGAGCGGATCGAGGCAGTCTTGCCAGCGGCGCACGCCGACATCCGGCGCTGCGCCGTGCTCGCAGAAAAGGAGCTTACCGCCCGGCCGCAGTCCGCGCCGCATCTGCTTCAAGGCAGCCGTCGCGCCCGGGATCGCGCACAGCGTGTAGGTCATCACGACGCTGTCGACGCTCTCGTGCGGAAGGGGCAGATCCTCGCCGCACAAGTCAAGCAGGCGCGCGTCCAGGTTTGAGCGTGACAAGCGAGAGGTTGCCATCGCGCGCATCGGCGCGGATGGCTCAGGTTTCGCGCGCAGGCTGGAGCGCGCGCTGCCATCCCAGTTGTCGGTTGGGGCAATCATGGCGGCAGCAGGCGAGGTCGCGCACGGCACCCGTCGTCCTGGTTGACGGCGCCACCGAAGCCGAAACGCACGCAAGCCCACAGGCGATCTGGCTTCGGATCCAGTGGCGGATCGGGTTGAGTCAGGGCTCGGTGTCCACCCGACCATGCCTGCCGGTCGGACACAGGACGTTCTTTGGCTCCCCGCCACGCAGGTATTGCGTCTCCTCGTCGTCGGTCGCCTGCCGCACTTCGACGAGTTGCGCGCGGTCACCGTACAGTGCTGCCAACTGGGAGACCATTGCTTGGCGCACGTCGTCACCGGCGGCAAGGGCCTTGAACCAGCGGCGCGGTCGGCCGTCGTAGCGAAAGTCCACCACCCAGGTGACCGAGGTCTTGAAGAATTCAGACATGGCGCATCATCCATCCCGAAGGCGGGGCGCGACCCAGTTCGGTCGGGACAACCGAAAAGCAGCGTAGCCTGAGACTACGCCATCCCTTTGCCGCGGAGCCCCGTTCGATGATTCTTGAGGTTGCTGCCGCCACGGGCAGCGTGTGGGCGCTGCGCCGCATGGCGCACCATGCCATTCTGCGCGGCCTGCGCGCGCCGCGCCTGGCGCATGCCCAGGGCCCTGGTGAGCACGGCTTTGCGGCGGATCAGGTTCGCGAAGTGCGCATACCGGGTCCACGCGGCAGGAGCCTGTTCGGCTGGCTGGTGCTGCCACCGGGCACAGCGCAGCGGCCTGCGCCGGCTGTTCTCGCAATGCATGGCTGGGGCGCCAATGCCGCCATGATGTGGCCGGTGGTGCCGCCCTTGCACGCCGCCGGATTCGCGGTGCTGCTCATCGACGCACGGTGCCACGGGCGCAGCGGTGACGAGACGTTCACCTCGATGCCGCGTTTTGCCGACGACATTGCCGCCGGGCTGGCCTGGCTTCGTCTGCAGCCAGACATTGCAGTTGACCGGGTCGCGCTGCTGGGCCACTCGGTGGGTGCGGCGGCCGCGCTGCTGCATGCGTCGCGGCACCACGATGTGCGGGCCGTGGTCAGCCTGTCGGCTTTTGCACACCCGCGCGAAGTGATGCGGAGGTACATGGCCGAGAAACGGGTGCCGTACCCCGTGCTGGGGTGGTACGTGTTGCGCCACGTACAGCGCGTGATCGGCGTGTCGTTCGACGACATCGCGCCGCTCGGCACGCTGGCCCGTGTGCGCTGCCCGGTGCTGCTGGTGCACGGGCGGTCCGACAGCGCCGTGCCTGTCGGCGATGCGCAGCGCCTGCTGGCCGTGTCCAGCCGTGCGCGCCTGCTGCTGGTCGAGGGTGATCATGACCTGCGCGGGACGCTGGCACCCCATGCGCCGGCGCTGGTGGACTTTCTGAGCACCGCTTGTGCGTTGCCGGCAGTTGCTGTCCCGGATGGCTTGGACTGACACCATGTTGTCCATCTCCCTGGGGCCTGTTGCACTGCCAGTGGCCCCTGTGCTGTTGCTGCTGGCGGTCTGGGGCGCGTCGTGGCTCGCCTCGCGGGTCGCGTCGGGCGGAGCCGACAAGGGCCATCGCACCGCTGCGGGCAATGCCGTGTTGAACGCAGCGCTGATCGGCCTTCTGGCGGCGCGGCTTGCGCACCTGGTGCTCCATTCGGATCTGTACGCCACAACGCCGTGGTCGGCTCTGGATCTTCGAGACGGTGGCTGGCAGGTGCCCACCGGCGTCATGGCGGGTGCCGCGTGGTTGGCGTGGCAGGGATGGCGCTCGCCGGCGCTGCGCCGACCACTTGCCGTGGGTGGGTTGTCAGGGATCGTGTTCTGGATCGCCGCATCGGCCGCCACCAGCTTGGGGCAATCGAAGGAACTGCCCGAGTTGGTGTTCAGCGAGTTGGACACTGCAACGGAGGTCAGCCTGTCCCAGGCCGCACGCGGCCGTCCGCTGGTCGTGAACCTGTGGGCCAGTTGGTGCGGACCGTGCCGGCAGGAGATGCCGATGCTGGCGGCCGCCCAGCAACACGAGACGGTGGTCGGCTTCCTGTTCGTCAACCAGGGGGAGTCGGACAGTGCGGTGCGCGCCTACCTGACCGACCAGGGCCTTCCGCTGCGCGAGGTGCTGCTGGACCGCGGCTCGAAGCTCGGCCCTGCCGTGGGATCGCGCGGGCTGCCCACCACGCTGTTCTACGATGCCCGTGGCCGGCTGGTCGATGCACACTTCGGCGTGCTCAACGCTGCCGCACTCGAGAGTCGCCTGCGCCAACTGCGGACCACCCGATGAGCCATCGCCGGATTGACTGAACCACCACGACACCATGAGCCCAGATGCTTCCCACCCACTGCTGATCGACGATGAACTCGATGTCCTGGCCGACCTGGTGCCGTTGGCCGGGCAGCACGTCGTGGAACTGGGTTGCGGTGCCGCACAGTTGTCACGGGCACTGCTGGTGCGCCACGCCGGCAGCCGCGTCACCGGTCTGGAGGTCGACGAACGCCAGCATGCCAAGAACCTGGCGGCGCCTCAGGCGGGGCTGACGTTCATTGCCGCTGGTGCCCAGGCGATCCCGTTTCCCGATGCCAGCTTCCATCTGGCGCTGATGCTGAAGTCGCTGCACCACGTTCCCGTGCCCTTGATGGCACAGGCCTTGGGTGAAGTGGCGCGGGTCGTGCGCCCCGGTGGCCATCTCTACGTTTCGGAGCCGGTCTACGGCGGCGCGTTCAACGAAGTGATCCGTGTCTTCAACGACGAAGGTGTGGTGCGGGCCGCGGCACAGGCTGCGCTGGACGATGCGCTGGGAACGGCGGTGTGGAGCCAAGTCACCGAACGGCGCTTCGAGATGCCGGTGCGCTTTCGGGACTTCGCCGATTTCGAGCAACGCATGATGCGTCCGACCTTCGCCGACCACTTCATCGACGAAACCATACTGGCCACGACACGCGCGGCTTTCGAACTTCATGTTGGCCCCGACGGGGCGGGTTTCAACCGCCCGATGCACGTACGCCTGCTGCGCCGCATGGGCTGATCGACGTACAGGCCGCCACCGCTGCCCGCACGTCCCCTTCGTCGACTGTTTTCCACCTACCTGCCGCCGATGTCCTACCTCGATGACCCTCGCGTGCTGCCGCCGAACGCACCTTGCTGGCCTGGCAGCGGACTGCCATTGCCCTGATGGGCTTCGGCTTCGTGGTCGAACGATTCGGCCTGTTCCTGCGCATGGTGTCCAACCAGCCCCTCTCGGCATCGCAGCGCGGGTTCTCGCTGTGGTTGGGTGTGGGTTTGCTCCTGCTCGGTGCCGGCGTGTCCGTGATCTCGGCCCTGCAGTTCCGAACGGTCATCCGCGGGCTTGGCGAGAAGGAGATTCCGCGCGGCTACTGGACCAGTCTGGGCGTCTGGCTCAACTTCGTGCTGGCCTTCGTCGCACTGGCCTTGGCGGTCCACTTCGTCACCAGCGCGGGCTGATGAGCCATCCCTGCATTCGATGAACACGACAGACCCCGCTCAGGATCGGCTGGGGACGGTGCTCGTTGCCTGCCAGTTCATGTTGCTCGCTGCCCTGGCAGCGCTGGCACTGCCGGCTTTCCTGGCAGGCGAAGCGCCCGCTGGCGCATGGCTGATAGCTGTTGCGGGCGCCTTGCTCGCGCTGTGGGCACTGTCCAGCAACAGGCCCGGCAACTTCAACATCCGACCCACACCGCGCGAGGGCGGACAGTTGGTGCAGCAAGGGCCCTATCGCTGGATCCGTCACCCGATGTACACCGCGGTCATCGCCTGTGGGCTGGCATGTGCCTGGGCTGGAGATTCGGCGTGGGGATGGCGCTGCGTTGCGGCCCTGGTCCTCGTCCTCTTGACCAAAGCGATCTTCGAAGAGCGCTGGATGCTCATCGCGCATCCGGCCTACGCTGCCTACCAGGCCGGCACCTATCGATTCCTGCCGTGGATTCTGTGATCGCCGGCTGGGCGCCTTTGCATCACGACCCCAGAAACTCCGCGCCGAGATGACCCACCTTCACGTAGATCAGTGCACCTTCCGGCCCGGTGAACGGCGTGTGCCGGCTCCAGCGCGGGCTGCGCAGCCACGTGCCTGCCTCATAGTCGTTACCCTCGTCACTGAAGACGCCATCCAGGACCAGAATCTCTTCGCCACCCGGATGTGAATGGGCGTTGAAGTGGGTGTTCGGCGCCCAGCGAACCAGCGCCGTATCGATGTCATCGTGCGAATGCAAAGGCATCACCGACAGGCCGGGCACGAGTCCCGGCCGCCATGGCGTGGCTCGGGTGGAAATCCGCACGCTCTCCAGGTCGCCAAGCGCGAACTGTCGCAGCTTGACGAACAGGAGGCACCCCTCACGCGAGAAGGGTGCATGGGCACTGCCCGGCGGATTGCGCATATAGGTGCCCGCGGAATAGTCGCCGCTCTCATCCGAGAACACGCCTTCGAGCACCAGGATTTCTTCACCCCCGTCGTGAACGTGCCGGTCGAAGTGCGACCCGGGTGCGTAGCGCACGATGCTGGTGGCGCGGGCGACCTCGCCGCCCACCCGATCCAGCATGCGTCGGTCCACACCCGGCAGCGGCGAGGGCGTCCAGGTCGCATCTGCCGCACGCGCAACGATGCGAGCCGAGAAGTCGTTGTTGATGTTCATGGTCTATTCAATTCCATGCTGAGCGGCCGCTGGGGCAAGGAGAGGACTACGATGACCGAGGGGTCGGACAGCAGAGGGGCTCTGCGGTTCGACCCGGATCGTTCGCATTCTCGGCGCCCCAGGAGATTTCGATGAGCCACTACGTGTTCGGCAAGTTGGTGTCGCTGCCCTTCGATGCGGCGGTGCAGCGAATCACCGAGGAACTGGCCAAGGTCGGTTTCGGCGTGCTCACCGAGATCGACGTCCAGGCCACGATGAAGAAGAAGTTGGGGCAGGAGATGCCGCCGTACCGAATCCTCGGCGCCTGCAACCCGGGATTTGCGAGCCGCGCGATCGCGGCAGAGCCTCAAATAGGTGCCTTGTTGCCCTGCAACGTGGTCGTGCGGCAGGACGCCGCAGGCGGCGTGCACATCGAGGTGATGGACCCGAACGTCATCCTGACCCTGGTCGACCACCCGGACGTGGTGCCGATGGCCGCCGAGGTCAGGCAGAAACTGGAACAGGCGCTCGCGCAGGTCTGAGCAGCGCGGCGATGGCGCCGTAGTTCACCGACCTGCGCGCCACCGTGAACCCCTCGGCGCGAAGACGAACAGACTTCCACGTCCCCTGCGCCGACGCTTCGTGCCGGGTTCTATAGCGTGCAGGCTCCCACGCGACCGATGAGGATCGAAAACATGGCACGACGACTGGTGATCATCGGCGGCGATGCGGCAGGCATGTCCGCAGCAACGCAGGTACGGCGGATGAAGGCCATTGACGAGCTTGAAATCGTCGTCTTCGAGCGCTCCTCCAGAACGTCCTATGCAGCGTGCGGTCTGCCCTACCTGGTCGGCGGATTCGTGACGTCGCCAGACAGCCTCGTCGCCCGCACCCCTGAGCAGCACCGTGCCAAGGGCATCGACGTGCGGATCCATCACGAAGTCATCGCCATCGACATCAAGGCATCCACGGTGTCCGTGCGCGATGTCGTCGCAGGCCTGGAGTCCGCGGTGCACTACGACGAACTCCTGATCGGCACGGGTGCATCGGGCATCTCGCCGCCCTGGCCGGGCATCGACGCGAAGGGGGTGCTGCAACTGCGGACCCTGGACGACGCAGCAGAGGTGGAGCGACTGCTGGCCGCAGGTGCGCGGCGCGCCGTGGTGGTCGGTGCTGGCTACATCGGACTGGAGGTCGCCGAAGGTCTGCTCAAACGTGGGCTTCACGTCACGGTGATCGAGCGGCTCGATGCGCCGATGGGAGCGGTGCTGGACGTCGACATGGCCGCCGACGCGGCAGGCGCGATGCGGGCCGCAGGAATCGATCTACGGCTGGGCACCGCGGTCACCGGCTTTACCGTGCATGGCGGACATGTCCGCGCTGTGCAGACTGCGGCAGGATCCTTCGAGGCCGACATCGTGGTGATCGGCCTCGGCGTGCGCCCCAACGCCGAACTGGCGCGTGCCGCTGGCATCGGCGTTGGCGAGACGGGCGGCATCAAGGTCGACGACCACCTGCGCACCGACAGCCCGCACATCTGGGCCGCTGGGGACTGCGTCGAATCACACCATCGGATGACGGGGCGGTCGGTCGTGGTGGCGCTCGGGACACACGCCAACAAGCAGGGCCGCGTCGCCGGCACCAACATCGCAGGCGGCGACGCGCCCTTCGGCGGCGTTCTCGGGACGGCGATCACGCGCTTCCAGGACGTGGAGATCGCCCGCACCGGTCTGACTGAACGCGAGGCGGCGGCCGCGGGTCTTGACGCCCTGGGCGTGACCACCGAGGCATCAAGCCGCGCGCACTACTACCCCGGCGCGCAGCCGATGAAGATCAAGTTGGTCGTCGAGAGAGGGACAGGTCGGTTGCTCGGTGCCCAAATCGTCGGCGGGGCGGGTGCGGGCAAGCGCATCGACGTGCTCGCCACAGCGCTCTGGAACAGGATGACCGTGGCAGAGGTGGCCGAGATGGACCTCTCGTACGCACCGCCGTTCTCGCCGGTGTGGGATCCGGTCCTGCTGGCCGCGGGCAAGGCGGCTGCCATGGTTTGAATGAATGCGCTGACCTGGTCGTCCATCCCAATACGAGAAGTCCGTCGCCGTCGATTTCCGTTTTCGTTTGAAACGGGACGAGCCGCGTCATTGAATGACTGCTGTGCAGCGGTCAATCGAGGAAGCCGAGCGGCAACAAAGGGTCGTCCAGCGTCGCCCGAGGGCATGCGAGCAAGGACCGCAGCGCTCTGGAAGCGGACCAAGGGCCGGAGCTCGGGTGACCCCTCGACCAGCGGTTCGGCTATTGGGCCGACCAGGTACTTCGCAGCCCGGGTCGATGGAGCAACCGCCAGCCCTCTACACCGCAAGCCTGCGCTCACAGCGCGCCAGCGCCCAGCGCCTATGTGCCAAAGCAAATGCCGGCCTCAAGGCCTCGGCAAGGGCCAAGAGAGTTGTCGCAGCAACTTCTGCGCAAGAGCGGGTCAGTCTCACTAACTGCTGCGCCCGTCCTTAGACAGCTGTTGCGCGATCGCTGCTCCGTCATAGCTGGTGCGAGGGCGATGCAGTCTCAGGAACTTCTGCGCCCAACGAACGGCGATCCGCGTCTTCATGCGCTCGACTAGCTAGAACACTTCTCAGGACGTGGGTCGTTCAAGTGTGGATCATCGCGCGGCTAAGAGCGACTACCAAACGCTTCGCGCATTTGACGCGCCCGCTTGACCTCATCCCCATGCAGATATGTCGAAGTTGTGGACAGTGAGGCGTGCCGCAGGTTGTCCCGAACTGTTGTCAGTTCAGCCCCTCGTTCGAGTGCGTGAGTCGCGTGGGTGTGGCGCATCCAGTGCGTGGATGCCTCTCTGAGTTTGTCCGCCAGCTTTGGGCTGGATTCCTGAACAACATCTGCCACCGTCTGAAAGAAGCGTTTGACGATCGACCATAGCCGTGCCTGACTGATCCCACCGTTCGCATCTTCCTCCGAGATGCTTCCGACGATGGAGATTTCCGGTCGCCACTTGCTCGGAGTCGTCGGAAGACTTCGATGCACCAAGTACCGGTCGAGCGCGCCTCGTGCCAACGGAGGCAGCGAGACCTTTCCGGGTTTGGACCCCTTTCCAACCATGTGCAGCCACCAGTCACCGCTGGAGTCCTGCGATACCGAGCCAAGCGTGGCGTCAACAAGTTCACCTGCTCGGAGTCCCGTGGCGTAGCAGAAGTCCAAGAGAAACCTCAGCCGTTGTGCGGAGGGTTCGGCCCAGCCGTAAGACCACTCCAGACCGTCAGCAACTGTGCGAATGAGCGACCACTCAGCATCTGTGAAGGATCTTCCTGCGTCCAAGGGCGCAGCTCGACTTGCTCCGCGCACCTTGATACCCGAGAAGGGATTGGCCAAGACGTAGCGCTGTTCAACCAGCCAACGGAACATCGCACCGAGAACAGAAAGCGCATAGGCAATCGACTGCGCAGACAGTGCGCCCGCGAAAGGTCGCCACTCCGGTGACAGCCTCGGGGCCGGGGGACCAACCCATCGGAGGTGAGGTGTGGGCCTCCTCAGGAACGCGCGGTAGGCGGTTGCATCCTCGATATTCATCGAAGAAAGCGGCTTGTCGCGCTCAAGAGTGATCCAAAGCAGTAGCCGCTCGGCTTCTTTCCGATACGAGCGCTGGGTCGCTGGCGCTTCTTGCAAGGCAAGCCAGGCAGACACCGCGTCGTAGTCATTCTTTGCGTCGAGCGTGCAAGTATGCGGCGGGGCTCTGTATCGCCCGTTCGATCCATCAAGGTCGAGCGGTGAAGTGAACTGCTCCCACGGTACAACGACGCGGTTGGAAGTCACTTCCACGAGCGCCCGCGCGCTGGCAGTCAGGGCAGGATGTCGGGCGAATAGCTTCTCCACTTCACGCGCGCCATTGCGCCCTAGGCCGGCCACACCTGACCACCACATCCTGCGCCGCGGAACGCGCACCGTCAGCTGTGCGAGTGTCTGTATGCCATGTTCATGAAGCGACTTCGCGATCCTGGGCGAGAACCATCGATCGACGTTTTCATCTAGCTGGGGCTGCCGATTGCGCAGTATCCGCAGTTCTTCGATCGCCGAACTGACATCCGATGCAACGAGGCTCCGATCAGCCTCTGCATGCTCGAACAGCTCGGACAAGTCCGGTCTCTGCAGCTGTCGGGCGAGAGCGGCAAGTCGCCTGCGAACTGTGCCCAACATCCCTCGCGACGATTGGCCATCTAATTTAGTATTACCGAGATAACGCGCCACACATTCGCGCGCGGGCAGGCCCTCGAACCATGCGCGCAGCGCGGCCAGCGATGACGCGTCCGGGAAAGACTCCGGCGCGCCGGGTACCGCACCGGCTTCCTTCGACATCTGGCTTGTTTTCACAACATCCAGTTTATCGCATAATCGCGTCTATTGTGATAAGGATACTTATCACAATAGTACTGTAGCAAAGTAGTGCAAGCTGACCCCTGTTGCCCAAAGTTGGGCTAAGTTCCCTTGCGCGGAAGCAGGTCCGGCAAGCAATCCTGGAAACCGGGAAGCAACCGATTGATCTCCGCCAGCCCCGTGTCTTCGCCAGAGAGCTTGGAAAGCATTGCCGCAGCCATCGTGACTAGGCCGTTTGACGTCTTCACTACCTGCAGCGCGAGCCAAAGCGGAAAGCCATCGTCGCCGCGCCGGAGCGCGTGGATGCCGCCATGGACGTATGAGTTCAGTGCCCGCCAGGAAATCTCATCAAACGTGGCAAGTTGTTCTTTCAGAACTTCCGGACAGCCTGATGTCCGCAGCGCCTTCTTCATGGCACCGTACTCTCCCACTTGCCGCGTCGCTACCTCGGACTCTGTAGTCAGGTCTTGCTCAAGCAGATCAATCTCTGCCGGTGTGGCCGCCCACAGCGCCCACGCCGAGCGCACCATTGCCTCGTACTGCATGCGCATTGCCGCCGTGGCGGAGCGCGGGTGGCCCGTTGCCATCAACATTCGCAGACCACTTCCGTGCTCCAGCGAAAGCTCGGCGGCGAGAAACGCAGTCTTGACTCCGTATGCCGGCGCGCAAAGTTCGTGCTCCCCATCCAAAAGAAGCGCCTCCATGAGCGCATCCTGGAGATCTGTCGAACGGCTCAGCACTGCATCGAGCAAGTCGTCGACAGGGAGGGTAGGAGAGTTGCGTAGTGCTGCCAAGGCCAGGCCCGGAGTTTCTCGGTGAGCGACACCTAGCGAAAGTCGCCGTGAGGTGGCCATGCTGACAGAAACGAATTCGCCAGACCAGGCTGGCCCAGCTTCCGGAGCGCACGAACGCACTCGGCTGGATGACGCAAGATGGAGCGCGCTATGTCGGCCTTGTCGACCCAGCTGCTTTCGGTGAGGCATCTTGAAACTGTGGGCGCATAGTCTTCCGCGGCACCAACAGCCCGCATCACCTCGACGATTCCTCTTAGACCCGCCCACTCGATTTCTGACAGAAGGTCATCCTCGGGTGCCGCCACGAGCGCAATGAGCAGCATTCCCATCGTCTCGGAGGTCAGCTCCTTGAGCGGAATCTCCCTGCCGGAGCGGTAGGACAGGAACGGAAGTTCCTCGATGAGTCTGTCCGCTTCGTCAAACTCCGAGTTGCTCAAGCTGTACTCCTTCTTGACGCTGGCTCTGAGGTCTTTCATCCAGCACTTGTTGTTGGGGTCGTATGCACCTCCAATCGTCTGGGCAATGTCGATCAAGTCCCTGCGCGACAACTTGTTCGTGTAAGTTCCGAACGAGTATTCCCAGCTTAGCGCCTCAAGCTCATTAAACAGCTCGTCAAGAACTGACCGCAGCGCGCCAAAGGTTCGCTGCATTGAGCGAATGCGAATAACGGCGGCCTCCTCAAGGTGAACGCGCCCTGCAAGGCTGGCCCGATAGCGAAATGTCTGTCCCGTCGGATCTACCGACGCGACGGCATCAACGAGAGGCTTCAGCGTAGGCCCGAACCGGAGCAACCGCCGATCCACAGCGCACGCGCTGTCGAAGGCGGGCCAGATGGCGCGCAGACCGTGGCGATAGTCAGACTTGACTGAGTGCAGCCGAAGCCCATGCATCTCTCGCGTCGCCGACTTCAGCGCCAGTTCAAGGTAGTGCCGAACGCAGAAGCCAAGGGGATAGACGAGCGCATCGACATAAGTCACAGCAACTTGGTCCGTCTTTCGACGCCCACGACTTCTCACGCCCGCATTCAGTACGGCGAACAACTGCTCTGCGGCAAGGCCATAGCCCATCACGTATGCGTGGTCAGACTCGTTGCCGGTGTTCCTGCCGACCGCCGCGAGAAGCTCAAAAGTGTCAAGCCCGCGTGGGAGTGCCCCGAAGGCCAGCCTGTGCTCTTGGTCAGGATCCATCTACAAGTTCTTCCATCCACCAAACCTAGGACCGAAACAGCGCGTGCCTTCGCACGCCGCATGCACGCGACTGAGAACGTTGACGCCGCTGCCGCATGTAAAGCCCATTCGTCGCCAAGCCAACCGCGAGTGCACAGCGGTCACGGTCACCTTCATCTGGCCTCTACGTTCAACGCACTGCACAGATGCTGCTTCGAAGTCTCCTCGAAGCGCGCGTTCAGTGCTTTGCCGAGGTGCGCTCGACTCGACATGGCTCGTTGCTGAAAGGCACGCGTCTGGTCAAGATCTACGCCGTCTGCAACGTTGCGCCCAGTGCCAGCCGTATCAGGGACCACCATGGACTCCTACCAGTTCATGCCGATGCCAAACTTCGACTCCCACTCGTACTCGCTCTGGTCAGACACAAAGTGCGCCACGAAGTCGAAAAACATCAGGAGACCTTCGACGAGCGATGGCGCTCTCGTGTGTGTGTGAACAGCGTGACTGCCAAGGTCTCGACAACGAACGACCGCACGCGAGCCTTGCTTGGAAGACGTCGATTCCAGCACTTGAGCAGCTTCACGATCGGAACCACCAAGGCATCGCTGCGTTGGTTGGCGTTGGTGAGCGCAGCCTCATGCCGCTTAGGCGAGGACTGGATCCACGCATCGTTCTTGCGATCACCGACCCAGATGAAGTCGGACCCCTCGATGGCGATCGCGGGAACGCAGTCCACGTGCAGATGGTCCAGTTCAAGTCTGATGGAGCGGCGCTGGGTGAACGCGGAGGTCTTGCGGTACCGATATCGAAGTGCGCTCGCAAACGACTGCAGCACCGTAGACGGATTGGGCTTATCGGCCAAACCAAACAATGCGCCGGGCCAGGCGGCTGGATCGATCACGAAAACGATGTCGACGTCCTCAAGCGGATAAATGGCCGTCTTGCGCCGGTAGCTGCCACTGAGGTACGAGTCCAGGACACGCTCTCCTATCCCTCCCTCCTGAAGTTGCCGCCGCAGGTAGGACTGGCTTCGCTTCGCACCCTCCTTCTGTGTCGCAGTCGGTTCGATCTCTCGCACAAGCCTCTTCAACTCCTTCTCCGCCATGGCCGCCGCAGATGCGTGCCGCGCGCTCGGAAGAGCACTCACGCGGTGGTCACCTCAGGGTACGACAGCGACGGCTCGTACGAACCGCTGCGCTCGCGCTCGAAGTCAAACTCGTACAGCGTCACCGGTTTGAGCACTGGGACGTGGCGCCCGAGGAACAACATGAACGCATTCGGCGCGGCAACGAACAAGTGGACACGCTCCATCAGAAGCCGAACATCTGCCTCCCGATCTTGCTTGAGCTTGTCCGCCAGCGTCTCGGCGAGCCGATTCGCGTGGGCCCCGGAGACAACCGCAGTCTGGCTGGGTGCCACATTGAGCCGCGCCACAAGCAAGCGCCGCACTCCTTGGAACTTCTGCTCGGCGTAAAGGCGCACCATTGCCGCGGTGTCGCGCGTGATGCTCACGGCGCATGCAGTACCTGTTCCGTCCGGATCAAGCACCGTCTCCTCGAACACCCAGTTCGGCCACGAGGGCGAGATGCTTAGGTCGTCCGGCGCCCAGACCACAGGCTGAGGCGAGCGCTGCAGGAACTCGACGAGCCGACCGGACTTGCTATCCAGCACGGCGCCCGCAGCAAAAGCCAGCGTCGCGTGCGTATCCATCGCCAGTCTCAAGCGACCGTGTGGCGCTGAAACACCCGACAAGAATGTCTTCAACTGCGGTTGCAGGGACGATTTCCAAGCGTTTTTGTCTCTTACGAACCGACCATCGAACTCCGGCACGAGGTCCAGAACACCCTGACAGCGGTCTTCGAGGCGATCGAATGCATGTTCGAAGGTCTTGACCCCGAAGACACGAGGCGAGGCTGAAGGTTTGGCAAGCAACCCCTCGTCGCCGCACTTTTCGCGAAACGCCTTGCGGTCGAACGTTCTGCGGCGCTGCCCCACCCACTCGAAGATGTTCCCGTCATAGACTGTTGTGCTGGAGTTCGGATCTGGCCTGACCAGGCCCGCCTGGCGGCAGGCGACATCCAGGCGCTCTCGCAACATGTCCAGCGACTCGCTCGTGTGCGCCAGGCCGAGGCGAAGGCAAAGCTCGCGCAGTTCGCCTTCGTCCACTCCGAGGTGGTCCATCCAAGCCTTCCGCACGTTGAACGTGGCACTTCGTGCCGTCGTTCCCTTAAACAGTTCGTCGACGTTCAGGGAGAACGACTTCATGACCAAAAGCTTACTCAGCGGATCAGCAGCATCAAGGCGGTGGTTGGTCAACAGCGCAAGGCGGCAGTTGGCACCCTCGGCGCGATCGTGCCTGAGCGCGGCAAGCGCACGCTGCAGCATCGACACCTTCTCGGCGTTGATGAACTTCGGGTCTGTCAGATCGCGGTGCGTGTAGTTGCCGCTCGCGACATGCCACTTGCACTGCAAGCGCTCGGATAAGAATCGGTTGCCGAACTGGTTCTTCGGCGCGCGCGCGGGGTCGTACTCGACACAGATGTCATCGAAGCCCCTGGGGCCAGACTCAAAACTGACCCTCACGATGCCGCCTTCGTCGTCGAGCAGGCCCGACGCCTTCACCCAAAACATGCGCGCCTGGAACACGTCACCGTCGCGTCTTGTGGCAACCGCCTGCGTCATCCCCAGCTCCGAGTACAAGCGGCTAGCTAAGAGGGAACATCGGACCGAAGAGGTCGCGCCAGACCTTCAGGGACTCGCCGTTGCGCCCCTGCCGCACATGGTCGATGGCGATGCCCACCTGGCGTGAGGCCTCGCCGAGCGCGCGCTTAGCCCTGGCGATGCGGTCAGCGTCCATCGAGGCGCTTATGGGAGGACCGAGCCCGGCCGGGTCAGCCCAGGTGTCGCCGATCCGGTCCGCAAGCGTGGCAAAGAAAGACTGAATCTCTCGGTCGAAGTGGCCGCCCCACCCGCCGTATAGGCACTCGTGCGCCATCACCTCGATAAGGAACGACGGCTTGATCGGCTTCTCGCCGTGCTTCTTGTTGTTGTTCCAGTACTTGACCATCCGGACCAGGCCCTTCCACTCGCTGCTATAGGCCTGGTGTGCCTCGACGGCCTTGTCTGCGTGGATCTCCGGGTTGGTCTTGATCCACTTGCCGGTGTCGCCGTCGGGGATCTCGTAGTCGTCGCCGCTGGCGAAGGCCGGTACCACGTCGATGCTGAGCACCTTGTAGTCGGTCTTGTCCTCGTCCTTAACCTCGACGCCGAAGTCGATGTTGATCGAGCGACTCTGCCTCTTGACCGCCTTGCGGCCGTACTTGTCGACCAGCGCCTGCTCGAACTTGTCGAGTACCACGCTCGAGGCCTTGCCGCGGTAGTGGCGCTCCGACTCCTTCATCACGAAGAAGATGTCGATGTCCTTCAGTGGCTTGGTCTTGGTGTGCCGCTTGTACGACCCGGTGAGGAAGTCGCGGTCGATGGCGAACTTTGTGCGCAGGTACTCCCGCACTTCGGTGTGCCGCTCAGACGCATTCTTCTGCTCGCGGTCGTTCAGTTCGAGGCGGCTCTTGAACTTCCGAAAGGCTTCGTCGACAGTCAGCATCAAACCTTCCTCCAGTAGCCAGCGTTGGCGCTCAGGCCGTTGTGCTCGACCGTGGTTCCCAGGCTCTGCTTGACCATGCCGGCAGTCGAACGCAGCGTCGTGTCGCTCCAGCCCTCTACCTGCGGGTAGCCGGCAGACCGCGTCACGACAACTCTGTAGTCGGCCTGAGAAGGGGACAGCCCCGCCTTCCGGATCGCCGCCCTCAGCTGTTCGGTGTCGGTCCAGAACGTCCCGGCGGATATGTCCCAGGTGTAGGAGATGCCGACGTCCCAGCGCTTGACCAGGGTGTTGGTCTTTGGATCGAAGATTTCTAGGATGACGGTCTCGAGATGACGCGATTCGATCCAAGTGCTGATACCGCGCAGCAGCACACCCCAGTCACCCACCAGCTTCTGCGGATCGAGTCCGCTAAGCCTGACGATGTCCTTGAGGCTCTTCAGTAGGTTGTCGGCGACGTAGACAACTGACTGCGTGTATGAATAAACGGCGACTGCGCTCATGACTTCAGGAATGCCTCCACGTTGAGGGTCAAGCCTTGCGATTTCGCGCCGGCCGCGGCCTTCTCGCTTTCGTCGAGCTTGGACACCTGGTCACGCGCAGTGATCCGAGAGCTCTTGGCCTTCAGCGCGTTCTGGACCCAGGTGAGGTCGTCCGGCGAACACGGTAGCGAAATCGCCCAGTCCCCTTTCAGCGGGTCATAGCCGAGCGCGTCTTCCTTGCCATCGGAGCCTTCGACAGCATCGTCGTCATACAGGCAATAGATGCGCGTGCGGGGTCCGTCGCAAGTCACCACGATCGCGGCACCTGCCGGTGCCCGCTCCGCGATGATGGAACTCGCCACGCCCGCCACCGCCATCAGCTCGGTTCTGGCCGGACCTCCCCTACCTTGCGTGAGCAGGTCCACGATCAAGCCCCACGTGCTCGATGTGTCGCGGTGAGGCGAGCTGCGGACAACGCGGCGGGCGACTGTGCTCATTTCTTGTCTCCCTTGACGCGCGCCGCCTTCGCGGCTTTCGCCGCCGCCGCCAAGTCGGCGTCGGTCAGTTGCCGTGGGTCGATCGCCACTTCTTTCCTCATCGTCAGCGCGTTGGCCACCAGCTTGCGGATCGCCCGCCCGTCCAGGCCGACCAGGTCGTCGACGATCGCCGAGAACTTGCTGCTGTTGACCAGGCTGCCGACTGGCTTGTAGGTCTGCGACAGGCCCTTGAGGCAGTCCGTCATGATGTGTTCGCAGGCCTCGCGGTTCGGCAGCGGGATCTCAAGCACGAGGTCACAGCGAGAAGTGAAAGCTGCATCGACTGCCTGCGGGAAGTTGCTGGTCGCGATGAAGAGCAGGTTGCTGTGCGTCTCCGCCAGCGCGTCGAGCTGAACCAGGACAGCGTCGGTCGCCCGATGAACGTCGATCGGGTTGGCCTGCATGCTTAGCTTGCTGCGATCGGCCGCGAGCGTCTCGACTTCGTCGAGCAGCACGATGACAGGCCCCGCTGACGCCGCTTCGGCGATGGTCTGGGAGAACAGATCGGAAACCGCCTTCTGGGTCTTGCCCATCATCGCACTGCCGAGGGCGTGGGGGTCTATCTCCAGCAGCGTGAAGCGCCCGTTGTCAAAGACTGCTGCGGTCTCGCTCGCAAGGCCCTTCGCCAAAGATGTCTTGCCCGTGCCGGGCGGGCCGACCAACAGGATCGTGCCGTGCAGGGGCAGGACACTGCGCGAGACCTTGGATCGAACCGTGAAGTTGACGGTGGCCTGGGCCACCAGTTGATCCTTGACCTTCTTGTCCACGAAGATCGACTGCCACAGCTCACCCAGCGCCTTGCTCGGCAGCTTCGTGACGCGATGGATGCCCTTCGGCAAGTCGGTGCTGATGTTCACAGATCGTGTTCCTTTGCGCGAACCGGACTGCTTGGTCCGAGTACGGGACGAAATGGGTCGGGGGCATCGCGCCGCCCGACCCCACACCGGCTAGCGCTTGCTGTCGGGCGTCGTTCTCACCGGCTTCCAGGTGTTCCCCGGTTGCGTGGTCGGCGGCAGCGGCCGGTTGTCCGGCACCGTGGTGTAGTTCGGTCTCGAACCACCACGGGGGCCGATCTCCTGGAAGATGCCGCCTTGTTTCCCGGTGTTGGTCCCGGGCGTCTTCGTTGCTGCCATAGGTTCTCCTTTGAGAAGCAGCGTCAGCTCCGGGGCAGCGGAAACCCGCATTTGCGAGCGGAACCAACTTCACGTATGGTCCCGCCTGCACTTTGGAAGCGAGTCGACAGGTCACGCCGGAGCAATCGGCCCCCTGTCAGAGCCACCCCCGGACTGATCCTCCGCGGGTGGCTCTTTTCCTTTCTGGGTGCACGCGGCGGGACGACTGCCCCTGCAGACGGTACGAATGACCGCCGCGTCGCGACGATTGTGCAGCAGAACGGGAAACAAGACAAGTAACACGGGACAAATTCCTTGCTTGTGATTGAAAGGTGCCCAATAATGGTCCTAAGACACCAAAAAACAGGATCATGGAACACTTCTCGATCGTCCATACAATCTGCCGGCTGGCCATGGCTAGCCCCACTGAAGCTCTCAAGCACCAGGTTGAAAGACTCGCGCAAGCTCTTCAAGCCGCCGGCGCCGAAAAGGACGCTCAGTCGCTGAAGGCGCTGATGCTTCGTGCGGACCGGGCCCAAGAGATGGTGCCCAGGCGGCTGGTGCCTTCGCGCGCGAGCGTCTCCCTGCCCGGCGAGACGCTGCTTCCCACCACCGCACTCCCGGCTGACAGGGAGTCGGGCGTGCGTCTGGTGGAGGCCGTATTCCCAGACGCGTCCGTGCTGGAGCGGCCGTTCCTGCCCCCGCAGCTCGATCGAGCCGTTCAGATGCTGCTGGACGAGTGGAAGAGCGCTGCTGAACTGCGTGCCATCGATACCGAGCCTTCGATGTCTGTCTTGCTCACTGGTGCACCTGGCACCGGCAAGACGACACTTGCGCTTTGGATGTCAGCTCAAATCGGGCTGCCAGTCGTCATTGCACGTGTCGACGCAATGATGTCTTCGTTCCTGGGCACCACGTCGCGGAACATCGCCCAAGTGTTCTCCTTCGCGAACCGATTTCGCTGCGTACTCTTGCTCGATGAGCTGGACTCGCTGGCCAAGGTCCGCGACGATCCGAACGAAGTCGGAGAGATCAAGCGCGTGGTCAACGCGCTTCTTCAGAACATGGACTCACGAAGCGCGGTCGGTGTCACTTTGGGAATCACCAATCACCCGCAGCTTCTGGATCCTGCCGTCTGGCGACGCTTCGCCGTACAGGTTGAGATTCCCATGCCGGTACTGGAGGCGAGAGAGGCCATCGTGCGCCGCGTCGCTGCTCCCGTTGAGGTATCCGACTCGTTGGTGGCTCTGATCGCAGCACTGCTCGATGGCAGCGCCGGTTCTGAGGTGCGCTCAATCGTGACGCTATTCAAGAAGCGCACGGTCATGCAGCCGCCACCCGCCTCGCCCATCGAGGCACTGCGCGAGATTGCCTCACTTAACAGCGGAAGGCTGTCAACGGAAGTGAAGGCCATCCTTCGCAAGGACGATCCGGAAGTCGCGCGGTGGATTCGCAAGACCTTGGGAAACAGGATCAACCTGCACGAGCTGGGAGCGCTGTTCGACAAAAGCAAGTCCACCGTCGCGCGGTGGCTTGAGGAACAAGAAGCGAGAGTCTGATGGAAACCAACTACAGCCCCATCCAAGTCGTCTTGGATGTGCGTCGCTTTCAGGACGAACGAGTGCGCCAGCCCGGGGGCAGTGCCAAGGACTTTTTCGTGGGTGACGACAAGGCCTTCGTCGTGCACCGCCAGCGCATTCACAGTGAACTCTCGTCTGTGGGCAGCCGACTCGTGGCGAGTGCGGCGGGCGGCATTGGCTTCATTCGGGTCCGAATGCGCGAGGAAGCGCTGGCCAAGTCACACCGACCGATTGACAGGCTCTTCAACCCCCTGTTCACCCCCACCGTCGGTTCCGGCGGACTGGGAGAAATCATCGTTCAGGTCTCTCCCTACACGATCGACCGAGCGCTTGTCGAAGTGTCCAAGGCAGAAGACACGCTCGCGTTCAAGCCGAGCAAGACGAACCCCGAAAAGAAGGTTCCAGCGCCAAGCAAATGGCGGTCGGAGGTGGGTGCAATCGAGTCGCTCGACCTCTGGGCACCAACCGACCGCCGCACCTTCAGTGCCAAGTCGGCGGTGGGTTGGTTTGCCGAGCACGCGGTTCCCCGCGCGTATCGGATCGACCTCTTCGAGGCGCAACGCCCCACCATGCGACCGGCACAGGTCGAGTTCGACGCGATGGGGCATCTCATCGAGTCATTCCAGACGACGCTGGACGAAGAACTGACTTGCGGCTACGTCGCAACCATTCATCGGCCCGATGCTCGATCGATGCCTCGCATGTATCTGTGGTTGGTCGCGAACCCCAAGTCCAGGTTCATCGTGTCTTCCAAGCACATTGCGAGAGCGCTTGAAATGGCTGGTGAGTCCACGATGGAGGTCACTCACCATCAGCACTTGCTGGATGTGCTGGACAAGCAGCCTGCCGTGCGCCGCGTGAGTCTGCCGGCCAGCCTGGAGCCGCAAGCAATGGCAGCTGGCGCCATGGCCGGCGCGGACAAGCCACACGTGTTCAGCCTTCCTCAACCCGATGCGTCTTACCCTGTCGTCGGCGTCATCGATGGCGGCATTGCTACGCTCCCCTCACAGTGGTGCTTGCACACGGCCGACATCGTCGCTCCAAGTCATGCCGAACCAGGCCACGGGACAGAGATTGGTTCGTTGCTGGTCGATGGGCAGTCCTTGAACGGCCCCGACGTTTGTCCCGAGCCGGACGGCTGCTGGCTCGTGGACCTGGCGCTCATACCGAAGCGGCAAAAGTTCGATGATTACTATCTTTCGGACATGGACTTGGTGCTCCAGATTGAGCGCGAAGTGATCGAAGCCAAGGCCAAGACGAAAGCACGCGTGTTCAGCTTGAGCCACAACGTCGAAGACCCGCCAGGGGGAAATCCGACGTACACGGAGTTGTCTCAGGGGCTCGATCGCATCGCCCGCGAACAGGATGTCGTGTTCGTGGTCTCGGCCGGCAACACCGCGCCCGGTCGAGGCCGCCGCGAATGGACCAGCAATCAGGTCGCTGTGCTGACGAATTTGGCCGCAGCCAACGATGACAGGATCACCGCACCGGCCGACTCCGTATTGAGCATCGCCGTAGGCGCCCTGAATCCTCCAAGCGCCGTGGCTTCAGTCATCGCCGAAGCGCCGGCTCGATATTCAAGACGGGGCCCCGGTTACAAGCAACTCGTCAAACCCGACGTATCTCACTATGGAGGTACCTGCGCCAGCACCTCACCGCAAACCGGACTGAAGACAGTGGGCCTTTCCGGCGTCGCTGGGTTCGTCGCCGGAACAAGCTACTCGACACCGCTGGTGGCAAAGTCGATGGCACGTTACGACCAACTCACTCTGGGTGCGTTGCCACGGGAAGCGTTGGTGGCGCTGTTGATCCACAGCGCTCGCATGCCCACGTGCATGGATGGCTACAGCAAGAGCCAGATCGCACGCAACCTCGTCGGCTTCGGCCGGCCTGTGAGCGCCCAGCAGCTGATCGACGGCGCACCCTACGCCGCGACGTTGCTGTTCCACGACCGGATCATGCCTCGCAAGGACCTCTTCTTCGGATTCGACTGGCCGCAGTGCCTGACATCGGACGGCAAGTGCCGAGGTGACGCCCTCTTGACACTGGTCTACGCCCCGCCCATATCCGATGCGTTCGAGAGCGAGCTCGTGCGTGTGAACCTCGAAGCGACTCTTCAGCAACTCGACCCCGTCAAAGCCAAGTACGAAAAGCAAGGGACAGACACCTTCGCAGGTCCCGATGCCGCGATGGGCGGCGCCATGGAGCGAGAACTCATCGAAGACGGTCTGAAGTGGGGCATCGTCAAACAGGTGAAGTTCGCACCTACACGTGCAGTGGGCAAATCTTCCGACTGGCGGATCTGGCTCAAATACCTGCTTCGCTCTGGAGAAGTCTTTCCGGAGGAGGGCATACCCTTCTCGATGGTCTTGACCATCTCGGATTCGAAGCAGGCAGCGCCTGTCTACCAGGACATGAAGATCGGGCTGACGAGCCGACAGGTCCTCACCAGCGACATTCGCCAGCCGGCGGGCCGCGTGCAAGTGCAGAAGTAGGCCCGGGGACACCCGGCATCGTGCTTGCTACAACGGTCGCCTAGGGCATCCCCCTAGGTGGGCGGCGTTTGCTTGCCTGTGATGCCTACAGCCCCTACCATTGACAAATTCGCCAGGCTGTGCCTGGCTAAACCCTATCTGGAGATATGTCCGTGAGCCTCTTCGCGACAGCATCTCGCCGATCAGAGCCTGCTTCCTACCTCCGACTCTTCTTGGGCAATCTGGCCAAGACGGATGCAACGATTCCGCTGAGCCCAGAGCTGAGGGAGTATGTTTTTCATGTGGTGCAGCATGCGGCACAATTTGCAAGCAATCCGCAATATCGCGTACCAAGGGAATCGTTAGAGGCCGTAGACCTTGCATACGAACTAAGGCAAGAGCGCAGCCTCATCGAAGAGATCTTGGACCTGAAGAACGCCAACGAGATCAGGCCGGAACTTGCGCAACGACTCTTGTATCAGTTCCAACACGATTCTGCTTAGCTCTGTTCTCCAACTGCTGGAAGAGCAGTTGGAGAAATTGTCGCGAAGTGCTTTCTTCGCTGACGAGCTTTCTGCCTACATTTCCGAGCTGCGGGCAACAGTTTCTTGGCTTGAACAAGACATTGGGGCCACTGCGCCACAGTTGTCGTCAGACTTTGTTGCACCGATCGTGGACTCGATTTGGCATGCAACCCAGTTCTTGACCGGAACTACTTCGAATCGCGTTCCGTACGAAGTCACTTACTTGCTGCGCGAGGTGCTTCAGGATTGGCATCTCGGCGATAGCATCGTGACGACTTCGTTGATCCAATCGCCGGACTTCTATTGCGAGAGTGTCCTGCGCGCGCCATCGGAAGTGCTCAAAGGTCTTCCGACTCCCAGAGTCGCACTCAGCAAGTATCTGGTCCAGATCGGTGTACCGGAAATCTTCCAGCACATGCCGCTGTTCTGCGCGCCGCTGTACCACGAACTCGCGCACTACCTTGATCAACGCTCAAAGGTCATCAAGAAGTTGTTGATCTATCGTGAGGCTGAGGTTGCCGAAGCGCTTCCAGCGGCGAAGTATTTTGCGAAGCCCTTAAGCGCAGCAATCGTCCGCGATCATGTGACGGAGCACTTCTGTGATCTCTTTGCAGCTTGCTATGTCGGGGGCTGCGTCACGGACTACATCAGCCAGTGGAGCCAAAACGGCGGCCCCGAAAGAACGCATCCGCTGCCAGAGGATCGAGCCCAGCTCACTTCCGACTTCCTATCTGGTACACCAAACGTCTTGATCGACTTGCTCAGGGAGGCGGTGGCGACGGAAGAAAGCGGGTTCAAGTTGGTCCCGCGCTTCGAACTGCCGAACGTCGAAGCATGCTTCCGCGATGTTCGGCCCGCGAGAATCACGCAGTTGGCAGAACTGCACGGTCTCCTGCCCGCAGCAGATGCATTCCTCAAGAAGCTTCTGATGAAACCTGCAGACTACGCCTCCGATCCGATTGGTGGTGTCCCCGTTGGTCGGCGTGTGGTGCTCATCAATGACTTGGTGGAAAAGAGCATTCGCAACTTCATGATCTCGAAGGCGTGGAATGACTGTCTGGCTTAAGAGCAGGTATCACGAGGCCCTCCATGGAGTGTCTCCGTCGTTGTCGATTGAGCCGCTGCTCAGCAGCGATCAAGTTGGCGAGATCTCTGTGGACCTGCGCCTGGGCTACGACTTTCTGGTCTCCGTGCTGAACCGCGACCCAACTATCCAGATCACTGCAAAGAGTTCAGACGAACTGTTCACGCCAAAGTCGCACTTTCAGGAGACCCGTCGAGAGATTGGCGATTCGTTCGTCCTCTACCCGAACCAACTCGTGCTTGCGACAACGCTTGAGTACGTCGCAATGCCCGGCAACGCGTACGCGGACATCTCTCCGCGCAGCAGTTACTCGCGTCTCGGGCTCGCGGTCGGCGGCATGTTGCAGCCCGGATTCCGAGGCTGCGTTCCGCTTGAACTTCTCAATCATGGCAATGTGCCGGTGGAACTGTCAGTCGGCGCTCGGGTCTGTCAGATCAGGGTGTTCGATGTCGGCGCTGACTCCAACTACCATGATGAGAGTGGCTATAGAAAATACTTTGGGCAGGTTCGCCCGTCAGTCTCCAAAGCCTCGCGCGACGCCGAACTACATCACCTCGCGAAGCTGCCACGGGTCATTCGCGCTGCAAAGCCATAGTGCGCGCGCGACTTACTCTGTGTCTCCGAAGATCGGCAGTGCAAGCGAGGCCCGCTTCCTTCGTGCCTGAGAAGCTAAGCTGTTCGTATTCGACGTAGCACGACGAATCGGATCGTCGGAGGTACTGGAATTTGACTGCTCGCTGACATCGCGCCCCGATGACGGAACAAGTAGCGAGCGACCTCTGCGCGGACCCAGGTCGGGGCCACTGCCGGGCCCGAATGCTGAGTCGGTCACGATGTCAGTCGCTCTTTTGAGCGCGATGTTCTCCATCTCCGCAGAGATGCCCGTCTTAGCAAGGCGGCTTGAACTGCTGACGGTGACCGACTTGGGAACCGCCAAAGTGACTTTTGTGGATCCGACCTGAAGCGTGGTGTGACGCAGCCCCGCGCCGCCAGCAACACTTCCGTAGGCCGTTGGCTGCCCCGCCTTCCCGCGCAGTTGCACGCTCGACGGCCGTGTCGGCGTCTCACCGAAGAAGGACAAGTAGGAGTGGCGGCTGGCCCTCGCCTGGAGGTAGCCCTGCATTGCCAAGAATGCATGGTGGAACGCTCGGTCCTCCGACTTGCCACGGTGCAGTCGCGTCATTGTCTCGACCAGCAGGTCGAGTCCCATCCCGAACACCGGAAGTCCACGATGCAGAGCTTGACTCACGCGCCGACGCGCCAATGTTCGATCTGGGGGATCTAGTCGCAATGCCACCGCTGCGGCGATGATCGGGCCGTCCGCCATCCACGGCGCGACTTCCACGAGCCGTTGTGCCCATTCATTGCGCTCTTCCAGCCGCCCGATGCGCAGCAACACGTAAGCCCCGGCTGCGGCCCCGATCGCGTCGTCGTGCTTGCCCTGCAGCAACTTCTCTGCTGGACGCCACAGCCCTTCGAGTTGCGCTGCCTCTGGCAGTGCTCCTCTCGTCAGGTACGACATGACGATTTCGGCCCCGGGCGTTTCGCGGCCAATCGTCAGCTGCACTGAGTCATCGACCCCCGGCTGGCTTTCCGTAAAGGCCACACGAGCCGCGCCGCCGCTTGGCAACGACACCAAACGCCAGCTAACCGATTCGCCCCCGATCTGTAGCAGGTGGGCGCGCTTGGGCAGCATGAACTCGATCTGCCGCATCCCACGATCCACCTTCGACGACAGCGGCTTCAGCTTGGATGGGGTCCACTCCTTGCCTCGAAACTCCCAAAGCAGCGCCCAGACTTCACCGATAGCAGACCGGTTCGCTATGGCCTGGTTGTCCCGAGCGGACCCAGTGCGAGGCAGACTGTCTGGCATCAGATGGGCGAGGTCGCGCAAAGACGAAGCCCACTTCAACCATTCGTGTGGTGAACCGACTTCACTGAGAACGTCGACGGTCACTTTGGAACTTCCAGCTTCGATATCGACAGACTTCTGCAACCGTTCTCCGCCGGGGAGTCGCGTCAACAAGTGCACGCGAGGCTGCTGCGCCAGTCTTGTTCGAAATGGTTCTGTAGGTGACGCGATCCCTTCCTTCAACAAGGTCCCGTCTGAGGCATGAACCTCGATCGCCAGCGTAAACAGCTTCTCATCCTTCGGGGATGCTCCTACCGTCACGATCAGTTCGAAGGTCATTGGCCCTCTCCCGGCAGCGTGAAGTTGTAGCGCCAGTTCGGCGGCGACATGTATTCACTCGGCAGCCTACGCGTCTGGAACGATCCCGGTTGCGTGGGCTCGACGCCGCACACCCACTCGCCACGCGGAATCTGGAACTCCGCATAGGATTGAGCCGGAGTCGCGAAGCCCTGCGTATGGCGCTGGTTCGCCGGTCTCTCGAAGAAGACGGTCGAGGCGAGCCGATACAGCACCGGGTTGACCGCGACTTGCGCGAGGACCTTGGGGACTTGATCGAGCACATGGATTGGAACATTCGCTCCTGATCCCGTGTGGCTGATCGTCTGCTCCATGCCGGGCTGGCTGGACCGGTCGAGGAAGACATCCATTGCTTCCTTGAGGGCACTCGGCGTCACCTCGAAGAGTTGCGTTCCCGCACGTTGCTTGCCGCAGAACCCACTCAGCGCAGTCACGAAAGCGTCCGTGAATCTGGACAATCCGTCCTTCGGGGCATACGCCAACCGGTTCATCGTGGTTGAACGGATGACCGCGTAGTCCTTGGTCTTCAAGACGGCGTTCACGTCGCCGTCGATCAACGCCATCGGCACTGAGATGGAGTTGACCACCGACTGATCGAACTCCATGCAGGCATCGATGAAGTAGAGAAGCACAGCCCGAGTTGATCGCTGCGCCGCCTCGATGGTCTTGACCACGTTGAACACATAGTGCCATCTCCGGTTTGGCGCCACACCGAAGTCGTCTGCGACGAGGTACTGAGACTCTCCGTCACTGATCCCGTGTCCGCAGTAGTAGAGGACTCCTCGCGAGGCCGGGTTGTCGCCAAGCCGCGCAAGCCAGTTCTCGTAGGCGGCCTCGAGGTTCCTCATCGTCGGCTCGTCGACCTGCTGCGGCTGGCCGCCTGGCACGGTGTACGTTTGAGACGGCGAGATCAGCAGTTCCAGCGAGCCCACTGGCGCATCACCATTGCTGAATGCTTCGGAAGGCGGCTTGCCGGCAAGCCCGCCAAGAAACCAATCGGCCACGCAGGCGACCGACAGCGGAGGCGAGCCTAATGGCTTGACCCCCACATAGCCTGCCTTGGCCATGTGAGGGTAGGCCCCGCAGCCAATCACCAAGACGTGGGTTGCAGTTACGGTCGGGTCGGCCTGAACAGCGGCGCTCTGGTAAACGAGGGTCACGCTACTGTCCGTCTACCAAACGGACGGCGAGGCGCTTGTAGAAGCTCGGCCTTTCGAAGTAGCCGCCATGCGCCGAAAGCACGCCATACCCCGTGTCGAAGCTGAAGTCACTGCTGTCTTCAAAGACTCGGCTCGTGGCGAACGAGAACACGTCGTTCGTGTCGTACACGTTTAGCCATGCCCCAACGTTGTCGAGCTTTTTGACCTTCGCCGGTGGGACAGCACCGCCGCTCTTGTTTCGATACAAGGCGAGTTCCTGGAACACACCGACTTGCGAACCGACCGTGACCAGTGTGTCGATTTTGATGTCCGGTCTGAAGTAGGTCAGGATGTCCCACATGATGACGCCACCCAGGCTGTGCGCCACAACGACGAGCTTCTTGTCAGCCGACCCTTTTGCCATGGCGCTGGCAGCGTCCAGTTCCTTGACGATCGCCTTCACGATGTCCCCAGGAGCATCGAATGTGCCGCGTTCTTCCAGGTACACGAAGATGTCGCCCAGGAACACGGAGGCCACCATATGTGCCTTGCGTCGACCCAGCTTGGTGAGCAATGTTCCTGCGAGATCACCCGGCTTGTCGGCGATTCGGGAGACCGTCTCCTTAACAGCTTGCCACCAGTTGCCAAGTCCCATCGCCTGGATATTCGCGGCAACGGTCACTGCGTTCACGAGTTCACTCATGAACTGTTCGTTGCCCATCGTCGGCGCCTTCGCGAGCCAAGGAGGGAGAGGCGTCTGCTTGGCATAGGCCAACGAGGCCTCATACAGCCGCGCGATCTCCGTCAAATCGGCGGTTGTTGTTGCCGCGATGGCGGCGGTGTCCCAAGCGAGATCGATCGCCTCTTCCAGCCCGTATGTCGAAGCAATCTGCGCGAACAGAACTTCGCCGCCGTGATTGGCCTGGGCGGCTGCTATCCAGAGCGCCGAATCAGTCAAGGCCGCATCTTCATTGAGCGCGAAGGCCTCAGCCTCCGGCCCCTCGCTGGGTAGCGAGGCCTGACCGTACCGGAACTTCGCACCGAAGTCACCCCAATACGGGAAGAACGTGCCCAACTCTTTGGAAGGCAACCCCAGCCGCGGAGCAAGGATTTCCTTGAGGCACGAATCCACACGAGCCTTACGCGCCGCATAGGATGGCTGCTCCATCCGATTGTTGACGCCATGCACAAATACGATCGGCATAGGGATCCTCCAAGTGGATGCGCTCCCGGGGCACGAGCTCGCTCAGACAAATGGTCTCACACCGCCGCCCTGCTGGAGCGGGTTGGGTCGGCACTTTCTACTCGACCTTGTCGGGAGCATCCTCAAACTGTGGGACGGATCAATTCATCGAGGTTGGCCTCACCGGAAGGGGACTACGGTCGATCAACGATTCTCAAGCAGGGCGGAGATTCGATCGATGAACTGTTGCTTCCCAGTTCTTCCGTCCTGCACGCAGTCGTATGCCAGGCTGAGCAGCCTGGCCAGATTGCGGCGGTCCACTTCGAGCACCCTTCCGCGAAGCTGACGGTCGAGCATGGCTGACAGCTCCCGTAGCTGCTCAGACGCCTTGAGGACTTCGATGAGTTGCGGATTGCGCTTGCCGATGGGCCTTGTCCAGCCTTGCTTGTCGGCACCTCGTGCGATGCAGTTGATCTCGGCGCTGACGCGGCTGATCGCACTCAAGCACTGGTCCGCATCAATCCCCGCGCCGCAGCTATCCATGGCGACTTGAACGTTCGGTGGCATCAGGAAGAGAATATGGGTTGGCAACTGCGTCGATCGAATTCAGCGTTCCGCGAATGCGAGCGCTGCGTCGCCGACGGCACGAAACTGACCGCGAGCAAGTGCCATCAGGGGAGTGCAGCCACCCAGACTTCCCTTGGGGGTGGAAAAGAACTGCCACTTCCCGCCGGCGGTCACCGTGCCCAGCGCCTCAGAGACCGACTGCACCTGTCGAGGGTCGTAGACATCGTCGCAGAAGAAGGCTGGGAAGCACCGCGAGCCCTCGCATTCCAGGAAGAAGATGCGGCGGCTTGCTGTCGCCGCTTCAAGCTGCCTAGCGTCCCAGCCCAATCGCTCGACGAGTGAGTGCTCGTCAACCAGTTCGCCTGTTGCAAGCGCCTGCTTGAGTCGGATCTGCCAATCTGATTCTGAAAGGAGCATCTGACTTCCTGCTTGTAGCGCCATCGTCCGCTTGATCGACCCGCGGACTCAGCCTTTGGTCGCGATCGGTTGGACAGACTTGGTCTTGGATGGGCTGAATCGAGCCACCTCAACACGGTTCGTCATTCTTTCCACGGCATCGAAGTCCCTTTGATCGGCCAGCGGTGTTCCGTTTTCGACATGAAAGATGAACACCTTGCGCCAGCCGTCTTGACTATCCTCTCCGACGTGAATCGAAGAGAGCCGGTTGACCATCAGGGCATCCTCATCGTCATTCGTGCCGCGAAAGATTTGGTAGACAGACCGAACCTGAGATGGTCCAAGTTCGTCGAGGACGCCAAGCAACCGATCAGCACCAACGGTCATGATCGAGCGTTGCGGTAGTTGCTTCTCATCATCTGCCGCTGTATTCACCAGAAAGATCCATTCCTCGCTTAACGGGATCTCGGCACTGAGCCAATACCGCTCACCGCGACGCCGGAATGCCGCAGGGGCTCTGCACTCCCACCTTGGCAGAGTCACGAGTTGCTGCATGTCGATCTACCTTCTGTCCGGGTTTGGTTTGCAACGATGGTCGGCGTCAGATCAAACAAGCCTGTTGCGCTGGCGCTTTCTGGGCAAGGTACTGCCACAGTTCGTCCGCCGTGGCATGACGCCCGGCCGCGAACACCTTCTCGATGGGAATCATGAAAGTGTCCAGTTGCACTTGCACCTGGACGAGCGGTGAATTCAGGCCTGTGACCATGCCACAGACTGCGTACGGCCCCTTGCGCGCGTTGTCGGGCTGCTTGGTCTTCGCCACCAAGGCGGCCGGAACGTCGTCGACCATCATTTGGACTTTGGCGCCAATGCCAAGTTTGGCGCGCAACGCGTCTGTCGCACGCCGATGCTCGCCAAAGCGAAGCCGGTGCCTTGCGAAGGCTTCCGTGCTGACACCCTCAATCAGGAATCTCCACTCGTTGGGCGGGATCACTGCTGTTGGGTTTCGATTGCCACTCTCCCACTGAATTCGCCAAGGCGGCCCGGCCTGCGCGCCTTTCGCCCGGCAGGAAAAGGTGCCGACCAGCCCTTCTTCGTACAAGCGCCTGTAGCTGGCCGAGATGAATCCATCGGTAGCCTGGCCCAGCGCGAAGCGTCCGATGGGCTGTTCGGCAGCCGCGAGTTCCAGAGCGCCGTCGCCGCAGGCCCGTTGCATCGCCGCCTTGGCCACGCGCACCGTCGCAAGGACCGTTTCGGTGTCCACAACCTTGTTCAGGTCGAACGTGAGCCTCACTTGGTGCCACGATGGGTACTCGATGAACCGATAGTCCGGCCCGCCAGACTCAAGTACCAGTCGGTCCTGCGTCCTGCCGCCAATCTTGACGCCCTCGGCCAGTGAGTCCTGAGCCTTGAGGATGGCAAAGAAGGACGGGGGCGTGTCCGATGCCGGTGAATCCTGTGCGAGTGCGCACGACAAAGTGACCAAGCCACCGACGAGCATTCCGGCCGTGACCAGGGCGCGTCCAGCGGGATCCGACCAGTGACGTGGCGCGCGTATGCAGGGCGCGTCGGTTCCGGTTATCCGGGTGCTGGCTTGCAGGGCGCGCATTGGTGCAGCGGGAAGCCGACGCGAGGTGGCGTCGATCTTCGATGTGATCGTCATGTTCATCCCAGGGGTGGATGGCCTCGGTCGAGTCAGTTCCGGCTCCGAGGAACATCCTATTTTGGGATATTCTAAATTGGGTTTGATGCTCGCGGCACGTGACAACGCTGCCGATGAAGCAATCCAGGTACTCGTCCGACTACGTCCACTTTCTTGCCGAACTACGGGAGGCTCGGCGCCAGTCGGGTCTGACCCAGGTGCAACTTGCCGTGGCGCTCGGTCAGGCGCAGAACTACGTCAGCAAGTGCGAGCACGGAAATCGTCGCCTCGACGTGGTCGAACTTCGAGCATGGGTTCTGGCGCTCGGAGGCGACCCCGCCGCTTTTATGGCTGGACTGGAAGATCGACTCTCACGCAACGCTGAGCCGCCCAACGGACTGCTGCTCGCCAAGCGGCGAAAGGCGAAGCGTTGAGTGGGTAGCTCAGCCTCATCCTCCGGGCGCGTGAGGTTGGAAGCGGCAATGCCTTTGGATCCGGGCGCTCGCCTGAGCGAGGTCGCGCAACCCTTGTGCTTGCCGTTCGTTGGATCTCCCCATCCCGATGAGCTGTTGGGCAGTTGGCTAGCCCGCATAGTGGCGAACAACGCCTACTCGTCCTTCAAGGCCTGCTTCGATCCCCTCTTCCCCGGGGAGCACTTCAACTCGGGTCAGCTGATCAACATCTTTGCAGCGTCGTCGCGAGTCGAGGCTCTGCTGCGAGGCTTGGGCTGGGAGGCCGACGATGCGCTTGTCAAACTCACCACCTATCCCTACTGGGCGAGGTTTGAGGCGTCATCGGTCCCGGGCGATGCCGGGCGGCAGGTGCAGTCGCTTGCGCTGCGATACGCGGTCGGATCGGGGCCGACTAAAGCATTGCTCACGCGTGTGCATGGGAAGCACTCGACGCTTCGCATCTGCCCGCAGTGCATGGGGGCAGACCGGAAATCCGTCGGGGGGCCCTACTTTCACCGAGTGCATCAACTTCCGTTGGTCCGCCGCTGCATAGTCCATCGGTGCGAGTTGCTGGCGGCCTGTCCGAGTTGTTCGCGATCGTTCGGCGGTCAGATCTACCCTGAGGCGTTGCGCACCAATTGCCAATGTGGCCTTGCTCTGGATGACGTGCAGACCATCGAGGTGGGCAGTGACGAACCTTGGCTTCGGCTCGCTGCCGTTTCAGCTGAGGTGCTGGCCGGTAGATCCGTTCACCCTTTGCACCACTGGGTAGATTTCCTGCCTCGTCGAATCAAGGACGAACGGCCAAAGGGGCATGGGCGGGTTCTACCACTGCTGCGCGCGTACTACGGTCGTGAATGGTTGTCATGGATCGCAACAGGTTGGAAGTCGGCGACTCCAGTTGCCTCCGAATCCGAACCCTTGACCTTCGATTCATCCGCGCTTCGAGGGCCTCACATCTGCGCGATCATTGCTGCGTCAGGGTTCAGCCTGCACGATCTCGAAGGCAAGACAACGAAGCCATCCCAATATCGCGACGCGACGACGACCTCGCCAGGCACGAACCCAGTCACGCCCAAGAGGGGAAGACTGTCGACACCAGTCGATGTGGCTGACGCGAGGAGGCAAGCTCTCTCGGTGACTGAGCGGTCGGACGAGACCTCCGCAATGCGGGAATTGTCCCGAAAGCACCCGACCTTGTACTGGTATCTCGCAGTACTCGACACCGACTGGCTCTCGAAGACCCTTGGCTCGAGAAGTTCAGCCCCGCCAACCATTCCAACTGTTGAGGAAGACAGGGCTACGATTGCCAAGCTGCTGCGGGCTAACCGAACAAGCGTCGCTACGAAGCGGCTAAACATAAGTACGCCGGCCGTTTTCCGAGCGAGGGTGAGGGACTCTCAGTGGCTAGACGGTCGGCGCCGGGACTACGCCAGCCAGTCTCAGGCGACTGCCGACCTAGAGGCCGTCAAGTCCTTCATTGCGTATTCCGAGAAGGTCATCCATCAGCCCGGCCGACCCATACGAGTCAAGATGTCGTCACTAGCGTCGGCAGCGGGCTTGCCACGCAACACGGTCGCCACTCTCGTGCGCCGCCATCCACAGCTCAGGGCCATCTGTGCTGAGTCCGACGAAGACTACGCGAAGCGATGCGCCGTGTGGGCAGTTGCGGAACTTGTCCGAACCAAGACCCTCATGAGCGCCTCAGATCTCGTTCGATTTGCAGGGCTGCAAACCGGCAAAGGGAACGCAGATCTCGTGCGATCGGAATTGACGAAAGCGGGGCTTCCAGTCCTCAGGGCAGGCCGAGGCCAAGCACCCGTGCCATCAGGCTTCAGGCTCGTTCGCCCGTTGCTGAGTTCTAGCGGAAAACAGTTGCCATGAGTTGCTAAGCTGGAACACCCGTGGTAAGGGCCAGACCGGCGGACTAGAGGCCTAGTCATCAGGCGCCAAAGCCGCGCAGCGGCTCATGGTGAACTAATTGTCGAAAACTTCCACTACTCAAAAAAAATGTCTCCATGGGCATTTTGCCCGAGAAAATTTCCATCACTTTTGTCGTTCCACGCCGCGTCAACAGCCCCCAGCCCGTCACTCCACCGTGACCGACTTGGCCAGGTTGCGCGGCTTGTCCACGTCCGTGCCCCGCGCGCAGGCGGTGTGATATGCCAGCAGCTGCAGGGGCACCACGTGCAGGATGGGTGACAGCGCGCCGTAGTGCTCGGGCATGCGGATGACGTGCAGGCCGGCCTCGCTTTCGATGGCGGTGTCGCCGTCGGCGAACACGTAGAGTTGGCCGCCGCGCGCGCGCACCTCCTGCATGTTGCTCTTGAGCTTTTCCAGCAGCGCGTCGTTCGGCGCCACGGTCACCACCGGCATCTCGGCCGTCACCAGCGCCAACGGGCCATGCTTGAGCTCGCCGGCCGGGTAGGCCTCAGCGTGGATGTAGCTGATCTCCTTGAGTTTGAGCGCACCTTCCAGCGCGATCGGATAGTGCAGGCCCCGGCCCAGGAAGAGCGCGTTTTCCTTGCGCGCGAACTCCTCGCTCCAGGCGATGACCTGCGGCTCCAGCGCCAGCACGGCCTGCACGGCCACGGGCAG
>APMI01003878.1_pt1 | contig 38492 bp, 31 predicted proteins | sample 667938 | NCBI WGS metagenome assembly APMI01 (sample SAMN01084076, study PRJNA167559) | wastewater metagenome | biome: Wastewater | place: Denmark: Ejby Moelle, Odense | collected 2011-11-28
CGTGGCGGCGCAAGAAGCCGCGCTGGCGGCGGCCGAAGGCGCGCTGCCTCCGCTGGACCGCGCGCTCTCCGCCAACCGCAGCGCCTTGCAGGTGCTGCTTGGCGTCGCGCCGGGCGCGCCCCTGCCTGCCCTGCCCTCGCTCGACACACTGACGCTGCCGGCAGACCTGCCGCTCAGCCTGCCGTCCGATCTCGTCGCCACCCGGCCCGACGTGGTCGCCGCAGCGGCGACGATGGAAGGCGCGGCGGCGGACGTAAAAACCGCCATCGCCGCGCGCCTGCCCTCGATCACGCTGGGCGCGAACGCGGGCGGCGCCGCGCTGGACTTCGCCAGCATGTTTGCCACCGGCAACCCGTTCTGGGCGCTGATCGGCTCGATCGGGGCGCCGCTGTTCCACGGCGGCTCACTGCGCCACCAGCAGCACGCGGCGGAAGACGCGCTGGAAGCGGCCAAGGCCAATTACCGCGCCACCGCGCTCCAGTCCTTCGCCGATGTTTCGAACGCGCTCACCGCGCTCCAGACCGATGGCGCGGCGCTGGATGCGGCGGACCGGGGCGACCGTTCGGCCAGTACCAGCCTGGGCTTCGCCACGCGCCAGTTGCAGCTTGGCGCGGTCGGCACGCTGTCGGTGCTGAACGCCTCGGCCACGCAGGCGGCGGCGCGCCAGCAGCTCATCACCGCGCGCGCCGCGCGGCTGACTGATACGGTGGGCCTGTTCATGGCGCTGGGCGGCGGACAGATCCCCCCGGTGAAGGTGGCGAGCCAGCCCTGAAACTCCCCAGCGGAGAAGCGGGATTCCCAATGAAAAAGGCCGGGGAAAATCCCCGGCCTTTGTTCCTGTCCGCGCGAAGGAAAACGGTCAGCCGGCCGGCAGCAGATGCCGTTCGCCTGCGATCCGCTGCATCGCCTTCTGCAGCTTCTCGAACGCCCGCACCTCGATCTGACGCACGCGCTCGCGGCTGACGTTGTAGACCTGGCTCAGTTCCTCGAGCGTCTTCGGCTCGTCGATCAGGCGGCGGTCCGTCAGGATGTGGCGTTCGCGGTCGTTGAGGCTGTCCATCGCTTCCACCAGCATTTCGTGGCGGAACTGGGCTTCCTCGGCATCGGCCACCGTCTCGTCCTGCAACGGGCGGTCATCGGTCAGCCAGTCCTGCCAGCTGCCCTCGCCATCCTCGCGCATGGGGACGTTGAGGCTGGCATCGCCACCCATCATCATCCGGCGGTTCATGTTGACCACTTCCTGCTCGGGCACGCCGAGATCGGTCGCGATCTTGCGCACGTCGTCAGGATGGAGGTCCGAATCCTCGAACGCCTCGAGATTCTTCTTCATCCGGCGCAGGTTGAAGAACAGCTTCTTCTGCGCGGCGGTGGTGCCGATCTTCACGAGGCTCCACGAGCGCAGGATGAATTCCTGCATCGAGGCCTTGATCCACCACATCGCGTAGGTGGCCAGGCGGAAGCCGCGATCCGGCTCGAACTTCTTGACGCCCTGCATCAGGCCGATGTTGCCTTCGGAAATCAGTTCCGAAACCGGCAGGCCATAGCCGCGATAGCCCATCGCGATCTTGGCCACGAGCCGGAGGTGGCTGGTGACGAGCTGGGCGGCGGCCTGCGGGTCCTGATGTTCCTGATAGCGCTTCGCGAGCATGTATTCCTGCTCGGCGGTCAGCACCGGGAACTTGCGGATTTCCGCCAGATAGCGGTTGAGGCTGGCTTCCCCGTTCAACGAGGGGACGGACAGCGCGTTCTTCTGTTCACTCACCTGAACACTTCCTTTCTTCGCGTCGGAACCCCAGTGCCTGAACCCCTAATGGGCGTTCGACGGTGGGACCACACATGGAATCTTCGCGGGTTGATATCTATTATACCAGTGGATGCTAATGCTACAGATTGGACATAGCCACGGCATTCTGCCCCTCAACGCACAATTCGACGATCAGTTCCCGCATATCGACGGGCGTCGGGCTGGCGAAGTGGAGCGGCTGGCCGCCGACCGGGTGAAGGAATCCAAGCTCGGCCGCGTGCAGCGCCTGACGGCGGAAACCGAGCCGGGAAAGAAGCGGCCGAAGCCGGGAGGGCGTGCGTCCATATACAGGATCGCCCAATAGCGGATGGCCGATTGACGCAAGGTGAACACGCACCTGGTGCGTCCGCCCCGTCTCGAGCCGGCATTCGACCAGCGCCGCCTCGTCCAGAGGCGCCAGCGAGCGGTAATGCGTCACCGCGTGCTTGCCCCGGCCTTCCTCGACCAGCGCCATCTTCTTGCGATCGTGGCTGGACCGGCCGATCGCGCCGCGGATCGTTCCCGCCGGTGGCAGTGGCCGCCCGGCGGTGACGCAGCGATAGGCGCGCGTGATCGAATGGTCGGCAAACTGCCGGGCCAGCCCTTCGTGCGCGACATCCGTCTTGGCCACGACCAACAGGCCGGAGGTATCCTTGTCGATGCGATGGACGATCCCCGGCCGCGCGACGCCGCCGATGCCCGAAAGCTGTCCCCGGCAATGGTGCAGCAGGGCGTTGACCAGCGTGCCATCGGGGTTGCCCGCCGCGGGATGGACGACGAGCCCCGCAGGCTTGTCGATCACGATCAGGTCGGCATCTTCGTAAACGACCGCCAGCGGAATATCCTGGGCCACCGCCTCGGCCGGCGCCGCTTCGGGCACGCGAATGGAGAACGGCACACCCGGACCGGGCTTGGACGAGGCCTGCGCCGCCACGCGGCCGGCCACTTCGACCCTGCCCTCCTCGATCAGCGCCTTGATCCGCTCGCGCGAGAGGCCCGATGCATCCGCCAGCGCCCGGTCAAGCCGCAGCCCACCGGTTTGGAACACGCCCGCGATGATCTCTTCGGTTCCCCCCATGCCGGCGGATATGGGGATTGTTCAGGCAAGAGCAAGAACCTGGAACCCAAGTGCCCGAAGAGAGTTTGGGATCGCCAGGAAGGGAAAACAGCCGCAGCGCGCAACGCTCAGCGCGACGGCCAGAACGGAGAAAGCGGGAGCGGTCGTCCGAAAGGGGGACGCACCACCCCGGCTACCGCATCGCAACACAAACATGGCACGATCGGTCGCGCCCCGCTTCGAAAGGGTCCGTTTTGCGAAGTATCCAGCCCTTTCGCTGCGGGAATGCTGCAAGGCCCGATTATCTTGCAAAGCAACAATCGAGACGACGATTTTACAATTTGAGCCGAATATCCGGTTGCAACGATACAATTTTGGGACAAGTGTAAAATCTCGACGGTATGCCGCACTGCATAACTGCGCTATCAAAAGCAGGCGATACGAAGCCAGATTGCTATCACATTCTAAGGTGTCCGGGGTTGGCGATGGAGGAAGTGCAAGCTTGGCATGTGATGGCGTCTGCCGCGGCGGAAAGCCGCCGGTCGACGTCCAAATCCCTCCTGCGCCTGCGCATGTATCTTCTCATGCTGCTCGGCGACGTCATCGCCATTTCGGCGGGATTCCTGATCGCCGGCCAGATCCATGTGCTGCATCATGGCAACGGGCAGTGGATGGACCAGCTGATCATGCTGCTCCCCCTATACGTGGCCACGGCCTTGCTGATCCGCGCCTATTCTCCCGCGATCGTTCATGAACGCTGGACAGCGATGGGGCGCGGCATCAACGCGCTGGCGTTGGCCACGTCGACGATCATGCTGGTCGCCTTCTTCCTCAAGGCCAGTGACGGCTGGTCGCGCGCCACCTTCTTTGCCGGCGTGATGATGTCGGGCTTTTTCCTGATGGTGGTGCGCTACGCCTTCGTCAGGCATTCCAGCGCCCTGGTCGGCGGTGAACCTTACGAGATCGTGGTGGTCTGCGATGGCGTTCCGGCGCCATCGATGCCCTCCGCCAATTGCACGATCGTGATGGAATCGAGCGACGTGTTCGACCCTTCCCGCCTGAGCCCCGCGATTTACGACCGCTTCGCCGAAGTCATCCAGTATGCGGACCGGGTGATCGTGCAATGCCCGCCGGAAAGGCGCCAGGTCTGGGCGCTGACGCTCAAGGGGGCCAACGTGCAGGGCGAGGTCATCGCGCCCGAAATGTCGGAACTCTCGCCGATCGGGATCGCCCGCCACAACGGCGTCCCCACGCTGATCGTCTCGCGCGGGCCGCTTGGCCTCAAGGACCGCATCATCAAGCGGCTGTTCGACATCACCGTGGCCGGCACCGTCCTGTTCCTGCTCGCCCCGCTGCTCGTGCTGGTGGCTCTGGCGATCTACCTGCAAGACCGTGGGCCGGTGTTCTTCGTGCAGACGCGGGTGGGCCGGTCCAACCGGCTGTTCCATATCCTGAAGTTCAGAAGCATGCACGTGGCCAGTTCCGACGCGAAGGGCACGCTTTCGGCGAGCCGCAACGACAACCGCGTCACGCCCTTCGGCCGCTTCATCCGCGCCACGAGCATCGACGAGATGCCGCAGCTGATCAACGTGCTGAAAGGCGACATGAGCATCGTGGGGCCGCGCCCCCATGCGCTGGGATCGAGAGCGGAGAACCTGCTGTTCTGGCACATCGACGAACGCTACTGGCATCGCCACGCGATCAAGCCTGGCCTCACCGGGCTAGCGCAGGTTCGCGGCTATCGCGGGGCGACGGAGCGCAAGGCGGACCTTGTGAACAGGCTTCAGTCCGATCTGGAATACCTGCACAACTGGACGCTGTGGCGCGACATCGTGATCCTGATCCGGACCGTCAGCGTCGTCCTGCACCAGAATGCCTATTGACGGCAAGCATTTGGATCGCTGCCTACCTAGGCAGCTCGCCGGCGCCGATCAGCCCGCAAGGAACACGTAAAGCGTGATCCAGAACGCCACGCCCAGTCCAAGCCCGAACAGCATGGCCAGGATCGCACGACCGCGAACCCAGTCTTCTACCGGGTAGGTATCATGACAATCAGGGGCCATCCTTCAGCGACCTTTCCCAAACACGTCATTATTATTACAGTTAATTATGCTGTGTAAAATCGCGGCTCGCAAGGGGTGAAGGCGCCATTTTGCTCGCCGAAACGCGAATATCATGCTTTTTTATGGTGAAAAACCGGCTCTTTGCCACCGAATGCGGGCATGGCCGGATCGGCGCAACCTGCTCTAACCGTCGCTGCCTGCCCTCAACCGGCCGCAGTCAGCCTTTTGGCAACCGCTTCGCGCACCGCGTTCTCGACGATACCGCCCCAGCTATGCCAGTTGAGGTTGACCTCGTAGTTCTTCCGCGCGGCGCGGCACATCGCCACATAGGCTTCCGGCTGCGACCATAGCGCAAGGATACGGTCCGCATAGTCGGCCGGCGTGGCTTCCAGCGGGAACAGCAGGCCCGTCCTGTCGTCGCCGACGATCGTTCCCACGCCCCCCGTCTGCGCCGCGATCGCCGGGCGACCGAAAGCCGCCGCTTCGCAGTAGACAATGCCATAGGCTTCCTGCCGGCTGGGCATGATGAAGAAATGCGCATCGCGGTAGAGCGAGAGGAAGGTCTCGTACTGGCCGGGATCCGTCTTGTTCAGCCGGCCGTGCAGGATCACGCCATCCAGCCCATCCGCCGCCTTGGGTCGCGCCCCCACGATATGCAGTTCCGCGTTGCCCGTGCGGCGGCGCAGTTCGCGCCAGATGTCCAGAATAAGCGGCCCGCCCTTGCGGTCCCAGTTATAGCCCACGAACAACAGAGAAAGCGGACGATCCAGCGCGGGAGGCTCGAACCCGGGATCGCTGTCCAGATTGGCCCCCATCGGCGCCACCGCCATCAGTTCCGCCGGCAGGTCATAATACTGCTTCGCCGCCTCGACCGCCCAGGTCGACCCCAGCAGGATGCGATCGGTACGCTCCAGCAGCGAGCGCTGGAGCGCATCGCCCTTGGCCTTCCAGCGCGTACCGTTGCGCGCATACTTGTCGTAATAGTGGACGACCGTGCCGTACATCGCATCGGCCACGTAGATCAGCGGCCACTTGCGATCGAGGTAGGCAATCTTGTGCGCCGCGGCGACGGCAATCACAGCGTCCGGCTGCAACCGCTCCAGTTGTTCATTGATCGCTTGGCTGTAATACTGCGCAATCAGGTTGTTCCGCCGCACGTTCATGCCGAAGCGTTCGATCGTCGCGATGCGATCGACCAGCTTGTCGGAACCAGGCGTATCGATGACATGCGTGTCGGGGAAACGCCGCTGCACCTCGCGCAGGCTGTACCAAGGGATGCCGCTCCACGAAGCACGCGAGAATGGGGTCGAGAGCGAGACATAGGCAATACGCACGCCGCTACTCCACTCCCACTCGAGCCGTCCTGCGCAGATGCACGGCGATCTGGCAAGGCCCGGCGATCAGGCGCGTCCCATTACGAGCACGGCGTTAAGCCCGCCAAACGCAAAACTGTTCGACATCGCCGCCGAAAAGCTCGTCTTCCGCGCACCTTCCGGGACCATGTCCACGCCAAGCGATTCATCGGGCTCATCGCAATTGGCGGTCGGTGGCACAAGCTGTTCGTGAAGCGCTTTGGCGCAAACCAGGGCTTCCAGCGCGCCGGTCGCGCCAAGGCTGTGGCCAAGCACCGCCTTCGACGAAGAGACAGGCGGTGGCTTGCCGTCGAACACATCGCGGATCGCGCCGCTTTCCACCTTGTCGTTCATCATCGTGCCGGTGCCGTGGGCGTTGATGTAGCCGATATCGACAGGCTGCAGACCCGCATCGCGGATGGCCATGGCCATCGCCGCGCCCGCGCTCGCCGGATCGGGAGAGGTCAGGTCACCAGCATCGGCGTTGCCGCCGAAGCCCAGCACTTCGGCGTGGATGGTGGCTCCGCGCGCGACCGCGTGATCCCATTCCTCCAGCACCAGCATCGCCGCGCCTTCCCCCAGAACAAGGCCACTGCGGTTCCTTGAAAACGGGCGGCAGGTGTCGTTGGAAAGTACCCGCAACGCCTCCCAGCCGATAATCGTGCCCACCGCGATGCAGGCTTCCGAACCGCCGGCGAAGGCAACCTTGTTCATGCCCGAGCGGACGAGGTTGAACGCCTGCCCGATCGCGTGCGTGCCCGAGGCGCAGGCGCTCGCCACGGCATAGGTCAGGCCGTGGAGTCCCAGATGCATCGACACCTGGCTTGCCGCGGCGTTGCACATCAGTCGTGGCACGACGAACGGATGCACGCGCCGCACGTTCTCGTGATACACGCGATAGAATGCGTCATCGAGCGTGCAGAGGCCGCCGACGCCGATCCCGACGATGGTGGGGGCATGGCGCACTGCGTCTTCCGCCGTATCCAGCCCCGAATCAGCCAGCGCCTCGCGCGCGGCGACCACCGAGAACTGGGAGAAGCGGTCGAGCGGCACGATTTCCTTCGAGGAAAAGTAATTGGCCGGATCGAAATCCAGCGCCTGCGCCGCGATCGGACAGTTGACGTATTCCCGACGCTCCAGTTGCAAGGGGCGGATCGCGCTTTCGCCCGCGCGAACGGCCGCCCAGGTGGATGCGGCATCAGGCCCCGCGGCCGATACCGCGCCCAGGCCGGTGATGGCTACGCGCTTCAATTGCCACCTTTTTTGGCGACTTCTGCATCCACCGAGCGCACGATATCCCCGATTGTTTCGAACTGCGCAGCGGATTCATCGTTCGCGTTGAATTCGATGCTGATGTCGAACTCCTCCTCTACCGCGAACACGGTTTCGATGACGTCAAGCGACTCATAACCGGCTTCGAGCAGATTGGTGCTCTCGTCGAACTCCCCCGGGTCACGGCCCAGTTGCTTTCCAACGATCTGCTTGATCTTTTCCAACGTGGACATCTGAACACCCCCCGTGCGCTCGCAGCCGCACACTGGATTGAGCAACTGCAAAAAACTGTTACGCTATGATGCTGCAAACGGTCCAGCACTGTTTTACATCATATAAAACAGTCTACAGCACGACAAGTTTCACTATCGTTTACGGTTCGGTCACCATAGGAAATAGCATGTGGGATGGCAGGCATATTGTAAGAATTGGAACTGCAATGATCGTGACGCGAGGACGGTAGATACCCATGTCCAGCCTCAACAACCTCCTGGGCCTGCAGCGCAGGATCATTCAGTTGCGCATTCTGTATCTCAACCGCGTCTGGAAGATGCGGATCGATCCCACGGCCCGCATTTCGATGACGGCCAAGCTCGACAAGACGCATCCGCGCGGCGTCCGCATCGGCGAACGCTCGTACATCGCCTTCGGCGCGACGATCCTGTGCCACGACATGACGCGGGGCCTCTATCTGGATACCGCGATCGGCCGTTATTGCTTCATCGGCGCGCGCAGCCTGATCATGCCTGGCGTGACCATCGGAGACGGCTCCATTGTCGCCGCCGGCGCGGTGGTGACGCGTGACGTGCCGCCGCGATCGATCGTCGCCGGCAATCCGGCAACGGTGATCCGCAGCGACATCGAGGTTGGCCCCTATGGCCGTTTCCTGTCCGCCGGCATGTCCCGCGCCGATCGTGCCGCCTACGAAGCCGCGCAGCACGGGCAAACATGAAAACGGGGCCGGAGCGCGCATCCGCGCGCCGGCCCCGTCATTTTCCGGAAACCCGGACTAGAGCACGAAATCGCCCGCCGCGAGCGAAGTCACGCCCAGCAATTTGATCGTGAAATCCGCGATGCCGTCCCCGTTGACGTCGCCGGACACGAAGGCGTGGCCGTCCTGCACCTCGTAGTGAAGTTCACCGGCCTTGCCCGAGAACGCCTTGGTGCCGATGAAGGTGAACGGATCATCGGCGGCCGTGGCGATCTTGGCATCGATGTTCGACAGGTTGATGCGTTCGCCATCCGCCTTCGAGAAGTCGGTGATGATCTCCGGGTTCGCCTTGGAGGTGCCATCCAGATCGCCCGCGCGGAAAATGAACACGTCCTTGCCCGCGCCGCCCGTCAAAATGTCGACGCCGGCACCACCCTCGATCGTGTCGTTGCCCGCGCCTCCGTTGATGACGTCGTTTCCAGCACCACCATAGAGCTTGTCGTTCCCGTCATCGCCGAACAGCGTGTCGTTGCCATCGTCTCCCCGGATCGTGTCGTCCCCGTCACCGCCATAGATCACATCATCGCCATCCTGCCCCTGGATTACGTCGTTGCCGCCCATGCCATAGAGATGATCGATACCGTTGCTGCCGATAATGCGGTTATCCAGTTCGTTGCCGGTGCCGGTCAGCCCCTCGCCAGTCATGCGCAGCGTCTCGACGTTGGCGGTCAGGGTATAGTCGATCGAGGCATAGACCGCGTCGTTGCCGCCATCGACGCCTTCGACCACGACATCGCCGGCACCCTTCACATAGTAGGTGTCATCGCCGATGCCCCCGACGAGCGTGTTGTGGCCAAGTCCACCGGTGAGCGTGTCATTGCCCGCGCCACCCTGCACTTCGCAATCGCCGATGTTGGTGACCGTCAGCCGGTCGTTGCCGTCGGTGCCCGCAATGATCGTGACCGGTGGAAGAGCAGCCAGCTTGGCGGCGTATTGCGCCGAGGTCGCGCTGACGAGATCGTCAGCCGTCAGCCATCCGCCGGGGATCAGCGATGCGATGTGATCGCCGTATTTTTCGGCAAAGGCAACGCCGCCGTCGTAAATGGGAGCGAGTTGCGCATTGTCGTGGCTTAGAACATGCGTGTTGCTGGCATCGTCCATGTTGTAGGTCGTTGCGCTATTATCGCTGACCGTCACGTCGCTGCTGTTCTGAACACGAAGCCACGACGTGCTGTCTCCCAAGCCGGCAACCAGATTGCCGTTGACCGTGCCTCCCGCAATATGATCGAGGGCAATCCCGTTGCCCAGTCCGCCCACCACAACGTTCCCGGTGACGGTCACATTCTGGTATGGAAGCGAGCCGACCTGGTCGCGCACGAAGATGCCTTGAATGGCTTCGCCGGTGCCCGCATAGACGACGTTGTCACTGATGACGATGTCATGCGCGGACGCGGTCGTATTGCCGGTCCAAAGCTGGATCGCATCCGGGTGATCTCCAGCGATCGGATGAAAATCGGTGAAATAGTTGTTGTTGATGGTCATGTCCGAATTTCCACCACCCCGCACGCCGTCGGTGCGGATGTCATGGAAATAGTTGTCGCCAACCGTAACCCCCGTGTTATCGAGCAGATTTATGCCGTGCCACAGGTGCGTGAATTCAGAATTCGTTACCGAGACGTTGGTACTGTTCCGGATGATGAACGGAGTGATATCGTAGCCAGCACTTCCCTCCGGCCCCGAAACCTTGACGTGATCGAAACTTATGTTGTTCGACGCGTTTACAGAAAGGGAATAATTGCCGCCATCCGTCTTGGGCGTCATTTCCACGTCACTGAACGAAATACCGCTACTGCTCTTGATTGAAAAGCTGACAATCTTTGCGGGATTTTCAGAATCCGCTGAACTTATGGAAATACCGGATCCGAAATTCATACCGCTGATCTTTATACCGGAATATTCTCCTGATTTAAGCTTGACCTCATCTCCTGCCACAGCAATCTTGAGAGCACTGCTTAACTGATCAACCGAATCTACAGTAAAAACCGTCATTTTCGACCCCCATGAATCCAATGCTCAGGCCCGCCCCTCCTATTGAATTCTGATTTTCGAGGTCATTTTACGGCAGATTTATGTGAATCGGCTTTTGATCAATGGTTATTGGCCGATTCAGCATGCGGGACGGCGGCCGCGGGCAGCTGGCCACGATTTCAGGGGAATACTATCCTTGCCAATACTGCCAGCTATGCCGCTCCGGACACGGGCACCGACGGTTTCGTGGCTCCGCGCGCGAGGAAACGCCGGGCGAGCGCCCGCCGGACGGGGGCGTCGAAGCGGTAGGTCAGCACATAGGCCACGCCCAGCGCGATGGGTTGCGTCAGCCACCACGTCGCTCCCGTAGGTACATAAGTGGCCGCATTGCCGCTGATCAGCAGGAAACGCAGCCCCTCGACCACCATGATGATCGGCACGTGCAGCACATAGACGCCATAGGAAAGATCGCCGAACAGCACGCACACCCGTTCGAGCGCCCCCCTGGCGGTACTGCACGCACCAAGCCAGATGAGCATGGGATTCAATACCAGCAGCACCACCGCATAGTAGATGCGATGCTTCGGCGGGTCCCAGGCACAGATGGCGATCAATGCCAGTATGATCATCCAAGGCGCCACGGAGATGCGCGGGAGCCACTGCCCCTGCCAGGCCCGGTAGAGCAATACCCCGCAGAAGAAGGCGAAGAACACGCGCGGAAACGAGCCCCAGAAGCTCGTCCAGCCGGTCGATCCGCCGTGATAGAGATAGACGGCCCACACCAGCAGGGCAGCCCACGCCACCGTCATGCCAACCGCCCAGCGCAGGCGCGTGCCCACGAACAGGAACACCGCGTTCGCCATGAGTTCGAAGCTCAGCGACCAGCCCGGCGGATTGAGCGGGATCGAAAAGACATCATAGGGCAGCAGTATGAAGAATGGCGCCGTCACCGTCGCCAGCAACAACACCTTGAAGTTCCAGAACGACCAGTGGAACAGGGCCATGCCCGCGCAGGCCGGCAGGGCAATGGCGCACCCCAGCAGGTACAGCGGCCACAGACGGATCAGCCGCGCGATCACGAACTGCTTCCGGTCATGCCCGTCCCGCAACCGGTCGCCATAGCCATGCGCCAGCACGAAGCCGCTGAGCATGAAGAAAAAGTCGACTGCCAGCGATGCGGACGGGAAGATGAAGGCGGTGTGCAGGATCAGCACCATCATCGCCGCTGCCCCCCGCAGGGCATCCAGCACGACAAACCGCTGCTTCTTCGCCGCGGACACGTCATCGATCGCCATTGCCGCTTCCATGCCCACCCCCGAAAAAGATGGCCAGCCCGGCCCTCCTGGATAAATGCCGATGCCCTCGTTATTGCGGACGGCAAGAACAGGCTATGTCAAATACACGCGCGCGGAGAACAATTTTCGCGCTGTTTCAGAATGCCACAGCCGTTCACCCCGCGATCGACCGCTTCGAGAAGCGGCGGAGCGCGCCTACGGCCAGCACCAGCGCCTGCTCGATCGCGGCACGCTGGCGCAAGGCGATCCAGCCAGCGGAGAGCAGAGCCACGACGATCAGGGCGCTGGCTTGCAACAGTTGGCCATGGTCGACCGCCATCCCGCCCGCTGTCACGGCAACGCCGCACGCGATGAAGGCCAGGATCAGCAGGAGGTCCCCCCGTGCCCCGCGATGGCTGCTGCGGTCGACCATGAAGGTCGCCATCGCGAAAGCCAGGATCTCCCCGACCGTGAACCCGATGAGGATGCCGTCCAGCCCGGTCAGGACGATCTGGCCCGCCAGTGCCAGCGGAAAAGCGATCAGCCTGACGATATTGTTGGTCAGCACCTGATCGCTGCGCCCCGTGGCCAGAGCGAACGCCGTGGGCCATCCGCGCAGGAACCGCGCTATCTGCAGGAAACCGATCATCGCGATGATATAGACGGACTGCGCGAATTCCCGTCCATAGAGCAGCGGCACCATGAATGGCATCAACGCCGCGAAACCGATCAGCATGGATATGCCGAGCAGAAGATAGTGCCCGGCCAGCAGGTCCACCCGGTTGTTGAGCAGGGCGGTATCCTCGCGCGCCTGCGCGATGTTGGGCATGTGCATCGAATTGATCAGCCGCGTCAGTATCCCCGTCGGATAGTAGATCAGCAGCAGGATCGCGGCATAGTGGCCCAGTTCCCTTGCACCGAGCTGCTTGCCGATGAACAGCCGGTCGCCCTGCATGCACACGAACAGCAACACGCCGTTGATGACGAGCGGCCAACTGAACTTGCTGAGCGATTGCCAGGATTCCCGCACGAAACTGACGGAATAGCGCCTTTCGGCCACGACATGCGATACGATCACGATCACCAGCGAGCGGGCGGCAAGACCGTAGGCAACCGCCGTGGAATCGCGCAGGATGAAGGCGGCGGCTGCCGAACCCGCGAGCGACAACGCTTCCGAGAACATCAGCATCCACCCTTCGGGCGCGAACCGGTTGTAGCGCTGCAGGCGGCGAACGTCGTAATGCATGAAGCCCAGCAGGAACGGCGCGATGCTGAGCATGCGCACGCCGTGGACCAGTTCCTGCCGGCCATAGAAATCGGCGACGGGCTGCGCGATCACCAGCAGCGTCGCGCTCATGAAAGAGCAACGCAGGATATTGACCAGTTGGATCATCGACTGGACCTGCGGTTCGTCGCCATCCTTGCTCTGGATCAGGTAGTAGGTGATCCCGCCCTCGGTCAGCAGGTCCAGGAACTGCGACGTCAGGATCAGGATCGCGGCAAGGCCAAGTTGGTCCGGCCCGAGAATGCGGGCCAGCACGACATAGCGCAGCAGCGCGCAGACCTGCGCCGTCATGGTTCCCGCAAAAAAGACCTTCATGCCAGTGCGCCGATGGGCCTGGGCAGATACGTCGCTCATGTCAGTCCCATCGGATGGAGAAGCATTCTAAAGGTCGATGCGGGGGGATGCCGGTCCTGTCGGGCTATTGCGGAATGCGGAAGCGGTAACAGGGATCCCCGCCGCGCCCGCCTATCCGATCCGGAAACGGAGCGCACGGCGAAGGCGCTGAACCACCCGTTCATTGAAGCTGGGCTGTTTGTCGCTGGTGCCCGCGCGCGCCTTGAACAACGTGGTATGCGGCAACACCGCGGCCGACGAGGCTGCCGTGTAGTAGTAGAGCGCGATCGAGCGGCGGAAGCGGGTATCGGGGCAGGTCAGCGGATCGGGATGACCGTGATAGCTGGTCGAATCCGTATTGAACACGACCGCCCGCCCCATCACCGGCAGAACCGATTTCTGGCAGGCCTTCATGTCACGGTCCCAAAGTTCCAGCGCCCCGCCGAATTCCTCCTCCCAATCCTCGTTCAGGAACAGGATCAGGTTGAGCCGCCGGAGCATCTTGGTGTGCGGATGAACGTTGAAATCGGCATGGACGCTCAGATGCCCGCCCCGCGCGGTTTCATGAAGGCCGCCCCCCAGAAAGTACGGGTCCGACACCAGCCCCTTGATACCCGTCATTTTCGAGAGAAAGTTCAGAAAATACAGTGAATTCAATGCATTCAACAGATCCTGGATATAGGCGCTGCGGATCTGCGAAAGGGTGTAGCCCGTCTTGAGCTTGGAGAAGTCGTCCGAAAAGCGGCCATCCTCCCGCCCCGGAAACTCCGCAGCCACCCGGCGGAGGATGTCCGCATCCAGGAAGTTATCGATGACGATATGCGGAAAGGGCGTGTTGGCGGCGTACTGGTCGTGCAGCGACGCGCCCAGTTCCTTGCACTGCTCCTTGTCGAACTCGAAGAAACCGTCGTCCCGGTCGAGCCGGAGGAAGGGCTTTTCGCGTACCATCTGGTCTTCCATGCTCGGCATTCCTTTTCCGACCGGCACTCCACCGGCCGCGTGTATCAAGCGTTGGCGGGAATCGCGAAATGGCGTGAACGATCGCCCATGACGCTAGCGCAACATGGGGCGCCCGTCATGATCTTTGCTCGGCGGGAAGTGGCTCCTGCGCGCGCCGGGTACGCCCGCCAGCAGGAATTTCCGTCTTCCACTGATCGAACAGCGATCGCAGTTCGGCCATGAGGGCGCTGGGATCAAGCGTCGCGCAGACCGGGTCAAGCTGCCGTGCGGCCGCGATCGCCGTCGCGATGTCATCGTCTTCCCCCACCATCGTCACGATACCCCGGTCGGCGAAGGCCTGCGCGATCTCCCACTGGTGATCATCGTAGTGCTCGCCCCGCTTGAAGATGCGGGGAATCACGATAACGCGGCAGCCTTCGCGAAGCGCGGTGATGATGGAGCCCGTGCCGCCGTGACAGATGACGATGTCGGCGCGCTGCAGGATCTGCTTCACGTCCTCGAAATCCAGCGTCTCGCGCACGTCGGTGATGCCATCGCCGATCGGCTCGGTTCCTCCGATGCCGGTCTGCAGGATGACGTTCTCCGGCAAAAGACCGTCGCGCTTGGCCTGATCAACCAGCCTGACCAGCCGATCGAAGGGCAGAGTCGCGCCGACGGTGGCGAAGACCAGCGGTTCCTTCGCCGGGCGAACCTTATCCAGAAAGCGGAAGGGGTCGAACACGCGCGCGCCAGGCCATCTGTCCGCCGACTGCTGCGATTGCGCGATGCGGACATGCGCCAGCCGCGTGGCGATGCGCGCGAAGGCCGATGGCCCGCTGAATCGGGCGAACGAATCGATCAGGACGATCCTGGCCCCCAGCAGGCGCGCGAACAGCACCGTGAAGTAGCACGATCCCGCCCCGGTCGTGATCACGGCATCCGGGCGTTCACGCCAGACGATGCCGAGCGAAGTCCACAAGCTGCGGACCCCGGCCAGGGCCATGCGAAAGGGCTTGCCCAGCCGCGCCTGCCCCAGCGCGACGTGCGGCACGAAATGCGTCCTGTGCTTTGCAGCAATGTCGCGCGTCAGCGCGGTATCTTCGGTCACGAAGAAATAGTCGGTATCGCCCCAGAGCCCCTCCAGGTCGAGTAACTGGCGAACATGGCCGCCGCCCGATCCTACCAAACCGATCCGCACACACCTGGCCTTTTGCTAACATGGATCATGAAATGGCCCGGCCTTTCCACGAGCGGGGAACATCCCCCTTACGAACACGCACCCAAAGTCGCCGCACAAATCATGCAATCACCGCACTGCAACGGCAGGCCCTTTCGTAACCGTCAGGCCCTGATCGCCGGGGCACCTCGGAACGTGGCCGTTGGGCTTGAATTGCCGCATTGCAGCACTTCACAACCCGTTATATCCATGGGCGAATCTCAAACACCAATTCAAGGACATTTTCACGCTTTTTACCCAAGACGTCCTCAAAATGGGACAAGCCGCCGCCAACCGGCCCTTGTCTCGATTGTATCTTGGCCGCGCTTCGATATAGCGGTCGCAGCATCAATCCAAGCGCAAATGCAGCAATTGCGCCCGCTTCGCGGGATGATCGTGGCCAGAACTAAGGATGTGCCGAGTGTGAAGGACATGATGCAGACCGATCCGCAGGATGGGCCGACCGGATCACGCGACGGAGCCAGGTACCCGATCCGCGTGGGCTTGCTGTGGCATTCGGTCAGTTCGGGCAATCTTGGCGTCGGCGCGTTGACGCTCGGCAATATCGCGCTGGTCCGACAGGTCGCGGCAAAGCTGGGCCTTGCCCCGCAGTTCACGGTCATGAGCATGCGCGATGGCGATGCGCCCGCCCTGCTGGAAGGTGAGGTCGATATCTTCGTCATCGACAGCAGGGCCTTGCTGTCCCCCGGTGGCTTCTGGCGGGCCGTTGCCGCGGTCGATTGCGTTCTCGACATCGGCGCGGGCGACAGCTTTGCCGACATCTACGGCCCGAAGCGTTTCGGCTTCCTGTGGCTGACCAAGATGATGGCGATCGCCCGCAAGGTGCCGCTGGTGCTCTCGCCACAGACCATCGGCCCGTTCACCGGTGCGCTCTACAAGATGCTTGCTGCAAATGCGATGCGGCGCAGCACGGCGGTCCTGGCCCGCGATCAGCAATCGCTGGACGTGACCCGGCAGATGGCGCCCTCCGCCCCCAGCCGGTTGTCGGTCGATGTCGCCTTCGTCCTGCCTTTCGACGATCGCTCGAACGAACGCGGCGGCGCGAAGATCCGGGTCGGCGTCAACGCATCCGGCCTGCTGTTCCACCAGGCGGAAACCGGCGCCAACCGCTTCGGCCTCGATTATGACTACGCCCGCTTCACGCGCGGCTTGCTCACCCAGCTTTGCATGCGTGACGATGTCGAAGTGCATCTGGTGCCGCATGCCACCAGCAAGGCGGACCCGACCGATGACGACGGCCGTCTGGCCGACCGCCTGATAAAGGAGTTCCCCGAAGCGATCCGGGTGCCGGAGTTCCGGGGGCCGTCCGAAGCCAAGAGCTATATTTCCAGCCTCGATTTCCTCGTCGCCGGCCGGATGCATGCCTGTATCGGCGCGTTTTCCGCCGGCACGCCCGTCGTTCCGGTCGCCTATAGCCGCAAATTCAGCGGCCTGTTCGGGCTGCTCGGATACGATCACGTGCTCCCCGTGAAGGGTATCGGGGAAGAAGCGGCTGTCGAATTCGTGCTTAACGGTATCGACAAGCGCAATGAACTTGGGGCAGCAGCAGCCAACGGCATGAAGAAAGTCGATGCGCTTCTCGACGTCTATCGGGCGGCGTTGGAAGATGTATTCATCCAGGCGGCACGCAAACGGGGCTTCGAACCAAGGGCATGACTGTTTCTTCCGCCTCCCCCACTTTGCAGCGCGTGCTGAAGGGAGAACTGTGCAGCGGCTGCGGCCTGTGCGCGGGGGTGGCCCCGAACGCGGTCACGATGGGCACCAGCGCGCCGGGATACAGCCGTCCGGTTCAGTCGGCCTCCCTGTCCGACAGGCAGGAGCAACTGATCGCGCACAGTTGCCCGGGGGCGAAAATCGCACCCTGGCAGGGCGCGCCGCACCAGGACATCTCCTGGGGGCCGTGGCGGCAGGTACTGACCGGCCACGCGCTCGATCCGGCAGTACGCTTCGCGGGTTCATCGGGCGGGGTCATTTCGGCCTTGCTGGTCCACGCGCTGGAAAGCGGTGTGGTCGACAGCGTGCTCCACATCGCCCCAGCGGATGAACACCCGACGCGCAACCGGTTGCAGTGGTCGTTCACCCGTGAGGAAGTGATCCGCAACGCGGGTTCGCGCTATGCCGCTTCATCGCCCCTGAGCCGAATCGAGGAAGCGCTGGCCGGTAACCGGCGCACCGCCTTTGTCGGCAAGCCCTGCGACATTTCGGCGCTGCGCCAGCTTGCCACACTCGATCCGCGCGTGGATGAGCGCTTCCCGCTGAAGCTCTCCTTCTTCTGCGGGGGATTGCCGAGCCACGATGGCGCGGACCGCGTCGTGCGCGCCATGGGCCTCTCTCCGCAAGACCTCGCGAGCTTCCGCTATCGCGGCAACGGCTGGCCGGGCATGGCTCGGGCGGAAACCGCGAACGGCACGGTCCGGGAAATGAGCTATGCCGACAGCTGGGGCGCGCACCTGTCCAAGGAAGTCCAGTTCCGCTGCAAGATCTGCCCCGATGCGGTAGGCGGCGTGGCCGATATCGCCTGCGCCGATGCCTGGTACGGTGACGAGCACGGCTATCCCTCGTTCGACGAACAGGACGGCCGCAGCCTGATCATCAGCCGCACCGAAACGGGCGATGCGATGATGGCAAGCGCGCTGGCCGCGGGTGCGCTCGCCTGCGCGCCGCTCGCCATCGGGGAGATCGATCTGATGCAGCCGGCACAGGCGCGCCGGAAGCGCCTGGTCGTCGCGCGCACGGCTTCGTGCCGGGTGTTCGGGCATCCCGTACCCGAGATGGAGGGGCTGGACGTTGCCAAAGCGGCACGCACGGCAAAATTCGGCGAACAAATTCGGAATTTTTTAGGTATGTTACGGCGGATCGTCCAGAAACGGAAATGATGGTAAAGTCATTTCATCACTCGTGGGCGGCATGGACCGGGAAATACTGGGGGACCTATGGCAAAGATAAATGTCGTTAAGCTGGCTCTGATCATGCCCGCACTCGTGGCGGCTCCGGCTTATGCGCAGTCGGTGCTGCCACAGCAGCAGCAGGCGCCGCACGTGATCCTGTCGGTTTCCGCCAAGGGCCTCTACGACACCAACATCGCCCGGGCGAGCGATGCCGCCATTGCCCAGCGCGGGCTTGAAAAGAGCGATTTCAAGATGACTCCGCTGGTTTCGGCGGACATCTACAAGCCCTTCGGCACCAGCTACGTCTCGCTCGTGGGATCGGCCGGCTACGATTTCCATGCCCGCAACACCATCCTCAACCGCGAGCGCATCGACCTGACCGGCGGTCTCGGATCGCAGGTCGGGCCTTGCGGCGCGAACGTGACCGGCGGTTATGCCCGGCGGCAGAGCGATCTGGCCGATCTCAACGTCCTGACCGTGGGGACAGCGCTGACCACCAAGAACACCGAATCGATTTTCCACGTGGAAGGTCTTGTCGCCTGTGGCGCCCCAGTGGGCTTCAAGCCCTTCGGCACGATCGCGTACTCGAACGCCCGCAACAGTTCAGACCGGCGCAAGGGGTCGGACGCCAATTCGGTCACCTATGGCGGCGGCATACTCTACACCCAGCCTTCGATCGGCGAGATTCGCCTGTTCGGCGCACAGCGTGACATCAATTTCCCGAACCGCGATGGCGTCAACTATTTCGGCGCACCGAAGCTCCGCGCCAGGTTCGGTGGCGTCCGCTTCGAACGTAACATCGGCGCCCGCCTCAGCGGCCACGCGCAGGTCGCCTATACCGACGTCGAACGGCGCGGCACACCCGCGACGAAATCGTTCAACGGCGTGACCTGGGAACTCGGCCTCAACCTGCGCGCCAGCGAACGGCTCAGCATCGACGCCACCGCTTCGCGCAATGTCGATCCGTCGCTGGGCTTCAACGTCGACTACATCGTGCAGGAAGAGTATGAACTGCGCGCCGCCTATGTCCTCAACCGGCTGATGACGCTGACCCTCACTGGCACCCACATGGCGCGTGACTTCAACTACAGCAGCACGGCAACGTCGATCCCGATCAACAACGACAAGACCGACAGCATCGTTGGCGCGCTCCACATCGAACCCATTGGCCGGTTCAGCCTGATTCTTGACGGCGGATATACGAGGCGGAATGCCAACGTTAACTTCTACGATTATAACAGCTTCCGGACCAGCGTGACGATTGCCACGCAGTTCTGAGACTTTCTGGAGAACCCGCATGAATGCTTCTCTGCTGAAACAGGTGCTTGCCGCCACGGCCGCAGCCGCGATGGGCGCTTCGCCCGTGCTCGCGCAGCAGGCGCCGATGGCGCCGGGGGCGCTGATGACAGAGGGCTACATCCTGGGCACCGGTGATATCATCGAGGTTGTCGTCGTGGGTGACACGCAAGGCCCCGCCCGTGTCCAGATCCAGACCGACGGCACGATCCAGTTGCCGCTGGTCGGCACCGTTCACGCCGGCGGCACCTCCGTCCTGCAATTGCGGGACATGATCGGGCAGGCCCTGAAAAAGGGCGGTTACTATACCAATCCGGCGATCAACGTGACGATCGTCAACTATGCAAGCCGCTATGTCGTCGTGCTGGGCGAGGTTTCCCAGCCCGGCATGGTCCCGATCGACCGCGCCTACCGCGTTTCCGATATCCTGGCGCGCGTGGGTGGCGTGAAGACTTCGGGCGCCAAGCTGCTGAAGCTGCGCCGCGCCGATGGCAAGGAACTGTCGCTCGACATCAGCAAGATCGCCATTGGCGGCCCGGACGAGGACCCGCTGGTCGCGCCGGGCGACAAGCTGTTCGTGCCGACAGCGCAGACTTTCTACATTTCCGGCCAGATCTCGCGGCCGGGCAACTATGCGGTCGATGACGGCCTCACCCTGCGCAAGGCGCTTGCCGTGGCGGGCGGCCTCACCCAGCTCGGGTCGAACAAGAAGGTCAAGGTCATTCGCGACGGCAAGGAACTGAAGCACTATGATCTCGATGCCCCGATCCAGATCGGCGACGTGATCGAGGTCGGCGAGCGCTTCTTCTAAGGAAACGGCTTCGTCCGGGAGAATGATATGAGTTTTGTCCAGCTTCTTCGCATCCTTCTGGCGCGACGGATGCTTCTTGTCGGATCGGTGCTGGGCTGCCTGCTCATCGCCGCGCTCGCCATCGCCATTCTCCCGGTCAAGTATGAAGCGCACTCCCGCGTGCTGCTCGACCTGGTGAAACCGGACCCGGTCACGCAGCAGGTGCTGTCGACCAACTTCGCCCGCGCCTATATCGCCACGCAATCGGAACTGATCACCGACTACCGTGTCGCGGGCCAGGTGGTCGATGCGCTGGGATGGACCAAAGACCCCGCCAAGATCGCCGACTACAAGGCCAGCGGGTCTGAGGGGCAGGTCGATCTGCGCCGCTGGCTGGCCGATGGGATCATCGAGAATACCGAAGCGCAGCCGCTGCCCGGCAGCAACATCATGGAAATCACGTACAAGGCGGGTACGCCCGAAGAGGCCCGCCGGATTGCCGACCTCATCCGCACCTCCTACGTCGAACAGAGCATCGCCTTCCGCCAGGAAGGCGCGGCGCGCAACGCCGAATGGTTCCGCCAGCAGGCAAACAAGGTCGCGCAGGAACTCACCAGCGTCGAACAGGAAAAGTCGTCTTTCGAGAAGAAAAGCGGCGTGGTCCTGCAGAACGATTACAGCGATCCGGATTCGGAACGCCTGAAGGCCCTGTCCAATCAGGTGCCGCTGCAAACCGCCAGCATGCCGGCAGCCGCGATTTCCAGCCCTTCGGCCGCCCAGCTCGCGCAGGTAGATGCCCAGATTTCGACGCTTTCCTCCAACCTTGGCCCCAACCACCCGCAGATCGTGGCGCTTCGTCAGCAGCGCGCCGCGCTTGCCTCGGCGGCCGCGCAGGAACGCAGCGCGGCTCTTGCCGCCGCGCGGGCCGGATCGGCTACCGGGCCTTCGCTTACGAGCCAGGTCGCGAGCCAGCAGGCCAAGGTGCTTGCGCAGCGCGACAAGATCGATGAACTGCGCAAGATCCAGGCGCGTGTGGACGTGCTGCGCGATCAGTACAACAAGACGATGGCGCGCGCCGGCGACCTCAGCCTCGAAGCCGCCTCGCGCGAAAGCGGGCTGACCCTGCTGGGCAGCGCCGTCGCGCCGGACAGCCCGGTTTCGCCCAAGGTCGGCCTGATCCTGCTCGGCGCGATCGGTGCGGGCATCGGCCTTGGCCTTGTCGGCGCGATCGGCGCGGAACTCAGCAAGCGCCGCGTTCGCAGCATCGATGACCTTGTCACCGGTGACGTGCCGGTCATCGGCCGCATCGTGCATGAAACGAAGGCGGAAGAGGAACAGCAACCATTCCGCTGGTTTGGCTGGCTGGGTCGAAAGGCCGCCTGACATATGGCACCGCAGGAAGACATTACGCCGCCTCCCACCGGTCACAGAGAAGACAGCAGCGCTATGAACGATACCTACAGCACAGGCGAAGGCATCGAGACTTCGGTGAAGGAAGAGGCGGAGAGCCCCTCCGCCGAAAACGGCCAGGAGCAGCAATCCTCCAGCGCCGCCCAATTCAAGGTATCGGACAAGATCGTGGTCCTTTCGGACCCGACCAGCCCCGAAGCCGAAGCGATTGCGGCGCTGCGGACGCACTTGCTCGCCCACCACGTCCGGGTGGGCCGGCGCGGGCTTGCGCTCTGCGCGCCCAACTCGAAGAGCGGCTCCACCTTCATGTCGGTGAACCTTGCCGTGTCGCTGGCAAGGGCCGGAATCAAGACGCTGCTGATCGACGCCGACATGCGCTCGCCGGCCGTGCACAAGATGATCGCCCCCTCGCACGATGTGCCCACGCTGCGCGATTGCCTGGCCGATCCCGACGTGAGCTTCGGCGATATCATCCAGGAAAACGTGCTGCCTTCGCTGTCGCTGATCTATGCCGGCCAGAGCGAACGGCGCGCGCAGGAACTGCTCTCGGGCCAGCGCTTCAAGTCACTGCTCGACCTGTGCATGCGCGAATTCGAAGTGACGATCATCGATACGCCGGCAAGCAACAACAACGCCGACGGCCGCCGCATCGCCTCGGTCGTGCGCTACTGCATCATAGTGGCGCGCAAGGACAAGACCTACGTTTCGGACGTGGCCACGCTCATCGAGGAAATGAAGTCGGACAAGGTCAATGTCGTCGGCACCGTGCTGAACGACTTCTGACGGCCTGTCCCCGCCTCATCGCATCCAGGGAGGGAAACCTCTCTGGTTGCGCAAGCCGGCCGACCAGCCGGCCATGGCATATCCCCACTGGCGCCAGGCGCCGCGCCGGCCATAGCGCAGGAACGCCAGGACGAACGAAGCCAGCGCCGCCACCGGCAGCTTGGCCGGCGTGGTATCGCGCACGACATTGAGCTTGTTGCGTTCGTCGAGGTAGATCGGCATGCGCGGACGGGTACGGTGCGCGTCGTTCGATCCGGTGGTACTTCCCTGATCGTGGCAGACCCGCGCATCGGGCGCGAATCCCAGCTTCAGCCCCGCCGCCACGCCGCGCAGGCACCACTCGATTTCCTCCGCGTAGAGGAAATAGTCCTCGCGCATCAGCCCGACAGCATCGACGAACCGCCGTCCGATCAGCATCGAGGCGCCCAGCAGATAGTTCATCCGGGCTTCGATCGCCGCAGCGTCCGGCCGATCGGTCAGCGATGCGCCGCTGCCGATCGATTCCGCCCGTGCCATCAGCGCGCGCCACCGGCCGCCATAGGCCTGAATACGCCCGCGCGGATCGTGCAGCACGCCCCCGGCGGCGGCGCAGTCTCCCCGTGCCAGCCTTGCCACCAGCGCCGCCAGCGCCCCGGAATCGGGCACCGTATCGGGATTGACCACCCACCAGGCATCGGCATCGGGCCGCGCCCGGATGCAAACGTTCACGCCACCAGCATAGCCGAGGTTGCCCGGCGCCTGGATTACCGTGACGGGTTGCCCACCCGGCAAGCTGGCGGGAAGCGCGTCCACCAGCGCGCGATAAGCGTCAGCTCCGCCGTTCTCGCAGATGACCACTTCGAAATCGCAATGCGTCGACGTGGCCAGCCCTGCCAGGCAGCCGGCGATCTCGTCCGCATTGCGAAAGGCGACGATGGCGATGGCCACATGCATCAGTTCGGCCTCCGCAACAGCAGCCTGTAGGCATCGCCCATCCGCCACAGCCGCAGGCGCGCCAGCGTTCCCAGCGCGCGCGCGCGGTTGGACAGTCCGGAAATGGCGTCGCTGCGCATCACTACGGGCGCATGGGCCAGCACGGACAGCGGCAGGCCCAGGTTGCGGATCGCCCACCGCACCCTGCCCCGGCGACGGTTCAGGAACAACCCGAAGGTTTCGGCATTGATCCGCCGCCACTTGCCGACGAGGTCCGCCCAGTCGGCGCGCGCGGGATGGCCCACCACCGCGCTTTCGGCATAACCGATGCGATAGCCGGCCGCCGTGGCGCGATGGCACCATTCGAGATCTTCCGACAGGCCGGTGCGGAAGCCCCCTACCCGCTCGAAAACCGCGCGCGGGCAAAAGAGGTTGGCCGTGACGGTAAAGCCTTCCTGTTCGACATAGCGGCGGTTATTGAAGGCGAAGACGCTCTCGAACGCTTCCACCCCGTTCATCCGCGCGGCGTCAGGCACCAGGACGATCATCTTCCCTCCGGCGAAATCGCAGGATTCCAGCATCGCCATACCGGCCGCAAGCCAGCCCGGATCGGGGATGCAATCGCTGTCGGTGAAAGCCAGCACCGCTCCACGCGAAGCGGCCACGCCGGCGTTGCGTGTCGGCCCGGCCCCCTTCTCTGCGGCGATGGTCAGCCGCGCGCGGCCCGCGATAACCCCGGCTACAGCCGCCTCGCCGCAGGGAGAGGCATTGTCGGACACCACGACTTCAAAATCCTGATCGCATTGCTGCGCCATCAGCGCGGAAAGGCACAGGTCGAGCCGCTCCAGATCCTGATAGTGCGGCACGATCACGCTGATCGTGGGTGGCTTTCCCGCCTGCTCCTCCATCACGCCTGCCGGCCCCGGCTTGCCGTCCAGGCACGCACGCTCTCCGCCGTCGGGTGATAGACCAGATCGCGATCGCCGCCGATCAGCGCGCGCAAGTCCGCCGGCTCCAGTTCCCACCAGCGGCTTTCCTCCAGCGCGGCAATCAGGTCCGGCTGGAACCGGTCGCGCAGCTTGCGCGCGGGATTGCCGGCGACAACCGCGTAAGCCGGCACATCGCGCGTCACTACCGCGCCAGCGCCGATGATCGCCCCCCGGCCCACGAACTTGCAGCCCGGCAGGATCATCACGTTGTGGCCGATCCACACGTCGTCCTCGATTACGAGAACGTCGTCCCAGTGGATATCCTGATCCACGCCTCCGAACTTGCGTTCGTAGAGCACCGGATGCGTCGTCATCGCGTCGAACGGGTGGTTGATCGGCGCCGAACGCACCGTGCTGGCGATCGAACAATACCGGCCGATCCGGATGGGGCCGGGCATGCGCCACTGATCGAAACAGCCATAGCTGTGCAGGCCGACATCGATCCGGTGCCTGTCGCGAAACCACGCCCGCAGCGCCAGATTGTCATGCTGCCGGCGTTTCCACAGCTTCAGCCGAATGCGTTCGACCAGCTTCGCAACAAGACCAGCCATCCTGGTTTCCCTCTGGCGCGGCCGCTCAGCTTCCGATCTTGGCCACGGCCTTGGCGGGGTCGTTGACCAGATCGCGCGCCACCATCATCCACAGATAGGTGGGCAACCCTTCTTCCCGGAACTCGTAACGGCCATCCTCCGGCTTGCCTGCGGGCACCACCAGTTCATAAGGCAGGCCGGCGTCCTTGACCGCCCGTTCGCATTCGGCGGCATTGTCGCCGTTCTTGGTATCCAACCGGCCGCCATGCCCCATCGCGATCCGCGCCAGCGCCGCCAGAGCATAGTCCTTGCCTTCGGCGAAAGCACGGTTGATCGTTTCAACCGAATTTTCGGACACCCGCTGCTCGATTTCGTCGGCGGCGATGCGGACCGCTTCGGCCACGTCGGATGCGCCGGCCTCCTTCACCCCCCGGTCCAAGGCGGCCATGCCCGCGTGCTGCCCCAGCAGACTGGCTAGGTAGGGCGAACCGCAGGAGAACGAGGTGATCAACTGGATCGCCTTGTCGTCAAAGGCCATGCCGCTGGCATGCTCGCCGATCTCGATCAGTTCGCGGATCTCGTCCGCCTCCATGGCCGGCACGCGCAGGCCAAAGATGTTGCGGCGAATCGACGGAACATGCTCGACCAGTTCGGCGAGATTGCTGGCAACGCCCGCGATCAACAGCTGGACGCGGATCGAACGGTCCGAAAGGTTCTTGATCAGTTCGGCCACGGAGCGACGGAAGCCGCTATTCGGACTCCGGTCGAATTCGTCGAGGATGATCAGGATACGCGTGCCGGAAAGCCGCGCGAAAAGGTCGCTGATCTGGTTTGCGCTGAGCGGCCCCGAAGGCAGGAGACTGTCGAGCGACTTGCCCTGTTCGATCTCCTCGTCCGTCGGGTCGTGATCGGCATGATAGAGCAGGGGAATCGTCGAGATGACCGACCGGAACAGCGCGCTGAAATCGCTTTCCTCGCCACAGGAGGTATAGCGCACCAGATACTGCGCCTCTTGTCCCAGTTCCGTTAGCGCCCGCAGCAGGGACGTCTTGCCGATGCCGCGCTCGCCATAGAGCACCACATGCAACCGCTGATCCTCCAGCGACCGGATCAGCGACCGCAGCACGGTGGTGCGCCCGGCAAGGTGGCGGACGTCCGCAACCGGTTGCGCCGGCGTGAAGGCATCGCGCAGCTTCAGCCGGATATGGTCCTCTGGCCCGCCACGAAAACCGCGCAATTCGTCCGTCGCGGAACCGGAAAAGCGGGGATATTTGGCCATGCGATCGATGTTGGTGCGGCTCCCGCCACTTTCGATCAGGGAAAAGGTCGGCTGATCCAGATCCTCATCTTCTCGCGCACGGGAAAAGAGTTTTGAAAACCAGCCCACATCAATCTCCATGTCTTGCGCCCCCCTTCTAAACGAATTGCAGGGTTCCGCGCCACAAAAGATGCACCTTAAAATGCCCCATCGCATTGTTTTTTGTTGCAATGCAGTATCAAACTGGAACGATTTGGCGGCATAGTGTGGTTTACGTTTCACCCCGCAGCTTCGTCTGCGGCAACCTCCACGACCATATCCGTGCCACTTGGGATCATTAATGCCAGGCAGCACACCAGAGCGGCAAGATCAGGCTGGCGGGATATCATGTCCCGGCGCCACCCTCTCCGAATCGGCGATGACCTGCCGCGAAGGATGCTGCATCGCACCGCGCCTCCCCTGCCCGCGATGACCGCCCTCAGATAATCGACGCATAGCCGTACTGCGGCGTGTCGCCCCCGCTCACCATCAGTTGCTGGCCGGCAAGGCGCAGGTGCGTCTGATCGTTGTCGTAGTACCCGGCGCCGGTGTTCGTGGCATCCGTCGCTGTCTTGAACACGGTACTGCCGCCCACCGTCACGTCGTAGAGGTGCAACACCGTCAGCGCGCCGTCATAGGCCTGCCCGCTGCCGGCCAGGCAATCGTTGAGGAACGTCGGGTTCGGCACATGGTTCACGGTGTCCGCCACCAGCACGCGGATCGCTTCGAGCCGCTTCTGAATCGTGTCCTCGCCCGGAAGTATGTTAGTCGTTACCGCTGTGGCCGGCCCGGCGATATTGGCCACATGCACCACCTTCCACCCGCGTTGCACGTAGCCCGTCGAGGCCGTGTTGTAGAGCGCGACCAGCGAGGCATAATACTGCGTCGAGTTCTGCTTGCCGTTGCTTTCGGAAACGTTGTTGCGGCCAATCTGCACGGCCAGGATGTTCTTCGCGGCCCCGCCCGGAATCAGCGCGGCGGACATCGGGTTGGTGGCGTCGCGCCGCGTCACGAGGTCGCTGATCTGCGCGCCCGAAATCCCGCGCAGGATCACGCGGCACGATGCCGGCACCTGCAACGCCCCCGGTTCGGTCAGGATCATCGCCATGTTGCCGCTGCTGGTCGGGTCGGTCGCCAGCGCGGTCGGGATAGCATTGGTGATGCTGTCGCCTTCCAGCACGAGTTGGCTGTCGATAGTCGGGATCGCGTAGTTCGCGACCATCGCCGCCGCGATAGCATCGGCCTGGGCATTGGTCAGCGAGGCATTCCACAATGCGAACTCGTAGAGGTCGAAGAAATCGCCCGCGAGGTTCGACTGGTTTGACCCCAGCGTGATCGCGTTCGAGGCCGCCGGCACGCCGCCGATCATCCCGCCCGTGCAGGCGGTGGAGGTGACGCCCGACTGCGCCACCACCACGCAATCGGCGTTGATGTAGAGCCGCTGGCCGCCGTTCGCGGTCGTGCGCGATGCCACGCCCATCACCTGCATCTGCGCGCCGGGAATGGCCTTGTAGCCGTTGGTCGCATCGTTGAACGCGCCGATGCCCGCGCCATAGAGCCACGGCGCGGAACTGCCCGTCACCACCTGCCGCAGCGTGCTGCCGCCGCTATAGGTCGTGTTGGTGGCATCGCTGGTATAGGCCGAATAGCGCGGGCTGAAGAAGTTCGCGGTGTTCTTGTGCAGGTGGACGCGCGCCACCATGAACACGCCCACCGCGCGCGCGGAAAGGTTGGTCAGCGCATTGCCGATGATCGCCGCGTCCGCGCCCCGGAACCGCCAGAACTTGCGGCCCAGCCCGTCCACCATCTGCACCGGGCCGACAGTCGCGCCCGAATAGTTGATGCCGGACAGCGCCGCCCGCCCGGCAAGGTCCGGGCAGGCCGTCACGCGGCTGCTGCCGTCCAGCGCCGCGGCCTGGCTGTTGGGATGGTACTGCACCGACGGCGCCAGCGCGAACGTCGTGGGAGACGCGCCCGGTGCCGGCGCTATCACGACGGCGCGCCTCGATCCGCCTCCCGTGATTCCGACACCGAAGCCAAAGCCGAAGCGCATCAGGCATACCCCACGATGGTGCCCGTCACGGTCGTGCCCGTGGCGCGGACATAGGCGGCGCGCACGGCCAGCACCTCGCCTTCGCGCACGGGATGCGCGACATCGCTGTCGCTGTTCACCGCGCGCAGCGTGATAACCCCGTCGCTGGGCGCGCGTATCGCCTTGGGAAGCGGGTCGAGCGCATTGCTGTTGTGCGGTGCGACAACAAAGCACATCCGCACGGGCGCCGTCAGCGAATCACCAAAAGTGGACAATCGGTCGCTCAAGTAAGCCTCCTTCATCAATGTTCATCTTTTGTTCTTTAACCGAATCGGTATCCTGTAGGACAGCGGTTTTCGCGTTGCCGCATCAGGAGGGCATTTCTGCGGGATCGCCCGCTTGGCACTCGACAAACCGGTGGATAGCTGGTTGGAATGCGTCCCGTGTCATCGACAGCGGGCAAAATCTCGACCATCCGGACGGTGGAACTGGCCCGCGGCATCGCGGCCATGCTGGTCGTCGTGTTTCACGCCAATGCCTCGGCGGACGAATTTGGCGCGCCGCACTGGTCGTGGCTTTCGTTCGGCGAACATGGCGTCGATTTCTTTTTCGTCCTCTCCGGCTTCATCATCACCGTCGCCCATGGGCGGGAAGTGGGCCAGCCCGGCGTGGCGCGCGCGTACCTGTTGAAACGGGCGATCCGGCTGCTTCCGCCACTGTGGATCATCGTGCTGGGCTGGGCAGCGCTGCGCACGATCATGGGCGTTGCGGTCGATCCGGCGATGGTCGCGCGCTCGGTCCTGCTATGGCCCTCGCTCAGCCCCACGCTGCCCACGGTCGTCTGGACCCTGCGGCACGAAATGCTGTTCTACGCGATGTTCCTGCTCCTGCTGGTCAACACGCGCGTCGGCCTCGGGGCCTTTGCCCTGTGGGGCCTCGCTTCGGTCGGGCAACTCGTCCTTGCCGCCAGGGGGCAGGCCATCGGCGGCCTTCCCTCGTTTTTCCTGTCGACCTTCACGCTTGATTTCATGATGGGCATGGGCGTCGGCCTGCTGCACGGCCGGCGCGCTTTCGCGCCCGGCTTCGCGCCGCTCCTGATCGCGCTCGCCGCGCTTGTCGCCCTCCTCGTCGCAGAGGCGCGGTTCGGCATTCACCGGGCCGGAACCATGGACTACACTTCGTTCGGCGCCACGTGGTGGACATTGCTGCTGGGTATTGCCTTTGCCGGCATCCTGCACGGCCTTGTCCGCATCGAACCGCGCGTCAGGGTGCCGCAGGCCGGGGTGTTCCTGGGCGCCGCATCCTATACCATCTACCTGCTGCACACGATCGTGAACTCTTTCACGCAGCGCGTCGCGGTCCATCTGCCATCGTCGCTGAAGGCGCTCGGCGCCGGCCATATCCTGCTGATCGTGGCCGGCACGCTGGCGGCCATGGCGTTCTATCTTACGATCGAAAAGCCGCTGACCCGCGCCCTGCGCCGGCGGCTGCTACCGCGTCACGCCGCCGCGACCAGCTCCGGCACGGCCGCCTCTTCCCGGTCCTCGCCCTGACGTCCGGGCGTCAACATCGGCACACCGAACGTCGCCAGATCCTCAATCCCGCGCACCCGCCGGTTCAGCAGTTCGACGATGATGGCGATCTGAACGCCAAGAATAAGGCCGATCACCGCGGCAAGTACGCCGATCAGAGTAAAGTTCGGCGCGGTCGGCTTGAACTCTGCGGTCGGTGCGCCAACGGGCGTCACTCCACCGTTGCTCACGTTCGCCTGCTGCGCCGTCGTAACGATACGCGCTGCAAGGCCACGCATCAATGAATCGTAGATGTATTCCTGATTCACCAGCATCCGGCCTTCCGCGAGAATTCCGCGGTCCGCCAGAAGCTGCTCGACCTTGTGGGACATCAGGGTGTCCACGCTCATGCTGGCGTTTTGCGCCCGGATCGGAGCCTGTGCGACAGCGGCCGCGGCGGCCCTCTGCTGGACAAGCGCTTGCACTTGCGGATGATTTGGCCCCAGTGTCGCCTGAGCTGTCGCCAGTGCCGCGTCGATGCGCGACAGCACGACGGCATTCCGCGCGGCCGCGCTTGATGCCGCCCCTGCCTTGGCCATCTGCCTCAGTTGATCGTCGCTGGCATTGGCAATCTGGTTAAGCCCATCCTCGTCGAAATTGCCGCCGTTCTCGTGCAACACCACGTTGTAACGACGCTCGAACGCCGCCCTCCGCTGCGATGCCTCCGTCCGCTGCGCCAGGAAACGTCGCATCTGGTCCTGCATGACCGAGAGAGCCCCGATTGCCGAAGCCCGTTGCTGACGGACGGACAACTCGATGTATGCTTGCCGCACGGCTTCCGAGAAGCGTTTCGATTCCTCCGGCGAGTTCGTGTACGCGAGGATATCGATCAAGTTCGAATCCGGGACATTGGTGACGAACAAGCCATTGCCCAGGTTCGTCACCAGCCGCCGTTCCGCCGTCAACGCCGCATAATCCGAAGGATTCGGTTTATTGGCTGGCAAATAGCCAAGAATGCGCGCCGCTCTTTCGATGACGGATGGATCCTGAATCAGCGCGGTCTGGGTCGCGATAACCATCTCAAAAGATCGCGGCGCGACAACAGCTCCCGTGATCGGATCTTTCGACAGGTCGATTACGATCCGGGTTTTGCCGGCATAGACATAAGGGCGCTGCCACGCGATTACGGCTGCTCCAGCCAGCACGCCAGCCAGCGTCAGCAGAACAAGCAGGCGCCGTGCCCACAGAATTCGGAGCCATTGCGTAAGAGACATATATGCTCGATGTCCGATCCTGCGAACTGTAAACCGATGATAAGCGGCTCAAGCTACGATCTATCTAAAATAGCAGCCTCGCCAAGGCAAGCGCATCACGTTCGCCTACATCGCCGTGGAACAGAGCGGGACACGGTCTATCCAGCTCAGCTCGTAATCCGATCCAGCGCCGGAATTCTGCTCAGGAAATACTTTTTCACAATGACCGGGCCGAACAGACCTGCCGTAAACATCGCTGCCAAGTATAAATAAAACATACCACCTTGCCATGAAAACACCCGATCCAGTGCGAACTTCGTCGCCCCTATGAAAAGAGTGTTCAGGAGGTATATCGCAAAGCTGTAATAGCCCAACCAATGCATCGACCGGTTGAAACGGGGCCAATCCCTGCGGCAAAGACCATGCAGGACCGCCAGCGACGCAAGGCCACACCCCAGGATCGAAACATGATAGATATGCAGTATTCTGGTCAGCACGATAACCATGCCGAAAACAATCGTTGACGAAATGAGGTAGCGATCGACGAACGCGGTCCACCGCGCCCGGTCATGCGCGATGATTCCGCCCACATAGAAGAAGATGCCGTAAAGCATCAGGCGATCGAGATAGAACATCTCGAGATGGACGATGGGCACGAAAGCAACGATCGGAATGAACAGGAGCGCCATGTGGAAGGGCGATGGAAACACCCGCCGGACCACGAGCGTCAGGACGACAATCTCGAACAGGACGGCCAGATACCAGATGAACTGCGCCGGGCTGGCGTGGGTTGTCCAGAACAGATCGACCACGCTCGCCTTCAGGCGAACAAGGTCTAAACCTTGCCCATGCAGCGCGCTCATTAGCAACTGGCCGGCCGTCAGTGCCAAGCCCAGCAGCAGGAAGGGCAGAAGCAGCCGGTGCGCCCTGGTCGCGATATAACGCACCGGCCGCGCCGCGCCCTTTTCATCCCCGCCCGTGTAATAGAAGATGAACCCGCTCAAAAACATGAAGAACGGCATATGGAATGCATAAATGGCCGTTCGCATCGCCACGAACCATTCAGCTCCCGGTGGCGGCGGCCCCACCAGCAAATGCCCCAGCACGACCAGCGAAATTGCCAGCCCCTTGGCACGGGTCACGTCATCAAGGCGTTCCCGGACCACCTTGGAAGAGCTTTCTGGTTCTGCAGTCAAGGTTTCCACATGCGTAGTCGGGATCGACGCAGCCGGCCGGCCAGCGCAATACAAATCTTGTCTTGGACCAATCGGTTGTATCCGCTAAACCGCAAATGGCAAGCGCCGATCGGCCGACGCGGATGCGCGCCAACAGACTGGCCGCTTCAATACTACGGGGAAGACGACCAGAATGTTTCGTTCGATCGCTGCCCGCCTGCCGTCGTCGGATCGGGATGGCTTGCCTGCGTTCACGCTGGGTAACTACCATCCGCCGGAACGCGGGCTACTTTTCAAGGTGGTCACCGGCCTTGGCATCTTCCTGATCGCAGCGCTGATCGGAGCCGCCATCGGCGGGCTGCCGATCAATCTGATCGCCATTCCCTTGCTGCCGGTCGTGGTGCTTTCGCTGATCATCATCTGGGTGATGCCGGAAAATAATCATCCGCCGGTCCGTTTCATGACCGCGACGTTCTTTGCCTATCTGGTCGCGGTCGTGCTGTGGCCATACTATCTGGCGGTGCAGATCCCGGGCCTGCCTTTGATCGAAATCCGGCGCCTGCTTATCGTTTTTTCCGTGCTCGCTTTCCTGCTGTGTTTTTCGACCTCTTCGAAATTCCGCAAGCAATTGACCGCGATCGCGCTCGAATCAAGAGTCGAGGTCAAGTTTCTGTGGGCGTTCGTCGCCTTTCAGGCCCTGTCCATTCCACTCTCCCCCTACCTCGCCCAATCGATGCAGACTTTCGTGAAGAACCAGTTGGGCTGGACTGCCACGTTCTTCATCGCCGCCTACGTGATGGTGCGCAAAGGCAATATCGATCTGTTTTCGAATATCGTCCGCATTCTCGCCATCGTGCTGGCGATCATGGGATATTTCGAATTCCGCAATCAACGCATTCTATGGGCCGATCACATTCCTTCTTTCCTGAAGGTAAGCGATCCGACGATGGCCATGCTGCTGGACCCCCGCTTCCGCAGCGATGAATATCGTATCGTGGGTCCGTTCTCGACCTCGCTCTCGTTCGCCGAGTTCATGGCGATGGCAATGCCTTTCTTCCTCCATTACATCTTCTATGGGCGGAAGATGTGGCTGCGCGCTGTATGCATCGTTGCCAACGCTCTGGTTTTCTACGCCATCCTGCTAACGCAGGCTCGCGTGGGCATCGTCGGCGTACTCGTTGCCCACGGCTTCTATGTCGCGATCTGGACGATCGACAAATGGCGTCAAGATCGATCGAACATCATCGCCGCCACCCTGCTCTATGCCATGCCTATCCTGGCCGCGCTATCGATGGCGACGGTCCTTTCTGTGCCGCGACTGCGCGTCATGACGATTGGTGGTGGCACCCATGCCGCCAGCACCGAAGGGCGGCTCGAACAGATGCGCGCCGCCATTCCGCTCATGATCAAGCGGCCGGTCATCGGATATGGTCCGGGGCAAGGAGGGCGGGTGCTGGGATATACCAATCCCGCGGGTGAAGCGTCCATAGACAGCTATGTTCTGATGGCGGCACTGAGCTATGGCGTGGTCGGTTTCATTGTCATGGCAATCATGCACGGCCTGTTCGCGGCGAAGGCAATTGCGGTTGGCCAAAAGCGATTTGGAGAGACCAGCGCCGCGTTGCCCGCAGCAACCGGTATTGTCGTGTGGATGGTGGACAAGATCGTTCTGGCGCAGGAAGACAGCGTATCGTTCGTCTACATGCTGATGGCTCTGGTCGCCGCTGCCGCTTATCGCCTGCAAATCGAAGGCGACGGGAAGGTCACTTCGATAGCAAACCTTCGCCCTTCTCCGGTTCCGGCAGAATAACGCAGCTTACCGAGGGCGACGTCCATCGACGTTGCCTGTCACCGTGCAATTCGTGCATCGTGTTGCACGGACGACAACCGCGTGCCTGGCACCAGCAGGCGTTTCGCCCCGATTGTTGCGGATTACGCAGTTGCGGCAATCGAAAACCGCCACACCCCAGGCGTATTGCCCTCGCGCCCAACTGTCCGCGATCGTGATACGGTCGAAGCCGCCATCATCGACGCCGTCTCGCACATGATTGAACGCCGTGAAACCCTGCATGTTTCCATCGGATCTGTTGCGAAGCAGCGTTACATCCTGTGTGACGCCGTATTTGGGCGACGACCACATCTGGATGCAATCCGGATGCGCCTCGCCGGTATTGAACGCGGAGCAACTGCTGTCGGTGATAGTCACACGCTGCGACGAGGCGATATTGACGCCATCGATCCGCATGTCGGTCAGCATCGCCCGCGTCACGCGCACATCGGTGGATCGGTCGATGACCATGCCTCGGATCGAAGAGCTGATGGCCACGTTCTCGAACGCCACGTTGCTGCTTTGCCGCACGAGAACCGCATACCCTTCTCCGCCCTGACCGAGCGCGCCGGTAAATGTTCCGCCCCGGATGTTCACGCCGCGCGAGGCGACGATGTTGAGCGTCAGCGATGCTCCGCTGGCGTCGATCGTGATCGGCCTGCTCCATGTCTTGCGGACGATCATCACGCGCCCGTAACGGCCGGGGGCCAGTTTGATCACTGCGCCCTGCTGGGCGGTCTCGATCGCCTGCTGGGCCGTGGCTGGAGTAACCGTGGCAACCGCCGCGGCCATGAATGCCAGGATCATGACGTCTCCTTCACATCTGAACGATCGACGGCCCGTTTCTCCTTATACGCCGGTTCTTTGCGGTGCCATGAATAATATCGGCCTGGCGTGCTGCATCGCGGTATTGCCTTGCCCGGAGAGGGCGGGCAGGGTGCGCGAAGAGGCAGCCGCACCGGGGATACAAGCGCCAGTCCTATGAACCATCGCGATCCATTGGTCAGCATCGTCATCCCCGCCTACAACGCGGAAGCGTGGATCGCCCAGACGCTGGAAAGCGTGCGGGCGCAGACCCATGCCCATCTCGAGATCATCGTGGTCGATGACGGTTCGACCGACGGCGGCCCCGCCATCGTGGAGCGGTTCGCCGCCCACGATCCCCGTATCCGCCTGGTACGGCAGGTGAACGGCGGTGTCGCTCGCGCACGCAACAACGGCTGGCGGCAGGCGAAGTCGGACTACATCGCCTTCGTCGACGCCGACGACCTGTGGACGGACGACAAGATCGAGCGCCAGCTCGCCACGCTGCTCGCCGCAGGGCCGGACACCGGCCTTGTGTACAGCTGGTACGTCATGATCGACGCGCACAACCGCGTCACCTATCGCGGCGAAGGGCCACGCCACGCGGGCCGGGTGCTCGATACCCTTCTCACCAACAATTTCATCGGCAACGGCAGCGCAGCCCTGGTGACGCGCGCAGCGCTGGAAGCCGCCGGGGGCTTCGAACCCGCGCTGCGTGACAATGACGCGCAGGGCTGCGAGGACATCTTGTTCTATTGCCGTGTCGCCGAACACTACGCCTTCGGCGTCGTGGAGGACTACCAGATCGGTTACCGGCAACTGCCCGACAACATGTCGAGCAACCTGCCGCGCATGCTGCGTTCATGGGTGATGACGCTTGATGAAATCCGCGGCCGCCATCCCGAAAAGCAAGCGCTGATCCGCGCGGGACTGCGGGGCTATGGCATCTGGGTCGTGCGGCGCGCCGTTCACCAGCGCAGGCTGGCGATGTTGTTGCACGTCATCGCCCTCACCGCGCGCCAGTCGCTTCCGCTCGCCGCTTCCATGCTGTTCTCGGTGGTGCCGGCGACCGTGATCGAACAACTCAGATGGCGTTTCGCAAGGCCCGGAACGGCGGCCCCCGCACCATCGCAGCGCCAGGCCGATCCCCTGCCCTTCCCGGTCGGCAGCCTGTTCAGCCCAGCAACCGCGCAAAGGCCTCGAGGCTGATCCCGCCCCGCACTTCCTGACGCCGCAACACCAGCGGATCGGCATCCCGGCCAATCACCCCGTCAAAGCAGGTCAGCCCGATATCGTAACCGCACTGACGCGCCATGTCGCGCACCAGCGGGTCGAAATCGCCGAATGGATAGGCGATGGCCCGCACCGGCATGTCGAGCTTCGCCTCCAGCGCCGCCCTGGATCCAGCCAGTTCCCGAACCAGCGTTTCGGGCGATAGCGCCGTCAGCGGCAGATGCATCGCCCCGTGCGATCCGATCGAGACATCGCAATGCTTCAGCGCGCGGATCTCGTCCCAGCCGAGCAACGGCGCGGGATCGCCGTGCGTGCTGTCCCAGTCCGCCGTCAGGCCGACCTTGCCCGTCGGCACGAACAGCGCGGCAGGGAAGCCGTAGCGGTGGAGCAGCGGCAGCGCATGATCCAGGAAATCACGCGTCGCATCGTCGAAGCTCAGCAGCACCGTCTTTTCCGGCAGCGGGTGGTTCCAGAACAGCGCCTGCGCCATCCGTTCGATCGACAGGCCCCGCCAGCCATTGTCGCGCAACCAGGCGAGCTGCGCCTCGAACGCGGCGGGATCGGTCCGCCATTGCGCCAGGCCGGGCGGGCCATCGGCGGCGATCCGGTGGTACATCAGGAGCGGGAAATCGTGCCAGCCATCGCCCGCTCCGATCTCCGCCCCGCCCCGCCAGCGCACCTGCTCGGCCACGCGCGGCGGCAGAGGATGGGCCGTATCGCCCACGATGATCTCGGGCGCACCGCCGCCGGCGGCCTTCTCGAACCGCTGGATGCGGTAGAGCGGGGTCTTGAACTCGGCGGTCAACCGCAGGGCCGGGTCGGCCGCGAAAACCGCGCCGATGCCCTTGGCGCCAAAGTGGTGCGGCCAGCCGAACCCCGTGCGGTCCGGCTCGTCCACCAGCAGATTGGCGTGCGCGGTCACGAACCTGCCGCCCGGTTTGAGGTGCGCGCTGACCCGCGCGGCGAAACGCGCCAGGGTCTCCGCGTCTTCCAGATAGTACAGCACTTCGCTGCAGACGATAAGATCGTAGAGCCCCGGCGGCTCGTCGGTCAGCAGGTCAAGCTGCTGGCAGGCGATGTTGGGCAGATCCTTCAGCGCCTGCGCCGCGCGCGCAACCGCCAACGGGGCGATGTCGGTCGCGACGATGCGGTCGCTGAACGGCGCCATGCGGCGGGTGAATTCGCCTTCGGCGCAGGCGATCTCCAGCACGTCGCCAAAGCGCTGCCCATCCGCCAATACAGCGGTGATCAGCGCGATCGTCTGATCGTACTTCAACGCTTCGTAGTTGTTGCGGTAGTCCCACGGGTCCTTGCTGGCGAAGATGCCTTCCCAGTAGGCTTCCTGCTTGTAATCGACTTCCTCGCCCGGCGCTGGTCCGGTGCGGGGACCATCGCCGCGTTCGGCATCGGCCTGCGCGGCGACGGTTTCCCGCACCTCCGCGATGATCCGCGCCATCCTGCCATCCGCCTCGCGCACGAAGGCGTTGCCCGGCACGGCGTCGTAGAGCAGGTCCACGATGTCCTCGTAAGGAGGCCGGCCCGCCGCTCGCCCCCGGTTCCAGCGGTCGGCGCGCCATTGCTGGGCTTGCGCCCGCCAAAGCCGCTTAAGCGCCGTCGGGGAGAGATAGCGCCCTTTCCAGCGCCGCAGCGGTCCTTGCGTCAGCCGCCGCCACGCCAGAAGCCGACGCAGATCGGGCGTGTCCACCAGCGCGCGAATCTCGCTCGCCAGCGTCTGCCCGGAAATCGCCCCGAAGATGATCCGGTCGAACCGGCCCAGTTCCTTCCCGTCGAAGCGGACGATACACCGCAGGCGGCCCACATTCGGCAGGACGAGATCGGGAATGCTGTCCGCCAGATCGATGACCTGCTGGTGCATGGAACCGATCGTGGCCGTCACATCGGCGGGCAACGCCGCCAGCACCCTGCTTTCCAGATGGTAGCCGATACGCCGGCCCAGCACGCCGGAGCCCGATCGCTCGTCCAGCCAGGCCAGCAGCGCCGCGATGCCGGGGCCAGCCTTCGCCCAGAGCGCCGGCCACGGCTCCCCTTCAAGGCAGGCGCCGACGACAAGCCCGTCTTCCAGAATCACCGAGGCCATCGCGACATCGATCGCGGCGGGCAGCGGCTCCGCAACGCTGTCGATCAGGGGAAGCGGATCGCCGCCGCGTCCGATCGCCGCCGCCGCCGTCCAGATCGCGTGCGACCAT
>APMI01001671.1_pt1 | contig 38442 bp, 31 predicted proteins | sample 667938 | NCBI WGS metagenome assembly APMI01 (sample SAMN01084076, study PRJNA167559) | wastewater metagenome | biome: Wastewater | place: Denmark: Ejby Moelle, Odense | collected 2011-11-28
ACGATAATCTCGGGGGCAACTAGCCTAATTTCGCGCGTGACAGGGTTCGTGAATAATCCCAACAAGGGGCCATTTGACCGCATGAAAAAGGGCGCTCAAAAATTCCGTGAGGATAGTAATGTGTCAAGACGGCTGAGAGCACTGGATCCGAACAAGCGATCAATGTTTGGAAGGCGTCAGGTTATCAACTTCCGTAATCGTCGCAATGCAGTTAGCAGCGGCCGAGCAGAACAATTATCTGAATTACAGAAAGAGCAAGTCGCCCAGGCAGCAGTAACCGATGACAAATTTGCCGAAAAGGTAGCGGGGCAACGCGCACCGCTGTATCAGGCAAGGCAGCAATCGTATCTCGACAGCATTAATCCTGATAAGATTATGCTCGATGTCGACAAGGCACAGATACAAAGTGCGACGAGTCGCCTCACACTAAGTGTAAAGGATCCCGCTAATAAGGCTGCCGAGATGCAAAAAGCGCTTACGGACGCGGTAAAGGCAAATGATGCGATTACCGCACGGGCAGCTCAGGAAATCTTGATGGGAATGGGGAATAAGGGCGCTGATACGCTTCGCTCTGCACTCATGGGTGTAAATGCAACAAGTGATGTGGGCGTCCAATTACGAAAAGATATTGCTTCGTCTAATATGAAAGGTCGCGCAGCAGATGTATATGCCTGGTCTGTAGATGGCGCTCATAGGTCACTAAAAGATGTTGGGGATGACGCGAAAACCTGGGAAGGATTATCGGATAAACAAGGCATGGGACAGGTCGAAGGAGCGATGAAAGCAGCAGTTTCATCTGGTGGATTCTCGCCAGCACGTGCTCAAAGTATCCTTACAGCTCAAGGCGCGGAAGAAATTGGACAAAAAGAAGGTGATATATTGCGCAATCACGCAATATCTGGTGGCTACACCCCACCAGCCCCATAAGGATGGTAGTAGCGTATGGCAGTATATAAAGTAGCCCAAGATGTTGAAGCCGATGATAAACTGATCGGGCCGTTTAGTTTTCGGCAGTTTATTTACCTGATTATTGTGGCGATGTCGGGTGCGATTGGCTGGGGATTGTGGAATTTGCTACCGCCACTGGCGGTGGTGGCGCTACCGCCGATGGTGTTTTTTGGCACGTTGGCGCTACCACTACGCAAGGATCAGCCAATGGAGGTGTACATGGCGGCGCTGGTGTCGTACCACCTAAAACCAAAACGCCGACTATGGGTGCCTGATGGTATCGATAGCCTGATCGAGATCACTGCGCCAAAGGTTGTCGAGGTAGAGCGCACCAAGTCGCTTGGTATTGGCGAAGCAGAGCGACGATTATCGTACCTGGCAGATATTGTCGATACCCAGGGGTGGGCAATCCGCCATACGGCCATGCCGGGCGAAAACAGCTCGATGCAGTCGGACGTGTACTACGCTGCACAGCAGGCCGAGGATATGCTAGACGAACATGCTATGCGGTCACAATCGCTTGACACGATGATCGCCGAGGCCGACCAACGGCGACGCAGCGCGATGATCGAGGCGGTGCGCTCAGGGTCGGAACCTGCAGGTAGCCAACCGACTGTGGCTATAGCTACACCTGCCACACCTGCGGCACCGAACCTAGAGCCGCAGCCACATCTCGACTACAATCCGTACCCGACAATTCACCAGTCGGTGATCCAGCCGCTCGACAGCCGCGAGCAAATCCACAGTGCGCGCCCCGAACCCGCGCCAAGCACTAGCGCAACCCCTGTATCACCTGGTATAATGAATCTTGTCAACAATAGTCATGGGCTATCTGTCGAGACACTACAACGCGAGGGCAATCGCATCCACGAACGCGAAGCCAAGCAAGCCGACAAAGACGACGGCGAAGTAGTGATTTCGCTCAGGTAATCTATTTGCTCGCAAAAGGAGTGGGATGCCGCCAAACAACCAACAACCCATGGGTCAGCCGCTGATTCCACAGCAGCCAACTACGCCCACTGCACCACCAGTGCAGGAGATGGTAATAGGCAGCGCAGCTACATCGCCAATGGCACCTGCGCCAGACGCCCAGATGTCGGCTGGTGTACCAACTGCAGCGACGCCACCCACCATGGCAAACTCCACCCCACCCGTGCCCAAAAAATCCACCCAAACCACCGCCCAAAACAGCCTGCTGCTATCTGAGCTGCGTGATGGCATGGTGATCATGAACGATGGATCTTTTCGCGCGGTAATTGCCTGCAAGTCGATCAACTTCGACCTAATGAGCGAACGTGAACGCGAAGGTGTGGAATATAGCTACCAGAATTTCCTAAACTCGCTCAATTACCCAGTGCAGATACTGGTGCGGTCGCAGCGCGTCGACATTGGCCCCTATATCGAACGGCTCGAGGGCATCCGACGCAACCAAGAAAACATGCTACTAAATGTGCTGATGGATGATTATATTAATTTCATCGATGTACTAAGCCAAGAGGCGAATATCATGGACAAAAGCTTTTTTATCGTGGTGCCGTATTATCCCACCGGTGATCTCGCCAAGCTCGCCGATGTCAAAAAAGGCGGGCTATTTGGCGCGCTGATCGGCAAAAAAGCCTCTGGTGTCACCCGTATCGACAAAGCGACCTACGACAAGGCCAAAGACGAGATCAAAAACCGCGTCGACACCGTAATGAGTGGGCTGTTTCAGATGGGTATCAAGTGCGTGCAGCTAAATACCAAGGAACTGGGTGAACTGTATTACAATGTCTACAACCCCGATACTGCCGTGCGCGAACCGTTGGGGGATTTCGAGCTGATGACCAATATGTACACACGAAAAGGCGACGGCCAAGCGCCGCGCGCTGATCTGTCGGGAGGAGCAGCCTGATGCCACGCAAGAAAGATGCTGTAGATATCGCCGCCGAGCAGCGCGCCCGCGAACAAGCCGAGGTAGAACAGGCGTTTCTAAAGGGCATTACTACGCTACGCGATCTGATCGCGCCGTCGAGTATCGAAATCCACTCCAGCTATTTTCGCCTAGGCACCAAATACGGCCGCACGATTTATATTTATGCCTATCCGCGCGAAATTTACACGGGCTGGCTGAGCTCTATCATCAATATCGACGAGGTGCTCGACCTAAGCATGTATATTTATCCGGTCGACAGCCAGGTGGTGCTCAATAACCTGAAGAAAAAAGTCACCCAGATGGAAGCCAGCATGTCGATCAATGCCGAAAAGGGCCGAACACGCGACCCTGGCCTTGAGGCGGCGCTGAACGACGCCGAGGAGCTGCGTGATCAGATTCAGGTGGGGGCGGAGCGGTTCTTTCGCTTTGGGTTGTATGTTACGATGTATGCCGACAGCCTCGACGAGCTAAGCTTTATTCAGCACAAGATCGAGACGATATTTGGGCAGCAACTGGTACTGAGTAAGGTTGCCAGCAGCCAGCAAGAACAGGGCATGAACAGCGCCGTGCCACAAATGACAGATCAGCTGCAAATCCGCCGCAATATGAACACCGGCGCGATCAGTACGAGCTTTCCGTTTACCAGCGCCGACCTGACCCAAGAAAAGGGCGTACTGTATGGCATTAATATGCACAACAATGGGCTGGTTATCTTTGACCGATTTAGCCTAGAGAACGCCAATATGGTGGTGTTTGCGAAGTCGGGTGCGGGCAAATCGTTTACAGTCAAGCTAGAAGCGCTGCGCAGTATGATGCTCGGCAGCGACATCTTGATTATCGACCCCGAGAATGAGTACCAAAAATTATCTGACGCGGTGGGCGGTAGCTATATTCGGCTGAGCCTGAATAGCGATACACGGGTTAATCCATTTGATCTGCCGCGCGTGATCGATAGCGACGAGGCAGGGGACGCGCTGCGGGCAAACCTAGTGACGCTGCATGGATTGTTTCGGCTGATGCTGGGTGGCAGCCAGATCGCTGCGAACGGTCAAGCGGTATCGGCACTTAGCCCTGCCGAAGAGGCCGACCTCGACCAAGCGCTAATCGACACCTACGCTCGCGCTGGGATCACCAGCGATCCACTGACGCACAACTCCACGCCGCCAGTCATCGGCGACCTCTACGACACGCTGCTGCACATGGGCGGCACTGGCCCTGCACTGGCCCAGCGGCTACGCAAATACACCACTGGTACGTTCGCTGGGATATTTAGCCAGCAGTCGAATATTGATATCAACAATAATATGGTAGTATTTAATATTCGCGACCTAGAGGACGAGCTGCGGCCTGTCGCCATGTATATTGTGCTGTCACATATCTGGAATATCACGCGCAGTGTCCAAAAAAAGCGTATGTTGATCGTCGACGAAGCCTGGCAGCTGCTCAAATATGATGATTCGGCTAATTTCTTGTTTAGCTTGGCCAAGCGCGCTCGCAAATATTTCTTGGGGCTGACGACAATTACCCAAGATGTCGAAGATTTCATGGGTAGTAAAATGGGCCGAGCTATCGTGGCCAACTCTAGCATGCAGCTACTGCTTAAACAGTCGCCGAGCGCCGTCGACGTACTGGCCGACGTATTTAAGCTCACCGAGGAAGAGAAAAAACGCCTGGCGAATTTCCCGGTTGGGCAGGGGTTGTTCTTTGCTGGGCAAAACCACGTGCATATTCAGATTGTAGCTAGCCAAACCGAACAACAGCTTATTACCACCAACCCACAGGCCGCGCTACAGCAGCAGGCCCAGGCCACGAGCGTCCAGCAGATTACTAACGGCTATATGGATCCCGATACCCAAGCACTTGCTAGGTAGTATAATAGAGGTAGAATATGCCTACACTCACATCAAAAGACCCTATCGACCAATCATACGACGAGCGCTTTACGGCTACCGCACTTCATCAGGCCGAAACGACCCCAGGCACGACTGATATGAGTGGTTTTGAACAGTCGGTCAATGGGCCCGATGCAACGCCGGGCGAGCTATCGACCGCCGAGCAAACAGCCGGCCGTACAGATGCACCGTGGCAAAACAACACCACGCGACCATCCACTGTTCCATCGACATTTAGGGGCCGGATTACCCGACTCGCCAAGAACAAATATGCCGCCAGTGGGTTTGTCGGTGTACTGCTCGGTGGTGGTATCCTAGGCCTGGGAATGCTAGCTGGGCCGGCGCTGCTATTGCAACATCTTACCGCAAATTACTTCAACCGATTCAACCTACAGCAGACGAGTATCGATGTGCGCAGCGACAAAATACTGCGCCAGATGTTTAGCGATAAAGGCCCAACAAGTGGGGTATGCGGCGAGAACGTGACATTCCTCTGTAAGTTTAACCAAATGTCAGACAAAACCCTCTACGCGATGGCCAATAACCCCGAAAGTAGAGTGATACCGCTCGACAAAGACGGCAAGCCGATGGATGTCAAAAACTCTGCGTTGTTTAAAAGCCGCCCGGCAAGTTTTGAATATACTGATTCACTGGGAGCGAAGAAGACAATCGCGGCGGCAGAATTTGCCAATGCCTATCGCAACAACGAAGATTTTCGTCTGGCGATGAGCAGGACGCTGAACCCGCGTTGGCAGGCAATGAACGATAACGTCATCAAAAAAGTATTCGCGTTTTTTAAATTTAGCAAAGGCGACACACTAAAAGGCAAAACGACCGAAAAAGACATCAACGCCGCCATCGATGAACAAGCAAATAGCGATAGCAAGGTAAACGCCACCAACGCCACCGAGCAACCCACCGACAACGACACCGAGGAGCAAAAAAATGCCAAAGAAGCCGCCAACAAAAACACCAACGAGGTGCTAAAGGATATGTCGCCCGATGCTGTAGTCGAAAACGGAGCGGTGAAAAAACTAACCAGCGATCTACTGCGCAAGAATGCCAACGTGGCGGCATTTGGCGTCACCGCGTATTGTACGATTGCCGAGGGCGCCAAAGGGCTTAGCACAGCTGTGCGGGGGGCCCAAATGGCCGTCGCGGTACGGGCGGCACTCAACGTTGCTAGGGTTTCTGATCAGGCACGAAAAGGTGACGCTACGCCCGAGGTGGTGTCGACGGTTGCAAATCGCCTAACCGCTACCACCACTGACAGTAATGGTAATATCATCAAGGGTACCGCCACCGATGGGTGGGGGCTGCGTAATGGCCTAAGCAACGAAATGCCGAGTAACAAAAAAGCTAATTATATGAAGTTCCTGCCCGGCGCCGGCTCGGCGGCAGCACTTGGCACACTGGCATCAAAAATGGGCGCCAACAACACCGCTGTACAAAAATCCTGTGGCGTAGTTAATAGCACTGCAGGGCAGATTGGGCTGGCGATTATCGGCGGGCCAGCTGCAATCGTCGGCTTTCTGGCTGGAAGCGCCATGGCACCGCTGCTCGAGGGTGTAGTTGGCAATCTCATGGAGCGTCTAATCGGCGTGATGGTTGGCAAATATTTTGACAGTACGGTAGTGGGTGAAGATTACGGTAACGTAATGGACATAGGCATGCGTAATTTCTATAGCGATGCGTCGGCAGCGAGTGGTGGGGGTGCTATGGGTCGTGACCAAGCGGCAAACTACGAGCAGCTTAATAGCCATGTCGCTGCTACATATGCCCGCGATGATCGCGCCACGCTGAGTCCGCTTGATGCGAGCAATCCCAACACTGCGCTCGGTAGTATTTATAGCCGTTTTGTGCCACTTATTGTGTCGATGGGGTCGCTATCGGGCTTTGTCTCACAGCTTGGCAGTGTGACATCGTCTGGCCTGAGCGCACTCATGATGCCGGCCAGCTACGCCGCAGGCACCGCCCAGGATTATTCGCAGTGCGACGACCCGAACATGGCCGACATTGCAGCTGGCCCGGCCTGTAATATTATCGTAGGTATTCCGGTTGACACACTACGAAACACTTCGATCGACGAGGTCCTGAAATACAATGAAGGACAGTATGATGAGATGACGGGCGAAGTAAAAGAAAAATTTGACGGCACCGACATCACTACGCCATTATGGGAATGGCAGACTAACTGCTTGCCAGGCACTTCTGATGCAGCGAAATTCGTCGAGAATTGCAAAATGGACACCAAGGCCCATCAGATGGCTGCATTGTTCTTCGTCGATCGCCGCACTATGCGGATGATCAATAGCGAGGATGGCAGCGACGAATCGCAGGGGGCCGCCAGCTCAACCGGCAGTGGCGGATTTGTCAGCGGCGATACCATCGAACTCGCCAAGCAAATATTAGCCAGCCCCAATGTAAAGTTCCAAGTTGAGCCACAGCAGCGAAAATGGTTCGAAGAAATCGCTGCCACCGGCAAGCAATCAGGCTGCGGTGGTGTCGCTATTAGCCCGAAGCTTATGGGTGTCATCCTGGGTATTTCGCAAAAATACAAGATAACGATCGGTGTACTTGTGAACGGACATCAATGCGATCAATGGCAGCATCCGAAAGGCCTAGCGGTAGACTTCAACGGCGTCATATCACTCGATGGCAAACAAATGACCTCTGACGGGTCGCATATCAACCCGATCGATCTGACAAGCAATCCGCTCATGAAATCATTCATTAGCGACCTCGCAAAAATTATCATGGAATCGGGTGGGGGCAAAATTGGCCAGTACAACACATGGCGAGTACAGAATGTCGATCTACCGCCCGGTATCGATGTGCAGTTTGCTGCTGGTGATACACCAGATCACTTACACGTCGAGGTAAATAAATGATAAAGACCGCCCGGCTCGTCCTGCTCGCTATCCTCATACTTACGGTTGGTATACATCCCGTCGCGGGTGCCATCGAAATTTCATCCAAGGGTGATATGATTGTGTTTTACGATTCGAATGCTTCTGGCTGCGCACCAGCTTCGGCTAGTGCATCGACCATACCAAGCGGCGGCACTAAAGGCAACGAAAAGAACATCGAGATTGTCCTGCGCTATTTCACCGGCAAGGGGCTAACGCTGGCTCAAGCCTCTGGATTTATTGGTAATATGACCCAAGAATCGGGCGTAAATCCAAACGCAGAATATCCGGGCAAAACTGTTCCTGATGGCACAATACCGAATTTCTATCGAGCATTTGGCCTTATTCAGTGGCTAGACTCCCGCCAGACGGGCCTTATCAACCTAGCGCAGACTTCGAATCGCAAAACCACCGATATCGACCTTCAGCTCGATTATATCTGGCAGGAGCTTAATACTTCGTACAAATCCACCCTCCAGGCCCTCGAGGCACACCGTGCCGAAATGACACCAGAAATGGCAACAATTATCCTGCATGGAAAATCTGGGAGCGAGCCAGAATTTAATGTGGCACCAGCGCTAGGATACGAAGCCTCAGGCGACAGCCTGGCAAGCATTAGGTCAAAGCGCGTACCCTATGCTGTTGCCGCCTACAATAAATACAAAGGTGTCATCGCCGATGGCGCAGGTATCCAGGGTGTCGGCACCACCAGTACTTTGACAGCTACCGGGGGCTGTGCGGCAATTGTATCAGGGGAGTGTAGTGCAACCAAACCAGTTATGGGCCAGGGGGGCAATGGTCAGCAAATGAGCGTTAGCCAGCTAGTGAGTGCATATGGCCCGGGCGGATCGGGTGCAAAGCCAAATATTGTTGATTCGACATTTATGGGGCTACCAGTAAAAATGAATAAAAAAGTTGTGGGGTGCCTAAAGGCAGTAGAGGATGAAATAAAAGCCAAGAATATTAACTACAAGGTAGACCAGGTTGCTAGTTGGCGAGAAAGCGATGGGCAAGTAGGTATGTCAAGCTACCACATGTACGGCGCAGCAATTGATATCAACTGGGGTAATGATATTTATACGGGACGAAACCCCTACGTGCCCGATGGCTCGGCGCGACCTTATGATATTCCGCAGGCGTACATCGATGCCTTTAGAAATCATGGTTGGTCGTGGGGGGGAGCATGGTCTTCGCCAAAAGATTATATGCACTTTGAATTTAATGGAATAAATCCGGGGAGGTAGACAATGCAATCATGGTTAGAAAACCCAGTACTACTTAGACGCGCTGTTATTGTCGGCGCAATACTATTGGTTACTGTTCCTGTTATAGCTTTTTTTGCGACCCACGGATACGTAACGATTGAATCCGAAGAGAATACTGACGTCACCATCACACTTGAGTCGGGCCAGTCGGTTGCAACGAATAAGTCGAAGATAGGTCAATTCGTCGCTACGGGTAATTATATTGCCAGTAGTACCGATCAGTTGGGGGTAGCTCGACAATCGCTCGAAGTGAAGCCTTTTAGCATCACAACCATCAAGCTGACTGTCCCAAAGGTCCCCCAGGCTGTACCAATTACTAATGCACAGATCGATAGTCTTAGCCCCGGAGATATTCCATCATTCATTCTACGACCAAGTGGACTTCTGACAACGATAAACGAAAACGGCACGTTCAAAACTGTTATACCAGACATTATGTTCAAATCCATTAGCTGGATTGGAAATGGTGAAGGGTATGGGCTCGGTACCACCGATAACGTCTCGTGGAAAGCCTATCATGTGCAGAATGGGCGGGCATCACTAATTCCCCTGCCACAACCCGCACCTTATATCCCTACCGTGCCTTTCACTGTAGCGCGCGACGGTACGATATATGTGGTGCAGTCTGATCAACTTTATAGGAAATTACCTATTAACAGTAGTTTTACTCAAGTAGATTCTGCCGAAAAAATCGTTGATCTTCTATCTGCTACCACTGACTCAATCGTCGGCGTACACAACAAGGGATCGTCGGACGACCCCTTCGCAATTGACCTCATCCACCGAAATTTCGTTACCAAAACGACTCGCACATTTCCCGCGGCATGGAGCGAATCGCCAGACACTGCGCTGCATGCAGAGTGGAATAACGACGGCAGTCATCTCTTGATTGCATCTCAGGGCAATATTAAAATATATGACCACGACGGCAATGAACAACTTATCCTGCCTGATGCTACTGCTACTTCTCCGCGGTGGGTCGATGCTACTCATATTCTTTATGGGTCCAAAAACGCCGTTATGTCCTACGACATTACAGCCAAATCGGCAACCGCAGTAACGGCAGCACCATCGTACGTGACAATTCAATCCCTCTCTACTATCGAACAGGGTAATTATTATATTTATGGCCGTACTAGTGTGGGGATAAGCATTTATAGAGTAAAGAAAGGTGACACAGCCATAATCGAAAAGCTCGGTGAATCGAATATGCAGACGTTATCTGAATCATGCGAACTAACCTACGCCGGATTTACAACGCCCACCATCATGTATCGAAGCTATGATGATAAAACTACTGAATGCGAATCAACTATTCGCAGCTACCTCACATCAATCCGAATTGATCCCAAAGATGTCACGATAGTAAAATCAGCTACGATGGCGCAATAAGATAGTCTTGGTGTCTACGGGCAGCATATCGACACTATGCGTGGCGGTGACAACCACTTGATTGCGCGTAAACGTGTGAATAAGGTTGCGCTGGCGCGATTCATCGAGCTCGCCGAATACGTCATCGAGCAATATGATAGGTGTTTGGCCATACGTTTGCTCCAGCAAATGCGCCTCGATATATTTGAGCGCCAGGGTAATAGTGCGGTTTTCGCCGCGCGAAACCACTCTATCTGCCGGCCGGCCGGCATAGGTAATTCGCACGTCATCACGATGCGGGCCAACCGACGTGCTACCCAGCAGTCGATCGCGCTCAAATGTCTGGCGATAGGCCTCGATTAATTGATGCGACGTCACTGCGGTGCGCGAGTAGGCGATTGTTACACCCACATCATCGCCGGCAATTTGCTGATAATAATCGCTAAGCAGCTGGTCTAATTGCTGCGTAAGCCTAATACGCGCATCGATAATAAATGCCGCCGTATCGCTCAGAATCACATCCCAGGGAAAAATCTGGTCTGGCGTCACTGCGCGCTTGAGCAACCTATTGCGCTGTAGCAGCGCCCGAGCATAGCGGCGCAGCTGTGTGCCATAGCGCGGGTCAAGCTGGGCAAGGAGGCGGTCGAGATACTGACGCCGGCGCGTCGGTGATCCATGCACCAGCCGCAGATCGTCTGGCTCAAATATCACAATTGGCAGGCGCGCTGCTGCTGGCATGCGAGCGTGTTTTTTGCCATCGATCGTCAGTGATTTGACCGGCCGTTCGCCGCGATTATCGTAGACAATCTTGCGCACCAGCCCTGTGTCGTCACGTACATCCACTCGATACCACTGTTGACCCTCGGTGATCATGTCACGATCTGTCGACTTAAATGATACCCCTTGGGCCGAGAGGTAAATAGCTTCAAGTAGCGAGGTCTTGCCGGCGCCATTTGGCCCGTGAATCAACGTGACATGCGGGCTCAAATCACACGCATAGTTGGTGTGGTTACGCACATTTGCAATCTCAACATGCCTAAGCGTCGCCATAGCTTAGCTCTTAAGTGGCATGATGATATGGAAATAATTGCTGTTTTGTGCAGTAGAGCGAATAATAACCGGCGAAAGCTTGCCATTAAAACTAAACGATACTTGCTCGGCATCGATCACACCAAGCGCCTCGATCAAATAGCGAGAATTAAGCGTCACCTGGCCGCTAACAGTAACTTCGACATCCACCTCAGAGGTATTTTCGCCTAGCTCCGAGGCAATAGAATGAATGGCGAGTTTTTGGGTATCGGCGTTGGCGCTGAGCGTAATACTACCGCCAGAGCTGCGGGCAAACAGTGCCGCGATTTTGGTGGTGCGCAGCAGATCGGCAGTTTTAATGACAACTTTGGTTTCGGCAGTAGTAGGGATGAGCTGTTTGTAATCGGGATAATTACCATCGATCAGTCGGCTGGTAATCTCGGCATCGTTCACCCTAAATCGCACCTGTGTTTCGTCAAATAGCACATCGATTTCGTCGTCGCTATCCGACAGGGTGCGTACAACTTCGTGTAATGACGAGGTGGGAATAATAGCTGCGACACTACTCTCGGTCTTGACCAATTGACGTTCCGACAGGCGATACCCATCAGTCGCGGCGAGGCTAAGCGTATCGCCATCTGAATGCCAGTACACGCCAGTAAGTACAGGCCGCGTCGTATCGTTGCTGGCGGTGATACTTGTCTGCGCCACGGCTTGTTTGAAATCCGCAACACTCAGCGAATAGTGAATCGCGCTTTGCTCGTCAATTGACGGCAGCTCGGGGAATTCCTCGGCATCGACACCATTAATTACCGACGTGTACGGGCCCGATGCAATTGTCATGCGCGTGCCCTTGACCGAAATATCTACCGTACCTTTAGGCAGACTCGATACAAATTCGGCAACCAACTTAGCCGGGATAGTGATCGACCCAGGTGCCGTCACCTTGGCACCAATATAGTGCGTCGAGGCAATCTCGAGATTAGTCGCCGCCACCAGTAGGCGCGTGCCGTCTGTCCGAATAAGCACATTGCCAAGCACCGCCAAACCGGCCCGGGCAGACGCAACGCGACCAACATTATTGAGTGCACGGGCGAGGTTTTCCTGCGTAACCGAAAACTCCATATTAGTAGTTCCTTTCTTTTTTAAACCAAATGGTTGTAATAATAAGTGCTGTGGAAACTGGGTACAATATGTATGCAAACAGGGGTGAAATGAGCGATATGGCTGTGGAAAATTGTTGTGCACAGTATGAGGATAGCTGAGGCATCTCGGCCGTATATCCACAGTACGTAGACGCTATAGCAATATATCGGCAGCCGTCTGTGGAAGAAACATCACAGCCTAGCCCACTTGCTATCAACACATTATTCGCAGGATTTCCACAGGTGCTAAGCATATAGTTTCTCCCGGATGTCATTGATTTGTTCACGGATGAGCAGGTCGAGCTTGATAGATTTCTCGATTTTTTCGACAGAATGGATCGCAGTGGTGTGGTCTTTGCGGCCAAGCTCTGCGGCGATACGCGGAAAACTGAGGTGCAATTCGCTTCGCAGCAAATACATAGCGATTTGGCGCGGTACGACAATATGCTTGTCGCGGCGAGCGCTGCAGATCTCGCGTGATTCGATCTGGAAATGACGAGCAGTTTTGTCGATAATCTGCTTGGCGGTGACATGCCGTGGCCGAGATTCGCGCACATTACCAAGTAACCCCTCGGCAATTGACACATCAGGATCAATACCACGCATTTCGGCGTATGCCAGCAGCTGATTAAGCGCGCCCTCGAGCTCGCGAATGTTGGTCTTGATATTGTTTGCTAAGAATTCTACCGTCTCGCGATTGATGGTAATGCCGGATAACGAGGCCTTGGTTTCGACGATAGCGCAGCGCGTCTCAAAATCGGGCATCTGAATATCGATCGCCATACCCCACTCAAACCGGCTGCGCAGGCGCTCCGTAAGGGTCGGAATACTGCGCGGTGGTTTGTCGCTACCGATGATGATCTGCTTATTGCTTTGGTGAAGGGCGTTGAACGTATGGAAAAACCCTTCCTGAGTCGCCTCTTTGCCGGCGATAAACTGAATATCATCGATAATAAGCACGTCGACATTGCGATACTTGTCGCTAAAACCCTTCTTTTTGAACCGGACGTGCTCGAGGAATTCATTGACAAATGTCTCGGAGCTGACATAGAGCACTCGTGCATCGGGCTGATGGGCGATGATTTCGTTGCCGACCGCTTGCAGCAAGTGGGTCTTGCCAAGGCCCACGCCACCATAGATAAAAAGCGGGTTGTACTTGATGCCGGGCGACGCCGCGACGGCCTGGCAGGCGGTATAGGCCAGGTCGTTGCTGCTACCAACGATAAAATTAGCAAACGTATAGCGCTTGTTAAGGCTCGTCGCTGGCGTCTTGGCGATAGTAGGGGTAGGAGTGACTAGCTGATCAACGCGGGCATCTGATTGTTCGGGTTTGACTTCGCGGCTGATGGTTTTTTTGGCGGCCGTCGTCTCTACGGTGTAGCGAATCTGCACCGGATCGACACCGTTTTTTGTCAGGACTTCGCGCACTTGGTTGTTGAATTTTACCTCAAATTGACGCTTGGCAAAGATATTTGGAACAGCAATCGTAATGCGCTCGTCGGTATGCTCGATAAGCCGGGTGTGTTTGAACCATGTGGTGAAATTGGCATGCGAAACCGACAGTTCGATTTCACCCAACACACTTTGCCACAACGTGTCGCGCATACAAAAACGAGCCTCCAATCTCCCCATACTTAGCTGTTCGTAACTGCTCTTATTGTACGAAATTCCCGAGTTTTCCACAACCCTTGAGGGCGGTGTAAGATTTACATATATCGCATGATGACTTATCCACAATTTATCGTAACACCTTAGGATCTGTGGAAAATCCCTATTGATCTGTGGAAAATACTCATCCTACGAAACATACTTGACGACGGGGCAAGTGAATATCTTGTTTTTTTGGGCAGCAAAAGGTATAATAACAGAGATATGCCAAAACGAACGCACCAACCACACACTCGTCATCGTGCTCGCACGCACGGTTTTCGAGCTCGTATTGCCACCAAGGCTGGCCGCGCTGTACTCAAACGCCGCCGTGCCAAAGGCCGCGCTCGTCTGACCGTGTAATACAATACGAGTAATATGCCAAAACACCCCGTGAAGTCCGCGGGGTGTTTTCTTGCTATACTATATCTATGCTCAGTGTTATGCATCGATTTCATGGCCATGGTAGCCTTAAATATGTCTACCGAAATGGTCGAGCCGTCCGATCTCGGCTATTTGTGATCAAATATGTCACCAATCCGCGTCGCCGACACTCGCGATTTGCTGTTGTGATTAGCAAGAAGGTGCTCAAAAGCGCCGTTGGTCGCAACCGCATGCGCCGCCGTGTCTACGAAGTCATTCGCCGTGAGTTGCCGCAGTTTAGCACAATCTGCGATGTGGCCGTGATGGTGACCTCGAGCGAAGTGCGCGAAATCCCAAGCTGCGACCTCGAGCATATCCTTACCGAAGCCCTGCATCAGACTGACCTCTATAAAAAACCACACACTTCTGCTACACTAATAGATACATAACAAGGAGCTGACTGTGAACGAATTGTTCCAAATTTTTATTCTCGATCCGATTTTTAATATATTGCTCGCGATCTATCAGGTTATTCCTGGTGGTGACTTTGGGCTAACGATCATCGTATTTACATTACTAGTCAAGTTTGCGATGTATCCACTGCTGCGTCGCCAGCTCAACCAAACCTCGCTGATGCGCAAGCTCCAGCCCGAACTGGCACGCATTAAGCGCGCCGCCGCCGGCAATCGCCAGCTCGAGGCTATGCAGCAAATGGAGCTTTACAAAAAATACGGCGTCAAACCATTTAGTTCGATAGGGGTGTTGCTGGTGCAGCTGCCGATTATGATCGCGCTTTACCAGGTGATCCAGATCATGACAATGCACCGCGATCAGATTGCTGCGCACGCCTACGATGCGGTCGAGAAATTCTCTAGCGTCCAGCATCTCATTCAGCACCCTGATCAGTTTAGTCAGCAGATGCTCGGGTTTATTAGCCTGACACGTACCGCGATTGGCTCGGGTGGTGTTGATGTGGCACTCTGTGTCTTGGCGGTTATTGCTGGGATAACTCAGTATATAATCAGCAAACAGATCATGCCAACTACTGGTAAAAAGCGCAGTATTCGCCAAATCATGGCTGACGCAGCTGAGGGTAAACAAGCCGATGCGACCGATATGAATGCCGCTGTCGCTGGTAATATGGCCAAGATTATGCCATTCATGATGTTCTTTATTATGATCAACCTGCCTGGGGCGATCGCGCTCTACTATGTCGTGACAAACCTAGTGCAGCTGGCACAGCAGCACTATATTCTGCATCAGGACGAGATCGAAATGGACGAAATTGCCACTGAGGCTATCGTCGCAAAGCCAGCCAAAAAAGCCACCACGAAAGCTCGTGAACGCGCTGCCCGCGAGGGAAACATCACAAGGATTGTCGCCAAGGGTACCCTACCAAAGAAAGGAAAGAGATCATGAACCAGCAGGAATCAATCGAATTTGCACGGACATTTCTAGAGAATATTATCGCGTTTTTTGGTACCAATATCAGTGTGACAGCACGCGCTAACGAGGATGTGATCGAGCTTGATGTCGAAGCATCAGAACTTAACAGTATTCTAATTGGACGCAATGCCGAGACCCTGCGCAGCTTGCAGTATATGGTGTCGACGGCACTGCGCAATCACGATGCGGCGCTCTACCGAGTGAATGTTGATGTCGCTGGCTACAAGCAGCAGCGCGCCGAGCAAGTGGCCGAAAAGGCCCGTGGCTGGATCGAGGAAGTGCGCCGCACTGGTGATTCGCATATTGCACACCTCGGTGCTGCCGATCGACGCGTTGTACATCGTGTCGCCAGTGAGTACGAAGATATTCACACGTTCTCTGAGGGTGAGGGCCGCGAGCGGCATCTTATCATCGCGCAGCGTTCTTCATAGCAGTTTTGCCGCCGCTCACTGTCACCAGCTTAGCAATAATTACAGGTTTTCTAGATATAGCTGATGGGTCTCGCTTACCATTTTTTGCCACGAGAACTTGCCCACGTGGGCAAGCCCAGCGGCAGATAGTGTCGCGCGCTTATTTGGATCGTCGACTACTTCGGCGATGGCTCTGGCGCAATCTTCGGTGGAGTACGGGTCAAAATACAGTGCTGCATCGCCGCCGGTTTCGGGTAGACACGAGGCATTCGACAGGATTGCCGGGCACCCCTCGACCATCGCTTCGAGCACAGGAATACAAAACCCCTCTGATAGCGAAGCCGACACATAACCAAGTGATTGCTGCAATAGCCAGCGTTTTTGGCCATCGCTAACAAAGCCCAAAAAATGCACTCGCGGAATATGGCGGTCTAACACCAGCTGCTCCAGGGTGCGTGCGAAGGAATCTTTTTTGCCGACACACAGTAGATGAAGGTCGGGATAGCGAGCCGCGAGCTGCTCGAATGCCAGGATGACGCGCTCGACGTTTTTGTAGGGGAACATGTTGCCAACAGTACAAATGTAGTCGGTGTGCTCAAACTCAGTAATCGTATGTGGCTCGACAGAGGGAATCTCACCGGCCTCGTGGGTGACATAGATCTTGTCGAGATACTTTGCTCCGTAGACTCGCCCAAGGTCTTCGCGCACAAAGTTCGTCGGGGTAATAATGGCCCGCGATCGCCACATAACGATGCGCATCAGCACATTAAATACCTGTTTTTTGAAATAATAGACGAGTGCAATGTCGGATTCGTCGATGTTGTTGAACCGAATTAATGTCATATCGTGGATAGTGGTGATGCTCGGGCCAGTCCAAAGCAAGGGCTGCTGTGGCATCGTAAAATGCACCAAATCTGGACGCAGACGACGCAGCTGGTGATACAGCGACCACTGTTCGGCGACGGTATACCATTTAGCATCCGCCGCGACTACGCGAATATGCGGCAAACGGGCTTGCCACTTGGCGACGTGCGCCGATGGCATGAGTGCGGTGTAGATATTACCATCAGTGCTGTATTGATCGTTTAACTCTTCGAGTAACCGCTGCATGTAGCGGCCGGTTGATGTTTCGATGATGCGGACATCAAGAACGATGTGAGCCATCGCTACCTCCTGCGCTAAATACCATGCGCGAGTAAAGGACGTAGTTCCAGACCGTCGATACTAACGTTGCGACGACCTTAGCCACGAATAGCATAAGTGTACTTTCGCCGAGTAGCTGTGCGCCGGCACGGATGACGAGTGTTTGTAACACCCAGAGGCCAAATAGGGTGACGATGGTAAAAAGTAGCATTTCGCGCTTGAGATTGCCGCCGGTCGATCGAAATGCGTACTTTTTGTTTGCAACAAAACTAAACAGAAATGCTAGTGTTGTAGAAATTACATTTGCAACCGTACGATCAACCCCTAGATGTACGAGTGAAAAAAGTATCCCAAAATCGAGCGCAGTGTTGATGACTCCAACGCTGGCAAAGCGCGTAACACGGGTGTTATTTTTTGCGAGGGTGTGCAGCATGATATTCCTCGACAAAATACAGCGGGCGGTGTTTGGTCTCGTTGAAAATCCTTGCGATGTATTCGCCGATAATGCCAAGCGATAGCAGCTGTACGCCGCCTAGGAATAATACCACTGCCATAATCGATGAATAGCCGGCGCCGGTCGAGACGCCAAAGAACGGACGCACCAACAGGTAGACAATATAGATAAATGCCGCCACCGAGATAACAAATCCCATCACCGAAGCTAAGCGTAGTGGCGCCGTAGTAAAGCTTGTCAGGCCGTCGATGGCTAGATTGACGAGCTTCAGATAATTCCATTTGGTTTCGCCGGCTGCGCGAGGGTCGCGGTCGTACATGATTTCTTTTTTGTTGAATCCAATCCAACTAAACATTCCCTTGGTGTAGCGCTCTGACTCGCGGAATTCACGCAGCGCGTCGATACAACGGCGGTCAAGCAGGCGAAAATCGCCGGTGTCGACCTGGATAGGAATACGGGTCGATGATTGGAGCAGCTTGTAATACCATTGGCTGGATTTTTTCTTGAGCCATGATTCACCAGTGCGACTACGGCGCTTAGCGTAGACGTCGTCGTAGCCCTGCTGCCAGTAATCGATCATCTTGGGAATTAGCTCTGGTGGATCTTGTAGGTCGGCATCGATAATCACCATAGCATCGCCCGTCACGTGATCAAACCCAGCCAGCATGGCAGTCTCTTTGCCAAAATTGCGTGACAAATTGACGTAAGCTACGCGTGGGTCTCGGCTGGCGAATGTTTTGAGGATTTCGAGGGTGCGATCACGGCTACCGTCGTTGACAAACATAAACTCAAACTGATACTCGCTGTGTTCGCCAGCCAGCTTGTGCAGGCGTTCGTACAGCATTTGCAGCACCTCTTGCTCGTTATATGCAGGTATCAGGATCGAGATTTTTTTCATATGTATTCATTATACTACGTTATCAATCAGGTCGACGAGGCTGCCCGACACGGTGGCGCCGGCCTCGGCAAGGAGCGATGTTTTGATAGCTGCTGATTCGAGCCGATTAGTGCCCAGGATTGCACCAGCGTGGCCCATCTGCACACCAGCCGGCGCATGGTGCCCAGCCACATAGGCATAGACCGGCTTGCTCATCGTGCGGATATAGTCGGCCGCTGCAATCTCGTCGGTGCCGCCAATTTCGCCAATCATGACGACGCGGGCTACACCAGGATCATGCTCGAATAGCTCTAGACAATCAGTATACCCAGCCCCGTGTATTATGTCGCCACCAATGCCAATCACATAGTGCTGGCCAAACCCGCGGTGGGTCAGCGCATCCATAGCCTCGTAGGTGAGGGTGCCGCTACGGCTGACAATAGCCGTGTCGCCAGGCGTACTGAGCGCGGCGGGAACGATGCCGAGCAGGTGAGTACCAGGGATAAGCACTCCCGGGCAGTTGGGACCAATGAGCACACTGCGCTTATGTTGTATATATTGTGATATATACAACATATCATGAACCGGAATATGCTCGGTAATACACACAATGAGCGAGACTTCGGCGTCGATGGCCTCGATAATGGCAGATTTTGCATGGGCGCTGGGGACGAATATCACCGATGCATCGACCTGCGTGGTGGCCTGGATATCCTTGATTGACGCGAACACCGGAATTCCGTCGATTGCCTCACCGGATTTTGATGGCGACGTGCCGCCAACGACGTGGGTGCCGTAGGCCTTCATGCGCGCAGCGTGGAATTGCCCTTGGCGACCAGTGATGCCCTGAATGATGACATTCGGTGCTGTAAAAAGTTCGGGTGTTAGTTTCATGCCAGCGCCTCCATGAGCTCGGATAAATTAGCGTGTAGTGGTAGATGATGAGCGGCAAGTAGCTCGGTGGCCTCACGACTGTTGGTGCCGCTCAGACGAATAGCGAGGGCGGGTAGATCAGGAATCTGCTCGCGAGCGGCAATAATGGCCCGGGCAACGTCATCGCAGCGCACGATGCCACCAAATATATTGATGACAATAGTCGAGATGTTTGCAAACTGCATGATGTCGTGGAAGGCGGCAAGGATTGTGTCGACCGACGCACCGCCGCCAATATCAAGGAAATTCGCCGGTACGAGGCCACGCGCATACACGGCATCAACTGTCGCCATCGCAAGGCCAGCTCCGTTGGCAATCGTGGCGACCGTGCCGTGTGGGTTGAGCGTGACGAAGGTGTGGTCGGTAGGTTGCGTATAGTTTGCCCACTCGGGGTGGCGAAAGGCAGCTGCATCATCGAGCGTCATTTTGCAGTCGCCCGCGACTAACTGACCGCTTTTGGTGAGAATCAGGGGATTAATCTCGATCAGTGTCGCGTCGTTGGTGACGAAACAGTCGAATATGTTTTGCACGAGTTCTTCGACAACATTACACTGCGCTTCAAGACTAAGTGCCTCGCTCAGTGACGCGATATGTTGGTGGATGTCACTCGCTTGCCGGATAGCGACGCGATAAAATTCGGCAAAATTATTGTCTTCTACCTCCACGCCACCACTACGGTGCGCAACCAGCTCGATCGTTTTGTCGGCGCGGTTAATGCCGAGCTCTAGATAGAGCTCGCGGTGGATGTCGATGAACTCCTCGGCATAGAGTACCTCGGGTCGAAAGCCCTTGATTTCGCGGTCGAATAATTCAGTTCGAAGACTTTGTAGCTCGGTCTTATTGTTTGCTATTTTGATACCGCCCAGCTTGCCTCGGCCGCCGACCGGCACTTGGGATTTTACAACGAGAGGAAACGTGAGTTTCGCTATATCACCTAGTACCTCGCCACGAGGAATCGGCACCCCATGCGCCGAGAGTAATGCCTTTGCTTGATATTCGAGTAGGTTCATTTAACGCCGCAGGAATTCCTCTAATAACTTGTGACCAGTTTTTTCCCATGAGAACTGTGAAGATTGCTCGGGGCCACGTATTCGGTAGTGAGTTTGTAGCTCTGGCGAAGTAATAAGCTGATGAAGCTTGGCGCTGACATCCTCGGGCGACTTTTCGGCCCAAAGGCATGCCTTGCCACCAACCTCACGCAGCACCGGAATATCGACGGCGACGGTCGGGACGCCGCAGTGCAGCGCCTCGAGAAGCGGCATGCCGAAGCCCTCGTAGTGAGTAGTGAGGCAAAAGAAACTCGCATTGCGGTAGAATGTGCACTTGTCTTCGTGGTCGATATGACCAGGAGTGATAATGTCGTAGCCTTCGGACTGTTTTTGCTCGATGAGGGTGCGCAGGGCCTCTGTTTTCCAGCCCCACTTGCCGGCGAGGACAAGGCTATATTGCTTGCGAATTTCTAAGGGCAGTCGGCAGTAGGCTTCGACGAGCGTGGTGAGGTTTTTGCGTGGTTCGAGGGTGCCGAGTGAGAGGATGTAGGGTTTGGTAATGTGGTAGCGCTCGGCGAGGCGCCGTGGGCCACGGTCGAGTTCGGGCAGGAAGCTCGCGGTGTCAACCGGGATGTCGATAGTGACGATTTTTTCACGCGGCACACCAGCATGCGCCACGAGCTCGCTGGTTGTGAACTGTGAGTTAGAGATGATCATGTCGGCACGCTTCATTGAGTGTGTGGCGACGCGATCGAGGAACGCACGGTTTTTATCCTCGACATATTCGGGGTATTTCATAAAGCAAATGTCGTGGATAATGACGGCTTTTTTGCTGTGGCGTAATGTCGGCCAAATGTAGAAGTTTGGGTATAACTGCCAGTCGGATTTTCGCACAGGCAAAGGTGGTGCGATGCCTGCGTAGACAAGTTTGGCATAGACGCGCTGCGGAATAAGCCGCAGCATTTGCGTGCGATTCTCGCGATTTGCCTTTTCGATATGCACATTACGAATCGGCTTGCGACCAAGGAAATTGAGCCAAAAATATCGCAGCTCTAGCTGTCCCATTCCAACTTGCTCAAGCGCACCCACGATCCCATTCGTAAAATAATTCACTCCTGTCGGGCGATCCTGTTCGAGGACGGACGATTCAATGGCGAGCGTTTTCATAGAGTGGGATAAACCTTTCTTTGACAATTTGATCAAACTGGAAGTCAGCTAGATAACGCTTGCGGGCATTCGTAGCGAGCTTCTCGCGAATCTCCCTATCTTTATATAGCCGCTCCATAGCGGTTAGTAGCGCCTCACTATCTTTTGAGGGTATAAGTAACCCTGATGTATTGTCATCTATCATTTCGGGGATCCCCCCTACTGCAGCCGCAATTATCGGCTTTTTCATCATCATGGCTTCTAATATCGAGATGCTAAATCCTTCGTGATACGTGGGCTGTAGTAATACATGAGAATTTGCTACAAACTTGAGTGGGTCTTGTTGATAGCCAAGAAAATGAATCGCAGGACAATCCTTTGCAAGTTTTTTAAAATGTGCATCTTCGGGGCCATTACCTATAAGCTGTAGTTGGGAATTTGGATGTCGTGAGTAGAATTGTTTAAATGCTGTTATCATTTCCCCAACGCCTTTATCGGTTACTAGGCGATTTGTGGAACAGAAGGTAAATGATTCCTGCAATTTGTGTGTGTATTTTTCATATACGTCTACACATCCGTTATTGATAATAATAATTCGACTGCGCAAGCTAGAGTCGGCGGGCAGGTGTTTGGTGACTTCATTATATTCACTTTTACTGATAACAGTTATGTGATGTGCATACTGCGCCGCTAGATATACCCACTTTCCTATTGGATTTTTATACCAAATCCGTAGATTTTGCCAAATATGCTTGAGATCGGCATGATCTGTCCATATTACAGTTGCACCTACGAGGCGCGCCGCATAGGTAGCCGCTATGAAGTCGTCTTTGCTCTGAATGTGCACCACCCGAGGGCGTAATCGTACAAAAATATAGAGGTACCAGGTAAATAATATGAGCTGCCACATCACATACATAGGAAAGAGTATAACGTTTACGCCACTCCAGGATTGTTTCTGCCACCACAGGCCTCGCAATGTTGGTATGCCCACTCCTGTGGCATACTCTAAGAGTTTATTGGAACGACTAATAATAAGTGGCTCATATGCATAATCAACTATCTTTGCAACAAATACAGGAAAACGTTCGCCCCCACCAAAATCGTACGGCTGTGCATTTCTAATTAATAGAATAAGGGGTTTATGCATCTCTAGATTCATTATAACTTACTATATAACACAAAGGTGATATGAGGATGATATAATAATAGAAAATGAGATATCTACATACACGCAATCGTGCTATCTTGAGTGAGATGGTTAGGACCGATTTCAAGATTCGATATCAAGGATCGGTGTTGGGTTATCTTTGGTCTTTACTTAAACCACTGATGCTATTTGCTATTCTATATGTTGTTTTCACCTACATTATTCCGTTAGGTAAAAGTGTGCCGCACTACCCCGTCTATTTACTTATTGGCATTGTGTTTTGGAATTTTTTTGTCGAATCAACGGTACAGGGAGCATCGTCAATTGTTAACAGGGGAGATTTGATTCGAAAAATTAATATTCCTCGCTACTTAGTAGTGGTATCAAGTTCATTATCCGCGCTAATCAATCTCGCCTTAAGTTTAATAGTTGTCTTTGTATTTGCGCTTTTGAATGGAGTACCCGTAACGCTTAAATGGCTTATAATATTTCCCATAGTCATGGAGCTTGCACTATTGACACTCGGAATCTCATTTATATTATCCGCATTGTACGTAAAATATAGAGACATAACATATATATGGGAGATATTTTTACAAGCGGGGTTTTATGCAACCCCCATTATTTATCCGCTTATGACAATCCCACAGGAGTACCAAAAGTTTTTCTTTATAAATCCAGTGACACAAATTATTCAGGATGCACGATACTTCATGGTTACCGACTCAAGTACTACAATATGGTCTACTGTGCACTCGCCGATGGTTGTATTACCGTTTGTAACTATTCTTATACTCATAGCAGTCGGTAGAATGGTGTTCAAACGCCAGTCAAAATACTTTGCGGAGGATATTTAGTGTATGTATAGTAAAAACGATGTAGCAATATCGGTACACGATATTCATAAAGAATTTGTTCTACCTCAGCACCGTAATACAACTCTCAAACAAACTGCTGTAAATATTGTAAAGAAAAACCATAAAGTTACGCAGAAAGTTCTTGATGGTATCTCATTTGATATAAAAAAGGGTGAGTTCTTTGGAATCGTAGGAAAGAATGGTTCGGGAAAAAGCACTCTCTTGAAGCTTCTTGCTGGGATATACACACCGGGTAGCGGGAGTATTCAGATAAATGGTAGGCTGATTCCATTTATTGAACTTGGCGTGGGATTTAGCCCAGAGCTATCGGGTAGAGATAATGTATACCTAAACGCTGCACTCCTAGGATTTACCCGCAAAGAAACAGATTTTATTTATGACGAGATTGTTGAATTCGCGGAGCTCGAGGCCCACATGGACAAAAAATTAAAGAACTATTCTTCTGGTATGCAAGTACGGCTCGCCTTCTCGATTGCCATAAAAGCTAAGAGCGACATACTTATATTTGATGAAGTGTTAGCTGTTGGCGACGAGGCGTTTCAAAAGAAGTGTATGGATGTATTTAAGGAATACAGAAGGAGTAGCCAGACTGTCGTTTTGGTAACTCATAGTATGGAAAGTGTCCGTAGTTTATGTACACGTGCCTTGATGTTGGAAGATGGAAAGATTGTATCGATGGGTAGTGTTGATGAGGTTGCTGATGCATATCAGGAAAGTAACTTAGTAGAAAGCGTCACTAGTGTAAAACCATCTTCAGCGCAATATAGCGGTAACTATATAAGTATGGAGGGATGCAACCCCATTTATCGAGTTAATGATACTATGGACATACGCGTAATGTGGCCAAATCAACTTCGGGTAAATAAAGTTGGTATTGCAATAGTTGGTCTAAACGATGAATATATATTTGGCAGCAACACCGGCAAAACAGAAATGAGAGACAATAATATTAACTATAAAACTCGCCTGAGCCTTGGCCCGGGTCAATATAAGTTAACGATTGCATTAACAGATAGTGACGGAAATGAGATTGAAAGAGCGGAAGATATTGCAAGGTTTGCAATTCGTGACGACTTTAATACTGAGGCCGGTGGGGTCACTAGGCTGGAATATCAGTACTATACTCGTCATAGTAAATAACGACTCAGTTATGCTACCTGTAATTTAAATAACAGAGGGTGTATAATGATAACTATACAAATTAATATCATCAGCCTAAATTAGTCATATTGCGGGGAGTGTATGTTTAAAGACAAGATTTTGCTTATTACTGGTGGTACGGGGTCTTTTGGTAATGAAGTGCTAAAAGGCTTTCTCGACACAGACATTAAAGAGATTCGAATCTTCTCTCGTGATGAGAAAAAACAAGATGATATGCGCAAACGCTACAATCATCCAAAACTACAGTTCTATATTGGTGACGTGAGAGATGCTTCAACGCTTGAGATCGCAATGAAGGGTGTTGATTACGTTTTTCATGCAGCGGCGCTCAAACAAGTACCATCATGTGAATTCTTCCCACTTGAGGCTGTTAAGACTAATGTATTGGGGACTGATAACGTGCTTACTGCCGCGATTCGTCATAAGGTAAAAAAGGTGATTTGCCTTAGTACCGATAAAGCTGCATATCCTATCAACGCGATGGGAATTAGTAAGGCCATGATGGAAAAAATCATTGTAGCAAAGGCTCGACAGCTTGGTAATGACGCTGATACTACTATTTGTCTCACTAGGTATGGTAATGTGATGGGCTCACGAGGGTCTGTTATTCCTCTCTTCTATAAGTTAATTAATGAGAATAAGCCGCTTACTATTACCGATCCGTATATGACGCGCTATATGATGACTCTTGTGGATGCTGTAGATCTCGTGAAGTTCGCATTCCAACACGGCAATCAGGGCGACTTGTTCGTACAGAAAGCCCCGGCCGCCGAAGTTGGTGTGTTGGCTGAAGCTATCAAAAAATATAAGAAATCTAATGCGGAAATTGTAATTATCGGTACCCGCCATGGAGAAAAAGCACACGAGGTGCTCGTGACACGCGAGGAAATGTCGAAAGCAGAAGACATGGAAGATTTCTTCCGCATCCCCATGGATAACCGTGATATGAACTATAATAACTTTTATCCACAGGGCGACGGTAAAGTGGTTAAATATGAAGAATATAGCTCAGATAAGACGAGGCGAATTGGAGTCGATGAAGTCATCGAGTTGTTAGTGAAAATGGGGGAGGTTGAGGCGTGAGGCTTTTAGTTCTTGGTGCTCAAGGTATGCTTGGACACATAGTAAAACAGTATTTTTTGGAGAGGGGCCACGAGGTTGTAGGCACCTCTCGTAATGGTGATGAGAAATATGAATTTGATGCAGTCAAGGATGTGAAAGCGCTTGAACGGATTGTCGATGAATTCAAGCCGAACGCCGTAGTCAACTGTATTGGTATCCTCAACAAAGACGCCGAAGATCATCATGCCCTTGCGGTGATGGCGAACAGCTATCTACCGCACTATGCAGACGAGCTATGTCGTGATAAGAGTATAAGGTTTGTCCACATTTCGACCGATTGTGTGTTTGATGGTAAAAAAGGCGAATACACAGAGGATAGCTTTAAGGATGCAGCAAGTTTCTACGGACAATCAAAGTCGCTGGGTGAGGTGAACAATGATGTCAATATTACGTTGCGCACTTCAATCGTTGGTCCCGACCGAAACGAGAACGGTATCGGACTTTTCCAATGGTTTATGAAGCAGCAAGGTGAAACGGGCGGATTCGATAAGGTCATTTGGACGGGCGTAACCACAATAGAACTTGCCAAGGCTATTGAAAAAGCACTTGAAAACAATCTTACAGGTCTTCGCCATGTAGTAAATAACGAAAAGATTGATAAATTCAGCCTACTCTCCCTATTTAAACTTCACTTCAACAAGCAAATCACGATAGTACCGAAGAGCGACTATGTAAGCGACAAGAGTTTAATCCGTACGACGGATTTTAATTTTGATGTACCAAGCTACGACCAAATGGTAAAAGAAATGAGCGAGTGGGTGGTTGCGCACGCAGATTTCTACCCAGAAAACCAAAGGGTATCGCAATGAAAGTTATGACAATTGTTGGTACGCGCCCTGAGGTTATTAAGCTCTCGGCCGTTATTCCAGAACTCGACAAATATACTGAACACGTCTTGGTTCATACAGGACAAAATTATGACTATGAACTAAACGAGATTTTCTTTGATGGTATGGGTATTAGAAAGCCTGATGTCTTTATGAACGTGGCGGGCAAAGACGCTGCCGAGACAATCGGCAATGTCATCATCAAGTCAGATGAACTATTTAAAGAGCATAAACCCGACGCAGTCCTTCTCTATGGTGACACAAACTCGTGTCTCTCAGTTATTTCTGCTAAGCGCAATAAAATTCCTGTATTTCATATGGAAGCCGGCAACCGTTGCTTTGATCAGCGTGTACCAGAGGAGTTGAACCGCAAAGTCGTCGACCACCTAAGTGATATTAATATGACTATTACTGAGCACGCGCGCCGATATCTCGTGGCTGAGGGAATTCCACCCGAGACTGTCATCAAAATTGGCTCGAACATGAAAGAAGTTCTCGAAATTAATAAACAAAAAATTGCCGAGAGTAAGGCATTGCTTGACCTCGATCTTGTGCCTCAAAAGTATTTCCTACTTAGTGTTCACCGCGAAGAAAACGTTGACAACGAAAATAACTTCAAAGACCTTGTGGAGTCATTAGGTGCAATTTGCGATACGTATAATTACCCGATTATCTTTTCGTGTCATCCGCGCACCCAGAAGCTCATCGACAAAAATAACATCAAGCTACATCCGCTAGTTCGTATCATGAAACCTCTCGGGTTTGCAGATTATGTACACTTGCAGCAAAATGCATTTTGCGTCATCTCAGATAGCGGCACCATCACCGAAGAATCATCACTACTTGGATTTCCGGCTGTTACTGTACGCCAAGCGCATGAACGGCCAGAGGGTATGGATGAGGGTGTCTTGATTATGACCGGCCTCGATAAAGAGACAGTGCTTGACTCAATCAAAGTAGTAACTGCCCAGCGTATGCCAGTTGTGGGCGACTACGACGCTGAGCATGTCGCACAAAAAGTGGTTCGAATAATACTAAGCTATACAGGGTATATTAATCGTACTGTATGGAAGAAAGGACTCTAAAGGATATTTCTTATTATGGATTTTCGTAATTATATACGGCATACTCTGCTTAAGAAAAACGACAGAGTACTTGAATTTGGACCTCTTCATAGGCCCATTGCTTCGAAAGAAATAACACCGAATACTTTCTTTGCTGATATTAGAAGCACGGAGGACATAAAACAACTCTATACCTCAAACGAGTATCTGAAATCAACAGGTTTAACGGTTGATATTAACGAAATTGTCGATATTGATTATGTAGTAAAAGACAGCTACAAAGAGACCTTTAAAGGAGTTGAGAAATTTGATTCAATTATCCTTGCGCATGTTATCGAGCATATGCCGGATATTATTGAGTTCTTTACGGATATAAAGAATATTCTAAAAAAGAATGGTCATTTAATTTTAATTTATCCAGATGCTCAATATTGTTTTGATCACTTCAGAAATGGAACCTCGTTCATCGACGCCTATGAAGTTTATATTAACAAACCCAATGCGAGTAAGAGGGTATTTGATTTCGTATACAATGTTGTGGCGGAAAACAACCCGGGGTACTACTGGGAAGATGTGACGCATGAAGATAAGCTACCAGTAAACTCATTCGAGAAGGCGGTAGGTGCATATAATGATGCCAAACTTGATAAATTACCCGACGACACCCATTTCTGGCCATTTTCGGACTATCAATTCATTAAATTTCTTTACGATATGGACCGAGCTGGCATGCTTGGATTTAGCGTAGAAGCGTTTTACGAAACTGAACATAACACGCAAGAATTTATGGTTGTCTTAAAAAACACACCATCTAAAGATAAGAGCGGTAAGACATACAAAGAGATGCTAAATAATCTCTGTAATAGAAATAAACTTGCACACCTCAAGGCTAAGTCGGAGAAGCTTCAAGCAGAACTAAGTGTAGAAAGGGCAGAAAAGGGTAGATTGCAGAGAGAACTATCCGATATATATTCCAGCAGGAAATGGAAATACACACAAAAAGTAGTGAGGGCTATTCGCGGAGTAAAAAAGAAGAGCAATCTATCATAGTAGACAAGAAGAGGAAATTAACGATGAAATCAATACCAAGGAAGATTCACTACTGTTGGTTTGGCGGCAAACCTTTAACTCCGTTTGCTAAAAAATGTATTGAAAGTTGGAAAAAATATTGCCCTGATTACGAAATTATTGAGTGGAGTGAAAAGAATATTGATATAGTAAACTCTCCATTTATGCAAGCTGCATATGCAGATAAGAAATGGGCTTTTGTATCCGACTATGCAAGATACAAGATCATTTATGAAGAAGGTGGGATATACCTTGATGTGGATGTTGAGCTAATAAAGAGTATTGATGATCTAAGAAAATACAATTCCTATATGGGGTTTGAGGGTACTGAATACGTAGCTTCTGGACTTGGGTTTGGTGCTCATGCGGGTGACGAAATCCTCAAAGAAGTCCTCAATAAGTATGAAGCGATAGATTACGAGCAATATAAAGACAATCCTGCGAAAATTGCAACCCCGATTATTGTCACCGATATACTCGTTAAACATGGATTAGTACGGAACGGTGAACTGCAAGTTATCGGTAGTATGACAATACTCCCTGAAGATTATTTATGCCCCAAAAGTCCTATGACACGACTAGTGAACATTACAAAGAACTCCTACTCGATTCATCATTATGATGCGAGCTGGGTGGACGAGAACGAAAGAAAGCATATAGATTTGCTGGAAGAAAAGGGGAAGGAAATTACATCTCGGTTTCCTGACCTTATTACAATAATTATCCCGGTATATAACGGGCAGGATTATTTAACGTATGCGATAGATAGTGCTTTAAGTCAGACTTATAAAAATATCGAAGTGATTGTAGTCGATGATGGAAGCTCCGATAAATCCGAAGTGATCGCCCGCTCTTACGGGAGCCGCATTCGTTATATCCGTAAACCCAACGGTGGCGTATCCTCGGCGCTTAATATGGGTATTACAAGTGCGCGCGGAAAATATATCGCATGGTTATCTCATGATGATGTATATCACGAACGAAAACTTGAGGTATTACATAAAACAAGTATTCGTGAAGATAAGAGGTGCATTGCGATATCCGACTGGGATGTTGTAGATAAAGATGGTGTGCTTATAAAACACTCACACCTTGATGAGCGGCTGGAGAGTGCGCCTCTTGGCTTCTTGGCGTTTGATCGACGGACGTGGTTGAATGCCTGCGCCATGCTTTTTCCAAAGGCGCTTTTTGATGAAGTGGGACTATTCGACGAGTCTCTTCGTACGACACAAGACTATGATATGCATATGAGGATGATAAAAGCGGGCGCAACTTATAAAATAGTACGTGAGCAGTTATTTTTCTCTCGTCAGCATGCGATGCAGGGTTCTCTTACGATTGATGATGACACATTTGCTAATTCGGATCGGATACATACTGAAATTATCTTAAAACTCACAAAAAATGATCTTGAAAAATATTTTAGTAACAATCTAGAAAAAATCAATGAAACCTATCGCTCATTTGCGGATAGTGGGTATGTTCGCGCGCCGGCCGCTCTTTTTAATAAATTAGTTGAGATATACAGAGGCGATAGTCGACTCGTTGAATGGTTCATTAAGAAAAATTTTATTTCTATACCGGGTGAATTAGGGTTCCAGAGTAAGGATGAAGTACTATCTCTGATAAAGAACAAAAAACGCAGACCTCGTATAATATTCTGTGCAGGATATTGGTTGACTGGAGGGATGGAGCGAGTACTCTCAAATCTCTTTATTCAGTTGCAAAAAAAATATGAGATTATTCTCATAACCCCTAGCGACGGAGAGGCGCCTAATCGGACAATACCTTTGCCGGATGAGATTACACACATAAGACTATCTAGTGATCTATATAGAGACCGATTTGATACGATCACTCTCTCTTATGCACTCCTTTTTCATGTAGACGTTGTAGTTGGATTTCTGAATCTATTTGATAAACAGCTTAATCTTTATGCAATGTGTCGTGAATACGGAATAAAGACTATAGCTTCAAATCATGAATATTACTTCTATCCTCATCGAAGCACGGACCCATATATGAGAAGTCTCGTAGATCTACGTAGGCGCACATTCGCCAACCTCGACGCCGTTCTCTGGTTGACGAATTTCAGTACTGCTGTCCATAATATCGACGCAAGTAACGGTTATTTAATGCCAAATCCAAATACATTTCCTACTAATAAAAGAATTAGTATTAACCGAAAAACAAAAAATGTGGTTTGCATAGGTCGATTTAATGATCGTGTCAAAAGGGTGGATAGGATCATTTCATGCTTCGCCTCTTTGCAGAGAAATATTCCTGAATCGACACTTACCCTAGTTGGGGCGGTTGATCTAGACGCAAAACTCCCGCATATGATAGATAAATCCATTAATGATTTGATTGAAAAGGCGGGCATAGATCGTAGCAAGATCATATGTCATGGTGAAGTGAAGGATATGGTGAGAATATACGACGAGGCGGACGTTATATTGCTTACATCTGAGACTGAAGGTTTTCCTATGGTCTTGACCGAGGCAATGAGTCGAGGCGTACCGGTTGTTTGTGGAGACATTCCTGGTATTGAAGATATTGTGGTTAATAAAGTAACAGGCTTTGTTGTTGCGCAAGACGACAGTAAGAGTATGGCGGATAAGATCGTCGATATTTTCAATAACCCTACACTCAAAAAAGAACTGAGTAAGAACGCTTTAGAGCATGTAAAACAATTCAATGCTGAAAAAGTAGCTCAGAAATGGGTAACACTTATAGATGCGTTGCTTTTAAATGACTGGAATAGTGATAACCCGGTAAGCGATCTACCGAAAGCCATTGCTCAGGAACGGCGCCTATTTGAGGAGCGTATAATGAAGGAGCTAGAAGAGTCGGTCAGGCAGTCGGTGATCATGGCAAAAAGTATGATCATTGAAGTAGAGAAGGAAGGGGTGGTCAAGAAAAGCTATCGTCTAGCGCGCTCTACCGCTAGAGACCTAAAGAATAAAGGACTTAGGCATACCAGTAAAAAAGTGGTCAAAAAAGTTACTAAAAAGATGCTCCATGCCATGAAGGGATGAAATGGATAGACCAGTATCTCGAAATACGCAAAAGGAGGCTTTTCCAAAAGTCTCAATCATAATTCCTGTCTACAATGGTGCGAATTTTTTGCATCAATCGATTGTCAGCGCGCTTGAACAGACCTACAGTAATATCGAAGTACTTGTAATAGACGATGGGTCCTCGGATGGAGGCGCAACTCGTCGAATCGCAGAATCATATGGTGATAAAATCTCCTACTATTACAAGAACAATGGTGGAGTCGCATCTGCGCTTAATTTTGGTATAGAAAAGATGAGAGGCGACTATATCTCGTGGCTTTCGCATGATGATTTGTATGAAAGAACGAAGGTTGCCCGGCAGGTTGAGGGTCTAAGAAAAATAAGTACGGCGAATAGGATTATTGCTTGTGATTCTGTCGCACTTTTTGATAATGGACTTCGAAAACGATATAAGATACCGGTTAACATTTTTAATGATCATTTCGAGATGTTTCTCGCATGTTCGGCAACAGTCGGCGTTAACGGCTGTAGTTTGCTCATCCCACGTAGCGCGGTCCGCACCGTAGGCGGCTTTAATATTAATCTTCCGGTTACCCAGGACTATGATTTATGGTGGAGATTAAGTAAATATAATCGATTTATATTATTGCAAAAACCTTTAGTCATATATCGACATCATGCAGGGCAAGACAGTGCCCGTAGAGCGGAACTATGCAGAGTTGAGGCCGATAAACTTCGGTCGTCAATTCTCGCAAACATTTCAAAAAAAGAAACAGACAGAATAATGGCGCATGAAGCGAAGTGGATGTGGAATAATTATGCCACCTATGCACGCAGGGGGTATACTAGGACTGCATTCGGTATGTTACGTATAATACTTAATTACTACAATGAACACAACCCACGCATATTAAAAAAGATTATATTAAAAAGTAGTATAGTAAGCTTCGTGGGTAAGTATAAAGATGTCAGTACTCTCCTAGAAGATATCAACAAGGAGTACCCTGATAGACTTGAGAGCGATTATATACGAAAAATGGCGAATTATGCTCAAAAACATAGTCGAATACACGGTTATGCGGAGAGTCTAAAAAGTGATGGGCTTGGCTTCATGATAAAAAAGGCGTGTAATAAAATATATCGCAAACTAAGACGAGGGCGGTAGTGGCCTTATGCCTATCGCACTCCCCATAGGAATGGCTCCCATTACTGTATCGGAAACGGTGACCACACTTGCCCAGCTATAACCATAACTATAGAATGCCTCGGCGCTATCGAACGGGCGTTTATAACCATTCTCGACAAGGTATATACCAGAGTTGGGGGTGCTTGTCTTAATTAATTTCCCATTGTACGCAGCCATATTAAGCCCGAGAGGTGATCCAGTGGGAAAGCTATCCAATACAGTGTCTGAAACGGTTAATACATTAGACCAAGTATATCCATGGCTATATAACGCCTCAACACTGTCGAATGGTCGCTTGAAACCATTTTCGATTAGGTATACGCCAGAACCCGAAGCGGAATTACGGATAGCCCTCAGATTATATGCATTAAGATTTATATTAAACACTGGACCTAGGGGTATTTTTTTAATAGTTGCATCTGGTAAGATAGTAATATCTGCCCAGCTATAACCATAACTATAGAATGCCTCGGCGCTATCAAATGGGCGTTTTGTACTATTTTCGATACGGTATACCCCAGAGCCGCTCACACCACTTCGCACATTTTTGCCATTATATGCGGTAATATTTATGCCTATCGCACTCCCCATAGGAATGGCTCCCATTACTGTATCGGAAACGGTGACCACACTTGCCCAGCTATAACCATAACTATAGAATGCCTCGGCGCTATCGAACGGGCGTTTATAACCATTCTCGACAAGGTATATACCAGAGTTGGGGGTGCTTGTCTTAATTAATTTCCCATTGTACGCAGCCATATTAAGCCCGAGAGGTGATCCAGTGGGAAAGCTATCCAATACAGTGTCTGAAACGGTTAATACATTAGACCAAGTATATCCATGGCTATATAACGCCTCAACACTGTCGAATGGTCGCTTGAAACCATTTTCGATTAGGTATACGCCAGAACCGGCGGTCGCGCTGCGGACAGGGATAAGATTGTACGAAGTTGTACCGAACCAAGACGTGAAATAGAGGTAGAAGTTGCGGTTGCCGTAGGCGCTACAGTTGTCGCCTAGGCCGTATCCGGCGTTTAGTGCGGCGACATTGGGTTGGTAGGGGGTGTAGTCGTAGAGGGCGGCGGTGGACCAGTTCTCAATAGTCACCATGGTGCCACCACACGCGGCATTAGGATTATACTGTATGTAGTTTGACCCCTTGATGTACGGCGAGTACCACGTAGGGCTTTGGTTTAGTACGGCGCGGTACATTTTTGCCGTCCAGGTGAGTTGATTTGTGAAGCCATAATAGGAGGAGCTGCAGTTAGCCGAGTTATTGGGGCCGCTATCAGGACAGCCGTAGCCGGTGGCGGTACGGTATTGGCTTGAGAGTGGCCAGTTGTCAGTCACGAGGCTTGACTCTTTTTGGAGGGTAACGATGAGTACCTGAGGGTTGATTTTGTATTGCTGAGCAAGGCTATAGATAAGTTGTGCAGCACTCACGCCGTTTTCGCTATAATCCTTGAGACAGGTATAGGGCGGGCCTGGCCAGCCCTTTATTTGGGTAGCGAATTGAGCATGAGTGAGTTTTGGATAACCCCAGTCGGCGGCCGACTGAGTGCCATTAGTGTCGCACGTGGCAACTTTGCTGGCTAGAAAAGCCTGAATGGCATCGACGCCCATGGTGGTATTATTGGTAAATACAGTATCATCTATAATTCTGCCTGCATTAAAAGAGGCTGCGGTGGCAGAGTGGGGCAAGAGTAAAGTAGCGGCTGCTACTACAAAGATAGTTAAGATAAGCTTCCTGCTCATAATGTTTTCTCCGTTGTTGCTGTTCCTGTTGCCGAACCGTCTTCAACTGTGATAGAAATTTTCCATACACCAGGTGTCAAATTGCTCATAGGTACATTAAATCCCTGACAAGTAGAGGATGATGCGAGGGGTTGGGTTGGTGCAGAGGCAGAATATGTTTTGCTACTCGGGCCGTTCATCGTCAGCTTGCAGACCCCAGTAGAGCTGACCCGCTCTATATTGGCGCGGATATAGACAGTCGGCCCGGGCTGCACTGCGGTGATGGTTATGGGAATTCTAGCGGCGGATGGCTGGTCGCCCGTATTTCCGGTGTCTTCGCTCTTTGCGGTATCACCCACCTTTTCCTTGATGTCGTTTCCAATCTTGGATTGCTCGGATGTTGGCTTAGAATAATTAACCCCATCGTCTGCGCGGTTATCTATGCTTTTTGGCTGGAAGGGCCATGTTTGGAAGTGGTGGGCATAATACAGGAATCCAGCAGCGGCCAATAACAAGACGGCTATAATAATGCCTGCACGCGCCTTAACATTTCTTTTTTTTGTAGGGTTTATTTTCATGGGAGTTTATTTTTTATGTAATCATTATGCTATAGTTTATTTTACCATATATAAAGGGCGTCTCGCAACTATTACCAGACATTCGTTATATTGTATGGTTAACGATATCCCTTAGGATTCTGTGATTGCCATTTCCAAGCGTCCCGGCAGGCGTCGGCGACGGTGAGGGTAGTGTGCCAGTCGAGGTTGCGAGTGGCGAGATCAGGGCTGGCATAGCAGGCGGCGATGTCGCCGGGACGGCGGGGCAGGATTTGGTACGGAATGTCGTGGCCGCAGGCCTCTGAGAATGCAGTGATGGCCTCGAGCACCGAGGTGCCTTTGCCGGTGCCGAGGTTGTAGATAGCGATGCCGGGTGAGCTGTGAGTGAGGGCCGCCACGTGGCCGCGAGCGAGGTCGACGACACGTGAATGTAATCACGCACACCAGTGCCATCAGGCGTGTCGTAATCGTCGCAAAAGACACTGACTGATTGGCGCTTGCCGACGGCAGTTTGCGAGATATAGGGGAAAAGATTGTTCGGAATATCGTTCGGGTCTTCGCCAATCAGACCGCTAGCGTGTGCCCCAACGGGGTTGAAATAGCGCAAAACCGTGGCTTCAAAGGATGTCTGTGAGGCGGCGAAATCGGTGATAATTTGCTCGTTCATGAATTTCGTCCAGCCATAGGGGTTAGTAATACCGACACCGATACGGCTCTGCTCGGTAAGTGGCAAAGATTCGGGCGTGCCATAGACGGTGGCGGATGAGCTAAATACCAGGCGGTTGACACCATGTGTTCGCATGGCATCGAGCAACACGAGGGTAGAATCTATATTATTTGAGTAATATTCAAGTGGCTTTTCGACTGATTCGCCGACAGCCTTGAGCCCCGCAAAGTGAATGATGCCATCGATCGTATGGGTAGTAAGTATCTTATCGAGCAACGCACGATCGCGCACGTCACCCTTATAAAATATGATATCCTTGCCGGTGATCTGCTTGACTCGCTCAAGCGACGCGGCACTGCTATTGGACAGATTATCGATAACGATAATAGTGTGCCCTGCTTCGAGCAATTCAACTGCCGCGTGTGAGCCAATATAGCCTGCGCCGCCTGTGAGTAGGATGTTCATACTCTTAGTCTATCATGGCTGCTATAATGAAGTCATAACGTGGAGGATGTATATGAAACGAGTGATTGTAAGCGGCTATTTTAATCCCCTACACGGAGGGCATTTGGATTTGATTGAAGGTGCTGCGAGCCTGGGCGATTACTTGATTGTGATCGTAAACAACGATGTACAGCAGCTGCAGAAGAAAGGCAAGATAATTCTTGACGAGGCAAATCGCGTACGGCTGATGCGTGCATTGCGTGATGTGGACGAAGTAGTGCTATCGATTGACCAGGACCCGCCGGTAATTAATACGCTCGAAATGGTAGCCGAGAAATATCCTGAGGATGAGCTACTATTTGCAAATGGTGGCGATCGCGTGTCGGATAAAGTAGTGCCAGAGACCGATATATGTAATAAATACAACATAAAGATGATATTCAACGCGGGTGGTGATACTAAGGCTGACTCGTCTACGCGCATTAATCAAGCCATCGGTCACGAAACTGCATAGTGTTGTAATTTCTACATTTCTAGTTTTTTGCGAAAAAAATTGACTTTTTGTACGCCAACCTGCTTTACTATATACGTAAGCAGGAGACTTCTAATATGTGCGGTATCGTAGGCTACATCGGCAACAAGCAAGCGCAACAAATACTTGTGAGTGGGCTCAAGCGGCTCGAATATCGAGGGTATGATAGTGCGGGAATTGTGACACTCAGCGAGCGAGGTCGAGCGACACTACTGCGCGAAAAAGGCAAGGTAGCCGAGCTTGCCGCGAAAGTGAATAAACACGAGACGCCAGATCAGATCGGCATCGGCCATACTCGATGGGCTACGCACGGCGAGCCGAGTAAGCGAAATGCGCACCCGCACAATGTCGGAGACATCTACCTCGTTCATAATGGTATTATCGAGAATTTTCAGGAGCTAAAGGCTACACTTGCAAAGCGTGACTATATATTCAAAAGCGATACCGATACCGAGGTATTGGCGGCGTTGATTGACTCAATTTACCGCGACAACCGCAATCTCCTGGAGGCTGTAAGCAGTGCGCTACAGATGGTCGTTGGTACGTACGGTATTGCAGTGCTGAGTACTTCTAGCCCAGACGAGATCGTTGTGGCGCGAAAAGGCAGTCCGCTAATCCTTGGCCTCGGCAGCAGTGAGGTGTATATCGCGAGTGACGCATCGGCACTCGTCGGCTATACCGACCGCGTAATTTACATGCGCGATGACGAAATCGCGTTTTGCACGCGTGAGGGCGTGGAAATATATGACACCGAAGCGCACGTGGTCGATGCGATAATCGAGACGCTCGAGCTCGATATTCAGACGATCCAAAAAAAAGGTTTCGAGCACTTTTTGCTTAAAGAAATATATGAGCAGCCCGAGAGCCTGCGCTCGACGCTGAGCGGGCGCGTCAATGCTCGTACTGGCCACGCACGACTGAGCGGTATAAACATGACAGACGAAGAACTGCGCGCAGTCAAGCATATCATGGTGGTTGGTTGCGGAACGGCATATTATGCTGGTGTGATGGCGGGGTATTTGATCGAGCAGTTTACCGACGACGTGACGGTTCGTGCCGAAATCGCTAGTGAGCTGCGCTATCGATCGTTTAGTGTCCCGGAGAACACCGTGGCGGTATTTGTGAGCCAGAGCGGTGAGACGGCTGATAC
>APMI01033195.1_pt1 | contig 38421 bp, 28 predicted proteins | sample 667938 | NCBI WGS metagenome assembly APMI01 (sample SAMN01084076, study PRJNA167559) | wastewater metagenome | biome: Wastewater | place: Denmark: Ejby Moelle, Odense | collected 2011-11-28
GAAAGAGGGGGATTGTTATTACATCCAATGTTAAATTCAAATATCCCCATCCAGGAACTTACCATAAAAGACAGGGAGAAAATAGATTACCCCTTTTTTTTTGATACGGGTGCAGGGCTCAATTTTTTGATGAGCGAATCCTTTGCTGCCGATAGTAATATACTGGCGGATGGCAAAAGAAAATTTGATATCCAGGCAGAAGGCATTGGCGGTAAACTAAAGATGCAGCTCACCGTTGTAAAATTAGTACAGTTAGGAAAATATAAATTTCGAAATGTTCCCGCTTACATATACAGCGACTCTCTTAACGTTACTGCTTATCCTAAAACAGGCGGGCTGTTGGGCAATGATCTGTTGCGGAGGTTTAATCTTACCATCAACTACCCCGCTGCAGAAATATATCTGCTCCCAAACAAACAGTATGACAATGCGTTTGACTATGCCTATACGGGCGTTGCCATTTATTTTGAAGAGGGTAAAATTATGGTAGATGATGTTGTTGCAAACTCGCCGGGGGCATTGGCCGGGATACAAAAGGATGATGTATTGATCAGTGCAGGTGATGATTATTCAAATAATATTACCCAGTACAGAACACTGCTTCAAACTGCAAACACAAAAATAAAAGTAATAGTGAAAAGAAAAGAGCAGCTGATAAAACTCGTAATTAAACCCATCAGCATATTGTAGTGCGGCGGTAAACTGCTTTACTCCATTCCCCAACAACCAAACCAGCAGATGCAGCCTGTATCAACCTGCAATTGAAAGACCCAACAGGTATAGCTAATACACTCCAGCCAAACAAAAGATCCACGACGATCTTTCATCCTGTAAAAGGGCTGTCAACAATGCAGCCCTTTTGTTTAATTGAACGGAGCCCGTTATCGCTTACACAGGTTTTTGCAAAATACCCGTCATGCATACAGAGCTGCCTGTCATTTACAAACCGCTTTTGATATCTCATCAATGGTAAATGGCTGTTTTGTACGACTTTTGAACTACAATGAAAAAGCAGTTTCTGCCACATATTTATTTTTGGGTGTTTTATACCCTGTTTATTTCTTTCATAGAATTTCTTTGGAACCGGGCTACTATCCTGACACTGTCACAGCAGGAGCTTATCAGTAGTTCAATAAAATCGTCCCTTCTTACCATCACTCCTAAAATTGCTTTCGCCTATTACCTGCTCAATTATGCCAAAGAAAAAATAAAACAGCATAATAAAACCATTGTTTTTTCCACTGCGGGCTTATTGCTTTTTCTGTTACTCTGTGTGTTTACAGACAGGTGGATCAATAACTATGTTACAATACCATTCGTTTATCATGGAATAATTCCCCAGGCAGCCTTGTTTGAACCCCGGAGGGTAATTATTGTGCTGCTGTACATGGGGTTTTCATCTGGCCTGTTGCTGGCCATGCAGTCCGTAACGAACCAGATTGCTGCGGTGAAAAGGGAAAAAGAGTTGATAAATCAAAAGTTAGCAGCAGAGTTGAAATTTCTTCGAAACCAGACCAACCCGCATTTTTTAATGAATACCCTGAATAATATTTATGCGTTGGCTCGTAAAAAATCTGATGATACAGCAGAAGTAGTGATGCGGCTTTCTGAATTACTGAGGTTTATGTTATATGAATCGAACGGTAAATTTATTACGTTAGGGGAAGAAATGAAGGTATTAGAGGATTACCTTGAGCTGGAACAGATCCGGTATGGGAAAAGGTTAACTGTAAAATTTGATAAGGCTGTTGATATGGATACTTACCATGTTACCCCTTTGTTACTTTTACCCTTTGTAGAAAATGCTTTTAAACATGGGGTCAGCGAAGCAAGATTTGATTCCTTTATAAACATTGCTCTTTCCGTTGCAAACGGGATACTCTGTTTTAAAATTGAAAATACAACAGCGCATACCAGCCAGGGATACGGTAAAAATAACATTGGATTGATCAATGTAAAACGACAATTAGAACTTACTTACAAAGATTATGATCTTGATGTAACAGATTCAAACAATATTTTCAAGGTAATACTTACAATAGATTTAAAAAGCCATGTCGAAATATAATTGCATAATAGTAGAAGACGAGCCACTGGCCGTTGAAGTACTGGTTGATTATATAAAACAGGTACCCTTCCTGGAATTGAAAAGGGTTTGCACTGATGCTATATTTGCAATGGAAGTATTGCAATCTGAAAAAATCGACCTGATATTTTTGGATATTCATTTGCCAAAACTAAAAGGCTTTGATTTTCTTGAATCACTGCAAAATCCACCAGGTGTAATCATCACCTCCGCCTACAAAGATTATGCATTGCAGGCCTTTGATGTGAATGTTATTGATTATTTACTTAAGCCGATCCGCTTTACCCGTTTTTTAAAAGCGGTCAATAAATTAAACCAGCACCCGGAAATAACAACGGCCCTGGCGCCTGCTATAATTGCCGGAGAACGGCCTCATTTATTTTTCAATGTTGACAAGAAAAAAATAAAGATCTGCTTAGAAGAGATATTGTTTGTGGAAAGTGTACGGGACTATATTCAAATTACTACGAAAGATAAAACGGTTCATACCAAGCTGCAATTAAGTGAAATGGAAGAGCTATTGCCCAGTAATAATTTTCTTCGCATACACAGGTCCTTTATAGTTGCAAAGGATAAAATAACTGCGTTTACAGCTACAGATATTGAAATTGGCAAGCTGCAAATTCCAATAGGAAGGAGCTATAAAGAATTAGTAGTAACTACGCTTGAAAGAGGGATTTGACATATTTTTTTACGCCAACCTGGAGTTTATTACCACCCTGGTGCAGCTTCCTGCACATAAACAACCATTTAATACAGCCGTTTAGCGTACAACAGTTGTTGGCAGTTTTGTACCGATGCGCAAAAATAGATACTGCTTTAGTAAATAATTTTAGCGCTCCATAAAAATTGCTGCCAATGAAACAGTTGTTGCAACCAGGCCCTTACTTATTTGCCTTAGCTGTCATTGGCTTTGGTCTCATTAATGTCGTCACCGGGAACTTTCCACCAGCATTTATGCCGGTAATACAGTCATCCCTGCTGCGCATATTACTGGTATATGCTTGCGGCATTATGTTGATCAGCGCCGGTATCTGCATCCTAACAAATAAATTTGCCCGGAGGGCCGCAACAATTACGGCCATACTTTTCTTTGCAGATCTTTTATACCCACAGTTAACTACCTCACTTTTTGACATTAATAATGCCAGCCAATGGACAGTCACCCTGGAACTGCTGGCTCTCTGCAGTGGAGCGGTCATTTTAGCAGCCTCGCTGCATGATCTTTCAAGAACAATTATTTCGCCTGCTGTACTCGAAAAATGCAGCCGTATTGCCCCTTATACATTTGCCATCTCACTGCTTGGGTTCGCTTTATTACACTATATGTACGCTGATTTTATAGCTACAATAATACCAGCATGGATGCCGGCACATAAGTTGTTAAACTATGTAGTGTTAGTTGGCTTTGTTGCTGCAGCAGCAAGTATAATCATCCATATCCAAACAAGGTTAGCTACAGCATTACTGGGTATTATGTTCCTTGCCTGGGTGCTTACCCTTCACCTGCCCCGTTGTTTTTCAAACCCCTCCAAAGCAGATGAGTGGTCTAGTTTATTCATTGCACTGGCTATGTCCGGGATAGCGTTTACATTATCCAATGTGCCTTATAAAAAGCCATAGAATACAATGAGTGTGTGATTGGTGATACTAATTCACTTGCTTACCAATACAAATGAGTGCGTATCAATGAATATTATGTGCATCATAGCATTGCATACAAATGTGCATCAAAGCAAATCAATGCTTATTGAATGGGTGTTCATAAAATATAAAAAAAGTAATTTTTCCTATTGTTTACATGTAAAAGAAACGTTCACTATTCCCCTGGTAAGGCAATGAAAAACTCTTTCGATACAGCATTTGCTTTTCTTTTGATCTGCTTAACCGCCAGGCGTTGCTGAATGTCAATCCAGGTTTATGATGTTCCAGGTTTATGTTGATTTTTAAATTTAATTGCAAAAAAAGCAAGCAGCAGGTTCGTGACAAAAGAAAATCCATTTGAAATGATAATGATCCAATCTTCTTTCAGTAGTCCGTAGTAACACCACAAACCGAGTCCGGCAAATAAAATCAACAGCATTAATAAAGAAACACTTTCGGCTTTTTTTTCCTGTATCACCTTCATCAATTGTGGAATGAGGGACGCTCCTGTAAAGACGCTGGCAGCCACACCTATTATAGTTTCAATACTCATGTTGAGAGATTGTTTTACCGGGAATATGTGCATTTCAAATTAATTCCACACACACAATTTTTACTGCCGGAGAAAGGGAAATTTTGTTACTGCTGCGCAAGTGATCGTTTTTAACTCCACGGATCCAACACTACTTTTACGCAATTATCTTCCTTCTTTTTAAAGATCGAGTAGGCATGGCTGATCTCAGACAGTGGTAAACGGTGTGTAATGATATCATCCAGTTTCACTTTTTCTTCTACCACGTATTGCAATAGTTTATCAATGTGTTTTTGTGCCGGTGCCTGTCCGCCTTTTAAAATAATTCCTTTATCAAAGAACTGCCCGATCGGGAAATTATCATAAGGTCCCGGGTATACGCCCAACACTGAAACAGTGCCTGCTCTACGTACGGCACTCATACAGGCTTCCAGTACTTTCACGGAACCCTTTTCAATATTGATCACAGCTTTTGCACGGTCGAGGAGGTTACGGTCTGGTTCAAAACCAACGGCATCTACACAGAGGTCGGCACCACGTCCATTGGTCATTGCCCTGATCTGTTCTACCACTTCTTTGGCACCATCGTTCCAAAGGATCGTTTCGCAATTGGCTGATTGCTTTGCCTTATCCAGGCGGTATTGGAGGGTATCAATAACTACCACCCGGCCGGCACCTTTTAACCAGGCACTTTTCGCAGCCATGATGCCCACCGGGCCGGAACCGAAAATGGCAACCGTTTCACCTCCTTTGAGTTCGCCCCAATCGATCCCGGTATAACCTGTTGGAAAAATATCTGTAAGAAATAATACCTGCTCATCGGTTAAATTATCCGGAACAATGCGTGGACCGTAGTTGGCGTAAGGTACACGTACATACTGCGCCTGCCCGCCGTCGTACCCGCCATAGAGATCAGTGTAGCCGAACAGGGCGCCGCCTTTCTCAGTTAATACACCACCTTCAGGGCCATAGTTTTCGGGGTTGCTGTGTTCACAATTGCCGGGCGACTCATGGTTGCAAAAGAAGCAATGACCACAGGCAATCGGGAATGGTACCACTACCCTATCCCCTTTTTTTAGTTTTGTTACGCCGCTTCCAATTTCTTCCACGATCCCCATGAACTCGTGGCCGAGTACCATGGGCCTGGGTTGGGGAATACCGCCTGAGTAAATGTGAAGATCGGATCCGCAAATGGCGGTGGATGTAACTTTTAAAATGATGTCATCGGCGTTTTTTATATTGGGATCATCCACATTATCACAGGTTACGCTCCCGGGTCCATGTATTACTGCTGCTTTCATAGTGCTGTATTAATTTAAAATGTGTAACTAAATACTGTTATTAAAATGATTGGAAACTGAAGGGGCAATGAAGTAATTCTTAGTCAACAAAAATAAAGCCACCGGGCAGCCGGGCCGGTATTAGTGTAAATTCAAACATCGGGTCGGGTATTGGAAATGCCTTAGTAGATTTTTTTGCACAAAGAGGAAGAGAGTGAGCAGAAACCATGGCGTTTTGGGAAACCGGCAGGCTTGCCATTCAGGATAAGCGATGCCGCAAACAGCAGGTATGCGGAACTGTTACCCTGATCAGTATATTAAAAAAAGAAAGTGCCTCATCAGTACTTCGTTTAGTCATTACTCATGGGATATACTTTACCTGGCAGGTTTCGCAAATGAAGCTCCTGCGTTGTTTAAGACCGGTATATTTTTTTATAATGGGATTGTTGCAACGCAGACATATCTTTTTGGTATGTGCCAGCCAGTGCTTTTTCAATTCAAACTGCCGCTTCCATTCGAGGAATTGAAAACTGTATATCCTTGTTTCGTCCACCAGTCTTTTCAATTTGGGCGAAGGTATCTTGCCAATGGCAGATTCCGGGTGCACCCTTACCCGGTATAATATCTCGTTCTTGATGATATTGCCGACGCCTGCACAGATGTCCTGTTCAAGCAGGGCATCGCAGATCAGCATATCCGGCAATGCTTTGAGTTTTTTTCGTGCTTTTTTGGGATCCCATTCATCGTTCATCACATCGGATGTAAAATCGTACTGTGCTGCGGCATCACCTTCCAGGTATTTTACCGAGCAGGAATAAAAATTTATTTCGCCCTGTTTAAACGCCAGCCTTAACCTCACTGGACTGTCTTTTTGCTCATTGATGCGGTAGCTACCGAACATCAGGAAATGAATGCGCAAACTAAAACCCTTAAAGCATACGAGGAAATGTTTGCCCCAGCTTTTAAATGACAGTACCTTCTTATCCAGCATGCGCTGCTGGTCGATCTTGCTGTTTCCGGCCACCCCGGTGATCTTCTTTCCTGCAAATGCAGCAAGCTCTTCTTTTAATAATATGATCGATGGACCTTCCGGCATTGGCTAAGTTGGTTGAATAAGTTACGGTTGTACAGGATTGCATTATTACAAATGCAGTGCCGCTGTATAGGTCCAACATAGTATGTAATTATTACAGCCGTCATTTGGAAGAGCAAAAAACTGACCTGACCAATAAGCCCTACCGTTAGGTAACCTCATGCCGTAGTTGCTCCCATCTCGCTGCGGTCATTTCGAATTTAATTTCTTTGGTGCCGTGAAAGCCTGTATGAATCCACCCTGTTTTTCGGTAGAATTGTTCGGCCCTTGTACCGAATGCGGTTCCCAGCCATACGCTGGTATGGCCCTGTGCAAAATACCAGTCGAGCATAAATTGTTGAAGTGTGCGTGCGATGCCTCTTTTTTCAAACTGAGGATGTACGAACAAGGCCCAGATATTACTTTCTTTTAAATCGGCGATCGCAAAGCCCACAATCGAATTGTCAATTTCACAGACCCAGCCTTTGCCCCGGTCATTGATGAATTCCCTGTAGTCGTCCGTTGTGATCATCCCGGGATCAGGAAGGGGATTCTCTATTACCGCAGTCCGCACGCTGTGCATCTGCTGGATATCATCGTCATTGGCTTCTCTAAAGGTCATTATTAAGTATTTGATTGTGATCAAACAGCAGGATGATTTGCTATTGCGTTTTTATTACAATGCGTCGATTGCAATATGCCACTATATCGCCAGCTTTACCATGAGCTCTTCTATCAAAGGCAGTTGTGAGGCAAGTATCTTTTGCCTCGCTTCAGGGATGGAACACCACAGCGCCCTGTCCACTTCGGGAAAGCGTTGCGTTTTACCTGACCGCGGCGGCCACTCCATTTCAAATGAATTGCTTTTGATGCTGGCTGCATCCAGGTCTTTATTGAGCGCCCACGCATACACGATCTTTCCACCCTTTTGCTTTACCGGCGTTAACTCTATGAAATGCCCGTGTATGTTAATGCCTGTCTCTTCTTCGAATTCCCTGGTGGCTGCCGCTAACGGCGCTTCCTGCTCTGCAAATTCTCCCTTTGGTATAGACCATGCGCCGGCATCTTTGTTTTTCCAGAAAGGACCGCCGGGATGAACCAGTAGAACTTCCAATGCCTGGCCTGCATTCCGAAACAATAATATACCAGCGCTTTGCTTCATCATTATTTTCAGTTTTAAAATTTCCGGCAGGTAATGAACTATATTTCTCCAAATCAGCCCGGTCGCTTTTTATCTGCCTCAGTTGACTTATTCGCCGCATGTTTGGAGCCCATATAATCTGTTGGTGTGATCCCAAACTGCTTTTGAAAACTTCTTGCAAAATTGCTTTGCGAATTGAAGCCCACCATGCCGGCGATTTCATAGATCTTATAACTGCCCTCTGCCAACAACTCTGCCGCTTTTTTAAGACGGGTAATGTTGATCACTTCCAGCGGCGTTAATACCGAGATCGCCTTGATCTTCCGGTAAAGGGTAATACGGCTCATGTTCATAGCCTTTGCAAGTTTCTCCACATCCATCTCGGCATCTTCTATGTTTTTGCAGATGGCATCGCTTAAGGTCTCTAAAAAATGTTCATCTGCTTTTGTATGGGCCATGCTTCGTATGTGCACCAGCGGCGAGCTGGCATAAAATTCCCGGATACTGTTGCGGTTCGACAGCAGGCTGGCTATTTGCGCCATCAGGTGTTCTTTAGAAAAAGGCTTTTCTATATAAGCGTCAGCGCCCAATTGTAATCCCTCTACTTTAGACTGGATCGTATTTTTGGCGGTCAGCAGGATGACAGGTATATGAGAATACTCGAAATTTGATTTTATTATTTTGCAGAGTTCAAAGCCATCCATCTCCGGCATCATCACATCGCTTACGATCAACTGAACAGCCTCCGTTTCCAGTATCTTTAATGCCTCCTTTCCGTCGCCTGCTTTCAGAATGGCATATTTATGCTTCAAAATCCTGCCCAGGAAATCAATTATTTCTTCATTATCATCAACCAGCAAAATCAATGGCAGCATATAATTAAATTTATAACAGTTATTGTTTTTGTTTTTTTGCTCCCGCAGGTTTTACCGGCAAAATGAGTACAAATGTATTCAGGTTGTTGCCGGGCGTTTTTAAATACAGCTTTCCTTCGTGCAGTTCTGTCAATGATTTAGCCAACGCTAGCCCGATACCTGTACCCTGCAATTTTGCGGCCTCTTTCATCCTGTAAAAGGGCTCAAATATTTTTTCACTCATTTCAGCAGGTATCAACAACCCGTCATTTTCGATCTCGATGGTAAAATGGGTATCGTTGAGTGCCGGAGGAAAAAGCCGGATGTTCACTTTGTGTTGTGCATACTTCACGGCATTGTTGATAAGATTACTAAAGATCTTGTTCAGCGCCTCTTCATCGGCAAACGCAAAAACCTCCGGTTGGGGTACAGATAAGTTATAGTCCAGTTCTTTCTTTTTGGCCACCAGCGAGAAATTCACAAAATGTTCTTTCAGCAATGCCGTGATGTTAACCTTTAAGAAATCAATACTGAATCCTTTTGTTTCTGTTTGCCTGAAATCGAGTATCTGTGTTATCAGTGCGATCAACCTGTTGCTGTTTCTTTCCAAAGTAATTACGTCTTCTTTGATTGAAGGCACTTCATTTACCTGCTCCAGCAAGTTTTCAACCGGCCCTTTTATCAAAGTAAGGGGTGTTCTTATTTCATGTGCGATATTCGTAAAGAAATTAATCTTCGCTTCATATATCTCTTTCTCTTTTTTGTCTTCTGAAATAATATGATATGTTTTGAGCAAATAATACCCTGCGAGGATCAACACAATGGCATAAACAAGGTACGCCCATTTTGACGCCCACCATGGTGGCAGGATCGTGATCTTTAACTGTTTTTCTTTTTGCCCCCAGTTGCCATTAACGCCTGCGACTACACGAAAAATATATTCGCCTGGAGAGAGGCTGGTAAAGTATATTTTCCGGTTGGGTTTGATCTCTGTCCATTCGTTGCTCAACCCTTTCATGGTATACCGGTAAGCCGTCATTTCCGGCGAGATATAATTCATGGCAGCAACGTCGATGCTGATGGAGGAACGATTGTAGGGCAGCGTGATCGCATCGGTGTACAGGATTGACCTGTCTAACAAAAGACTGTCGCTGTGTAAATCAAACTCCTTATTCTCTACCTGCAACCCGGTGATCAATACAGATGGCGCAGCGCTGCCGGTAAACAAATTATCCGGCCGGAAGCTGACCATCCCTTTTACACTTCCAAAAAACATCTGTCCCTTTTCATCTTTATACCCGGAGTTGTAATTGAACTGATCATTCAGCAATCCATTGGCTTTGGTGTAAACAGTTATCTTTTCACCGGAAGGATCAAAATTCACCAGCCCTCTTGAAGTAGTGATCCAGAGCTGGTTGCGGCTGTCCTCGATCACCTTGAAAACGAAATTGCTCGGCAACCCTTTTTTATCCGTAAAAACAGAGAACAGTTTTCGGCTGTTGTTGAGTTTGCACAATCCGCCTCCTTCTGTTGCAAACCAGAGATTTTTGCTGCTGTCCTCATAGATGGCATTGATGGTATTGTTGGGCAGGCAATTCGATGTATGCTGTTCGTTTACAAAATGCTCCTGTTCCTTTGTTACAGGATTATAATAATAGATGCCCCTGTCATGGGTGCCGATCCAGATATTGCCTTTCGAATCTTCAAGCAAACAGGAAACAAAAGTATATGGCGGCAGGTTGGCTGCCTTATCGAATCCGTGTATCTTCCGGTTGAACTTAAAAAGACAGTTACTGGTACCTGCATATATATCGCCACCGGTTGTATGCAGGAGGCTTACAACAAAATTGCTTTTCAATTCATTCACACCCGGCCCCGCAATAAAATGATCTGTTATTTTTCCTGTACGGATGTCCATTACATCAAGACCGTACTCAAAGGTTCCGATCCACAATTCAGTTCCTGCAGCGGCTAAACCATGGATATTGGTGTAAGCGATGCTGCTGCTTTTTCCTGATGGTTTGTATTGCGTAATGGCACCGGTACGAAGATCCATTTTATTCAGCCCTGCATCTTCTGTTCCGATCCATAAATTCCCGAGACTGTCTTTACATATCTCTCTTACCACGCTGCCGCTGATCCGTTTTTCGGAATTGTCGGGAAAATATTTTTCAAATACGGCGAACTGCCTTGAATAATAATTAATACCTCCAAAGTAAGTACCTACCCACATCCCACCATCTTTATCCCTGCAAAGCGTATATACGGCATTGTCAGAAAGCGAATACGGGTCGAGCAATTGCTTTTTTAGCTGGGTGAAACTGTTTGCTGTTGTATTGTATATAAAAATTCCTGATTCCGTAGCGAGCCAGTATTCATCATCGTTGTATTTTTTTATATCCCTGATATAGATCGCTGTCTTATCGGGGTTTAGCGTAAGCACATCCGTATAATCGCCTTTGGCAATATCAAAACGCTTCAGGCCCTGGCTGGTAGTGCCTGCATACAATGTTCCCTGTTCGCCTGCATATATCTTAACAACAGCATACGATGCAGGCTTGGGCGAATGCGAAAAAATATTATAGCTTTTAAACCTGTCACCGGGTTCATCAAACTGATGCAGGAAGCCGGACGGTGTGCAGGCCCAGATATCCCCTTCTTTCGAGATACAAAGAGCGCTGGCATCAAAATATTTAGATGGAGGAAATATCTTAACACTTTTTGTTTTAAAATCATACCGGCAAACGGTAAGCCTTGAGATGAACCACAACCTGCCTCTTTTATCAAACTGCAGCGCATTTATTTCTGTAAAGGAATCTATAAAACGTACCATGCGCTCTTTCTGCCGGTCAAACAGGTACAATCCTTTTTGACAACCTACCCAAAGCCTGTTTGCTGGGTCCACCGTTAAACAGCCGATCAAATTTGTTTCCAATGGCTGTCCCTCTTCATGCATATTGAAAACCTTAAAATGATAACCGTCAAAACGATTCACACCGTCCTTGGTGCCAAACCACATAAACCCGGTGCTATCCTGCACGCTGCAGTAAACGGTATTGTTGGAAAGACCGCTTTCTACTTGGTAACTTCTGAAAGGATAAGACTGCGCAGTTGATTTTAAAAAACATCCTAAAATCAGAAGTGTTAGCTGTAGAAAAATTATAAACCGTGATATGATTTTCAGGAATGGTTGCAAGTTCAAAATATTTTATCCGGGACGCAGGTTGATGGCAGATGTAAATATCGAAAATAAATTGACCACGCCATCAAAAAAATAAAATGAAACAATTTGTAAAACTTATGATACAAATGGAATGGCATGTAAAAAATATATGGTTTTATTTTACGGTGAGATTTCGAATGGATCGGTACTGGAAGTTTTAACCAGGATGATCATGTTTGATTTGCCAACTTTTGCTATATGAGAAATGCCAACAATTTAAAGGCCCCGGATCGCAGGAACTGCAACCCGGCATGGTCAGCAGCAACTGTAGTCACTATCTTCACATGTTCTTCGCAGGGGTTTTAGCTTAACCGAATTTAAACAGCATCTTCATCTACATGCAACCCACCCGTTCCCGTTTGTTCAGGAATACCGGGAACATGGATGATGTTCTTCAATAGACAAGACTACTTATTTCAAAACTAAAATTGCTAACAATGAAACGGAAAAAGCGACTGCTACCATTATTGATGTTCACGGTGGTATTACAACTGTTGAGTGTACATCTCTTCGCCCAGCAAAGCATACACGGCACACTAAGATCTTCAACCGGCGAAGCGATTTCCGGTGCTACGGTCACAGTGAAAGGAACAAAGGTCTCTGCGGTGGCAGATGCTAAAGGCGTGTTCACCATCAATGCAGCAAAAGGAAGCGTACTGGTGATCAGTTCGGTAGGATATAAAACAAAGGAGGTAACGGTTACCGGGGAAACCCTCAACGAAGTACTCGATATAACCGACAATTCCCTGAATGATGTGGTGATCATCGGTTATCAATCGGTAAAAAAGAAAGACCTCACCGGTTCAGCAGGTGTAGTAAATATGGCAGACGCCAACAGGATCACTGCACAATCAACAGCAGAAGCGATACAGGGATTGATTCCGGGTGTTACGGTACGCAATGGCGGAGCACCGGGATCCAATGCTGCCATCGAGATCAGGGGCGTTTCAAATTTTGGCAATGCTGCTCCTTTATATGTAATTGACGGAATGCTCACTGATGCCAACACAACGATCAATCCCGATGATGTGGCGTCCATACAGGTACTTAAAGATGCCTCGGCCTCGGCCATTTATGGTTCACGTGCAGGCAATGGTGTAGTGATCATTTCAACCAAAAAAGGAAAAGACGGCCCGGCTAAAATTAATTTTTCTGCGAGGTACAGCACACAGCAATTACCAAAGAAATGGAAAGTGATGGATGCCCCGCAGTACCTGAAAACGTACAGCCAGCAATATCAAAACTCTGGTGTAGCAATACCAACAGGCATTGCTGCGCAAATAGCCAACAACACCATCAATACCGACTGGCAGGATGAAAATTTTCAAACCGGTATGGTACAGGATTATAATGTGGGTATATCCGGTGGATCGCAAACGGCTACTTTCTTAGTGTCAGCAGGCTACTATAAAAACAAGGGCGTACTGATCGCCAATGAATTCGACAGGGCTTCTTTGAGGATCAACTCAGAAGCAAAAAAAGGCCGCCTCAGTTTTGGAGAAAATATTTTGTTCAGCAACAGCAACGGCAAGAACCCGGGTGGTGGTGTGAATGCTTTTTATGAATCGCCGCTCTCTTTACCCATCATTGCAGTAAAGGGACCGCAGTATGCAGGCATTCCTGCTAACCCCGGTGCATGGGGCATGGGCACTTCAGATGTACCGTCTTATGCAAGTAACTATGTAGCCAATGCTGCACTGGACAAACAGACCTATAATTTTGCCAAACTGATCGGCAATGTTTACCTGGATTTTAAAATATTGAACGGACTTAATTACCGCTTTAACGCAGGCGCCGAAGTGAGCTTTGATAATTTCAGGGAAGTAAGGGATACCGGCATCTGGCGCTATGCCAACCAGCCACCAAACACCAGTATTGGTGAAAGCAGGCAGCGTTTTACCAACCTGTTGGTGGAACACACACTTAACTTCAATAGAACCTTTGGTAAACATGCCATCAGCGCAGTGGCAGGGTTCTCCCGTACACAGCAGAAAAGAGAAGTAACCAGTGGCGGAAGGGTAAACCTGCTGACAGCTAACGGCAACCTGTACACTACCATCAGTTCAGCTACGGGCGCACTTTCTGCAGCCGGGGGCACACCGCTGTTCTGGCGTTCGCACGGTTACCTGGGGCGTGTTAATTACACTTACAATGATCGCTACCTGCTTACACTTACCGGGCGCATCGACCAGGATTCACGCTTTGGAAAGGATTTCAGAACAGGCTACTTCCCTTCAGCTGCTGCAGCATGGCGCATCAGTAAGGAAGACTTTTTTAAAGTTAACTGGATGTCTGACCTGAAATTAAGGGCCTCTTATGGTAAACTTGGTTTTAGTGATGTATTGGGATCATGGGATTACTTATCTGTTGTAAATGTTTATCCAAGAGCAGTATATGGTGCAGGTCAAACTCCTTTTGCAGGCGCTTACCAGTCTCTCATCACCAACCCTGACATTCACTGGGAAACACGGATACAAAAAAATATTGGTATCGATGCCAGCCTCTTCAACAACCGGTTGTCTGTTTCTGTAGACCTGTACAATTCATTATCGAAGGATGTATTGGTATTCTTACCGCTTGCAAGCTATCTTGGCGGTAGCGGTAACCCTGCTGTGAATGCAGCATCCGTCAAAAACACGGGTATTGAGTTCACTGCTACTTTGCGCAGCAGGGCTTCCAGTTCTTCTGCTTTCAAATGGGATGTATCCGCCAATTTTACCAGTATCAAAAACCGTGTAGTGGAAGTTGGTAACCGTGGCTTAGATGCCAGCGGCAATAAGGTTGATTACATTGAAGCAACTGACTTTATCCGTGCACAGGTAGGACATTCCATCGGGGAATGGTATGTGATAAAAACGTCCGGCATTTTCAAAAGCCAGCAGGAAATTGACAGTTACAAAAATAAGGATGGTGCAGTGATACAGCCGAATGCAAAACCCGGCGATGTAAAATATGTGGATGCAAATGGTGATGGCACTATCAATAACAGCGACAGGCAGTATGCAGGTTCTCCGTGGCCTTCATTCCAGGCAGGCGCCCAATTCAATTTAACATACGGGCAATTCAACCTGAACATCCAGTTGGTAGGCATTTTTGGAAACAAGATCTATAACGATATCCGCCGTCAACTTGATTCTTATGAACTGGCGAATTTCCGCAGCGATATCAATCCATGGTCAGCCACCAACTCAAATGGTACAGACCCGAGATTGGCTGTGAACCAGTCAAGCGACCCAACGGTTACCACCAACAATATGGCACAAACAGACCGCTGGTTAGAAAGCGGAGCATACTTAAGGGTTCGCAATCTTGAACTGGGGTACACCGTGAAAAAAAATATATTAAGCAAGGTTGGCTTTAACAGCGCCCGTGTATACATCAGCGGACAGAACTTACTCACTATTTCCAAATACAAAGGACTTGATCCTGATGTACAGGGAACCGGAATTATCTCCCGTGGTTTTGATGCCGGCAACTGGCCATCGAGCCGTATTATTTCATTTGGTGTTCAGGCCGATTTTTAAATTAAAACTCATTATCATTATGAAGAAGATATTTATTTCTATCGCAGCGATCACCGTGCTGGCAGCAAGTTGCAAAAAAAGCGAGCTTGACATCGCCAACCCGAACCAGGCCACTACACAACAATTCTGGCTCACTGCATCGGATGCACAACTCGGGGTAAACGCCATTTACAGCACCTACCACCGGGCATCCCTCTGCCGCTGGATGCACTTTTTAACCATCGTTCGTGCAGATGAAGGTTTCAGTACAAGCCCGGCGCCATGGATCCGCAATTATTTTGACCTGTTCAATTATGAAAATTACAACGACGGGTTGATATCAAGCCTATGGGCGGATTGTTACATCGGCGTTAACCGGTGCAACCAGGTATTGGATAATGTACCGGCCATCAGCATGGATGACAATCTTAAAAAGCAGTTACTGGCAGAGGCACGTTTTATGAGGGGCTTCTTCTATTATACCCTGGGTCAGCATTATGGCAATGTGCCCATCCTGTTGAATGCATCCAAACCGACTGATTATCCAGCCACATCATCCCAGGAACTTGTGTACAACCAGGTGGCACAAGACTTTACAGCAGCAGCAGCGGGCTTACCAGAAGCTTATGGCAGCAACGATAAAGGCAGGGCAACAAAAGGTGCTGCCTATGCAATGCTGGGTAAAGTGCTGATGCAACAGCACAAATACCAGGAAGCCAAAGATGCATTTGCATGGTTGGTAGAAGGTGCCGGGGCAAGCAATTACAGCCTGGTGCCCAATTACCGGGACAATTTTTTAGAGAACACAGAAAATAACCCGGAATCAGTATTTGAATTACAAAACGCTGCCAATCCTATTGATGCATTTGACAACGATGCAGGAGACGGCAACCCCAACAACACACCCGACAAGCTAAACTATGGGAGTTCTGTACCACCATTTTTTGCGCCTAGGCCCATTGGTTTTACCGATGGACAGGCACAGCGCTGGCTGGTGTGGGAAATGCTGAAAGAAAATCAAACCAATGGCGACAGGGACCCACGCATTGCGGCTTCCTTTCTATACGATTCAACAGATGTCGCTGGTCCGGATGCTACTATGGTGTATGGACAAACATGGTCATCCAGGAATTATTCCAATGATGCAAATGATCCCATTGGCGTAGCCACTAACCGTACCGTGTACCTGAGAAAATTTTTAGATGATGCCATCATGAACGGCGAAGTATTCCATTCGGGTAATAACTACCGTTATGTGAGGTATGCAGATGTACTGCTGCTGTATGCAGAAGCATTGAATGCGTTGGGTCAAACCGCACAGGCCTATCCATTTGTAGACAGGGTAAGGCAAAGAGCAGGACTGGCATCCTTAAGCGTGGCAATGCCCGGGTTAAACAAAGACCAGTTTTTTGCACAGTTGAAACATGAACGCATCACCGAACTCTCAGGCGAAGGCCATCGTTGGGAAGATCTGAGCCGTTGGGGCGACCTGGGCCCTGCACTTGCCCCGAGAGATCCGGCATTTGCAAATTTTGTGATCGGCAAACACGAATTTTTACCGATCCCTTTGTTTGACCTGGATATAAATCCTAACTTAAAACAAAATCCAAACTACTAATGCCTGTGCCGGCCATAGCATGCCGGCCTATTTTTCATTCGTAAAATGAGTTCAATGAATTTCGGAAGATCTATACTCACCCTGCTGCTTTGCCTTTGCCTGCTGCACGGCAATGCTCAACATAGCAGCGGGCACGCAACCTGGTCAAAGGAGAAGGCAGCTAACTGGTACAGCAAACAACCATGGCTGGTAGGCGCTAATTTTTTACCAAGCACTGCCATCAATGAACTGGAGATGTGGCAGGCTGCTACATTTGACACCGCTACCATCGACAGGGAACTAAAATGGGCGTCCTCTATCGGCATGAATACCATGCGTGTTTTTTTGCATGATCTTGCCTGGCAACAGGATCCCGCCGGCTTCAAAAAACGCATAGAAATATTTTTGCGCATTGCCAGCAGGTATGGTATCAGGCCTTTGTTCGTTCTCTTTGATTCCTGCTGGGATCCTTTTCCTCACACAGGAAAGCAGCATGAGCCTGCCCCCTACCTGCACAATTCCGGTTGGGTGCAAAGCCCCGGTGCAGATGCATTGAAAGACAGCAGCCAGTATCCAAGGCTAAAAAATTATGTAACAGGCATTGTTTCCACTTTTAAAAATGACAAACGGATATTGGGATGGGATGTATGGAATGAGCCGGACAATACCAACAACAGCAGCTATGGCCGGTTTGAACCTTACAATAAGGTAGAACTGGTATATGGGCTTTTGCAAAAAGTTTTTGTATGGGCACGTTCCGCTAAGCCTTCACAGCCACTCACTGCTGGCATCTGGTCCGGTAACTGGGTAAGCCACGACAGTTTAAAAGCAATTGAAAAATTAATGGTGGAAGAGTCAGACATTATTTCTTTTCATAACTATGGCAGTGGCGCTGATTTTGAACAGTGTGTAAAAAACCTGGAACGCTATGGCCGGCCCATTATGTGCACTGAATACATGTCCCGTGGTAATGGAAGTTTCTTTGAGGGCTCAATGCCTGTAGCAAAAAAGTACAAGGTAGCTGCCATCAACTGGGGATTGGTCAATGGTAAATCGCAAACAATATATCCCTGGGATAGCTGGCAGGTAAAGTACACCGGCGAACCCGTTCTATGGTTTCATGATATTTTCAGGAAAGATGGAACAGCTTATAAAAAATCAGAAGTTGATTTTATAAAGGAAATTACCGGAGTAAAAACAGTTCAGTAACACGTGACTGAATTACACGATATAAAAAAATATTGCATGTTCAAAAAAATCCGGCTCCCGTTTGTAACACTGGCTGTTGTATTGCTGCTTTCACACTGCGGGAAAAAGCAAAGCAATACTCCCATAACGCCAACACCATCGGCAAAAACCTTCTCCAATCCCCTGTTGAATGGTTCAGATCCGTGGATAATAAAAAAAGACAGTCTTTATTATTATACCCAAACATTGGGTAACAGGATCGCTCTCTGGAAAACTGCTGCGGTATCTAAATTGGGAGCTGTAAGCAGCACAGAAGTATACAGACCCGCTGCCGGATCGCCCAATGCGGAGAACATCTGGGCACCTGAACTGCATTTTTTAAACGGCAAATGGTACCTGTACTATACTGCCGGCAGTGGAGCAGACAGCACACAACGTACATGGGTACTCGAAAACAGCAATGCCAGTCCATTAACCGGCACCTGGGTTGACAAGGGGAGGATATTTGCCACCAATGCCGATTTTTGGGCCATTGACGGTACGATACTCGAATACAATGGCAGCAACTATTTTATTTGGAGCGGCCGGCCAAACAATGCTGTACAGAATCAGAATATTTATATCGCCCGGATGACCAATCCATGGACCCTGGAAACACCCGCAGTGATGATAACGAAGCCGGAACTTTCCTGGGAGATCAACGGGGGGCCTGTTAACGAAGGACCTGAAATATTGAAGAACAGCAGCGGCAAGGTATTTCTGATCTATTCTGCCAGCGGTTGCTGGACGGATGATTATGCCCTTGGCAGGCTAACCCTCACTGATGGAGGCAACCCATTGGTTGCAACAGACTGGATAAAAAATACGCAACCTGTTTTTACAAAAAAACCTGCTAACAGCGCCTATGGCCCGGGGCACAATGCATTCTTTAAATCGCCCGATGGCACGCAGGACTGGATCATCTATCATGCCAATTCCAATAGTGGGGGTGGCTGCTCCGGCAGCAGGAATATCCGCATACAAAAATTTAGCTGGAATGCAGACGGCTCTCCAGATTTTGGCGAACCGGCGCAAATTGGCCTGGCCGTAACAGTTCCTGCAGGCGAATAAACAGTAAGATAACCGGTAACGGTGACGCATCGATTCCTGGAAAAGCTGCGCCGCCGGTTGCAATACATTACCATACTTTTTTAAAGCGAAACCACAATGTCTTTTTCATTGATAAAAAAACTTTAGCATGAAATTACTTTTGCAAGTTTGTCTTGTTTGCATCACAGCAATCTCCTGTAATGATAACGCCGGCCAGCAGCAGTCAAAAATCAATAATGGTATGGATTCATCAGCTACCACCAGTTCGTCAATACCTGGTAAAAATAATTTTCACCAGATGATTGATGGTAAGCAGGTGGATCTGTTCATTTTAAAAAACAGGAACAATGTACAGGCGGCCATTACCAATTATGGCGGCCGGCTGGTGAGCCTGCTGGTGTATGATAAGGATAACAGGCTGGTAGACGTGGTGGCAGGCTTCGACAGTGTGCAGCAATATCAAACCAGCACTGAACCTTACTTTGGTGCTACCATTGGGCGTTATGGCAACCGCATTGCAAAAGGGAAATTCTCATTGGATGGCGTGTCGTATTCGCTGTTTACCAACAACGGTCCCAACACACTTCACGGCGGAAAAAAAGGTTTCCAGGCGGTGGTGTGGGATGCCAAACAAATTGGAGACAGCATCCTTGAACTTTCTTATTTGTCGAAAGATATGGAAGAAGGTTTCCCTGGCAACCTGCAGGTAAAAGTAGTGTACCAGTTAACAGACAATGATGAACTGAAGCTAACCTATGAAGCATCTACGGATAAGAAAACAGTGGTTAACCTTACCAATCATGCGTTCTTTAACCTGAACGGTGCAGGCAGCGGTACCATTAACGATCACCTTCTTTTTATGAATGCTGATCGTTTTACTCCTGTAGATTCCACGCTGATACCCACCGGCCAGATTGTACCGGTAGCCAACACGCCTTTTGACTTTCGCAGCCTAACTGCCATCGGTAAAAATTTAAATGCAAATGATGTGCAGTTAAAAAATGGCAGTGGCTTCGATCACAATTTTGTGCTGAACACAAATACGACATCTTCGCTCAACCATGCGGCAACGGTTGTTGGTAACAAAACAAATATTCAAATGGATGTTTACACAGAGGAACCGGGATTGCAATTCTATGGTGGCAATTTCATGCAGTCAAAAAACCAGATGAAAGGTGGAAGCAGGGACGATTTCAGAACCGCATTTTGTTTGGAAACCCAGCACTTTCCAGATTCGCCCAACCAACCATCCTTTCCTTCCACCGTACTGGCACCCGGCAAATCGTATCACAGTATGAGCATCTATCAATTTTCTGTAAAGAAGTAGCTGGCGCAACCGCAAAGCCTCCACCAACCTTTTTAAAAAACTGCCTAAAAAGTTCAGCATGTTAAGAAAGATTTATTTTATCCTGGTGTTGACAGGCTGTTTTGAGTGTGGGGCGGCTGCACAGCAGTCCAACAGCTTTACCAATCCTTTGCTGGAGTCGGGCGCCGATCCCTGGTGCATCTATAAAAACGGTTTTTACTATTACACAAATACAACGGGCAACAATATTACTGTCTGGAAAACAAAGAATATCGCCAACCTCAGGACGGCACAGAAGAAAATTGTATTTGATCCCCCGGCCAGCGGCCCGTATTCGAAAGAGATATGGGCACCCGAGATACACTGGCTGCAGGGAAAATGGTATATCTATTTTGCGGCTGACAGCGGCAGGAACGAAGGCCACCGGTTATGGGTACTCGAAAATAAATCAGCCGACCCGATGAAAGGCAAATGGATCCTGAAAGGAAAGCTTACCACACCCGGTGACAAATGGAGTATCGATGGATCGGTATACGAACATCAAAAAAAATTGTACCTGATCTGGTCCGGCTGGGAAGGTGATGTTAATTACCAACAAAACATTTATATCTGTGCCATGAGCAATCCATGGACAGCAACGGGTAAAAGAATCAGGCTATCCAGCCCTACCCTGCCCTGGGAAACCCACGGAGACCTGGATAACCCGGATGATGTACCACATGTGAATGTGAATGAAGGGCCACAGATCCTCGCCCGCAAAGGCAAACTATTTTTGATCTATTCCGCCAGCGGCTGCTGGACCGAATATTATGCCCTCGGCATGTTATCCGCCAATGCAGGCAGCAATTTGATGGATTCAAGTTCCTGGAAAAAATACCCTGAACCTGTATTTAAGAAGAGTGACGAGAACAAGGTGTTTGCACCCGGCCATAATTCTTTTTTTAAATCGGCTGATGGCAAAGAAGACTGGATATTATATCATGCGAACAGCGAACCAGGCATGGGCTGCGGTAAACAACGTTCGCCCCGCACACAAAAATTTGGCTGGAAGGCAGATGGCACCCCTGATTTTGGTATACCCGTCAGCACAACCGCACCGGTGCGGATCCCTTCTACCGGGAACCGGCGATTCAAGTAATCTAAACAATTAAACCTGTCAAGTATGGGAGCGCTCTCTACCCCCGACTACATTGTATTTCTTGCCTATTTTATACTCGTTTCCAGTTATGGGATTTGGGTGTACAAACGCAAGCAGTCTGCTCAACAGTCTTCTGCTGATTTCTTTTTGGCAGAAGGACAGCTTACCTGGTGGGCAATCGGTGCATCACTGATCGCATCCAATATATCTGCCGAACAATTTATCGGAATGAGCGGCAATGGTTTTCGCCTGGGTCTTGCGATATCATCGTACGAATGGCTGGCAGCCGTTTCGTTGATCGTGGTAGCCGTGTTCTTTATGCCCATCTATTTAAAGAACAGGATATTCACCATGCCACAGTTTTTGAAAACACGATACAATGAAACTGTTGCGCTGATCATGGCTGTGTTCTGGCTTTTCCTGTACGTTTTTGTCAACCTCACTTCCATCTTGTACCTCGGTACACTGGCCATTAATAATCTTACCGGCGGCGACAACTTTCATCTCATCATGATTGGTCTTGCGGTTTTTGCATTGATCATCACGCTTGGAGGCATGAAGGTAATCGGCTATACGGATGTGATTCAGGTGGTGGTACTGATCATCGGCGGACTGGTAACCTCTTACATTGCATTAACAGTAGTAAGTGAAAAATTTGGTTATGGAAAAGATATGCTGGCAGGGTTCAACCAATTATTCAAATCAGCACCTGATCATTTTAAGATGATATTTGACAAACCGGCTGCCGGTGCTTCACAGCAGTCAATAAATCACTACGCAAGTCTGCCCGGTCTGGCCATGCTGGCTGCCGGCATGTGGGTAGCCAATTTGAATTACTGGGGATGCAATCAATACATTACTCAAAGAGCGTTGGGTGCCGATCTGCCCACCGCAAGAAAGGGAATTTTATTTGCTGCCTTCCTTAAACTGATGATGCCCCTGCTCGTGGTATTGCCCGGCATTGCTGCTTATGTGCTTCATCAAAAAGGAGCATTGCAGGAGCAGATGCTTACCAATGGTGAATTCCGGGAAGACAATGCCTACTCTGCCGTGCTTGGATTTTTGCCTACGGGCTTAAGGGGCCTATCAATGGCGGCGCTAACGGCTGCGATTGTGGCATCGCTTGCCGGCAAGGCCAACAGCATCTCTACAATTTTCACACTGGATATTTACAAGAAATACATCAACAGGAATTCGGCTGAAAAAAAGATGGTATGGACCGGGAGGATCGTTGTAATGATCGCACTGCTGATTGCAGTGATGGTGAACTGGCAGGATGCCCTTGGTATTGGAGGAAAAGGTGGATTTGAATTCATTCAAAAATACACAGGCTATATTTCTCCCGCCATCTTCCCGGTGTTCCTGCTCGGCTTTTTTTGGAAGAAGACAACTTCAAAAGCTGCTATCGCCGGTATTATCGGAGGTGTATTGCTGGCGATATTATTCGATAAATATTTGCCGGGCATCGCAGGCAATGAAACATTTCTGTATACAGCCTACCCTACCGGGAATGGCAGTTTTGAAATTCCTTTTCTGATACAAATGGGATGGGTATTCTTCTTCACCTCCCTGCTGATCATTGCTGTAAGTATACTGGACCGAAAAGGCAGGGCGAATATTCATGCACTGGAAGTGGATACCAAAATGTTTAAGGTCACGCCCGGTGTATTGACCATGATCGTGATCATCCTGGCGCTCATTTTGGGTTTGTACATACGTTTCTGGTAATGGCAACAATGGAAGCCGGGCGTTGAAAGGTATGAATTCAAAAAACCGCAATCGATCTGAAAAGCAAGCGATGTTTGATTAGATCTTATTAAGGACTGCTGAAATGCTGCCTTGCAAAAATCATACTTTGGCTATGCCCGGTGTTATATCAGGCTGACATTTTATTATTAAAAGACATTAAAAATTCAATTTCTTCTTTGTCGTAAGGTTCACCATCTGCCCGCAATACATCATGAAACCAAACAACAGGCTCTTCTGAATATGGTTGTTGCCAGGAATCCCATGGACAATAGGTTTGCGATTTCCCTGCTACAAAACCCCAGTTGTAAGCGCCCACCCGGTGTTCTTTTAGCAGGGGAAGAATTTCACTAAAAGTACTATTGAAAGGCCGGGCCATATATTCTGTGCACAGCATCGGCCTCCCATACTGCTTTAAATCAGTTATTCTTTTCTCCATACCTTTTTTGTCTTCATAACAGTGAAACGAAATGATATCGGAATGAAGAAACATGAAATTGTCAAGTGCAGTCAAAGACGAAGGATTGCTCCAGTCAAATTGCCAGGGCGCCATCGTAATGGGCTGCACAGGATTGATCGCACGAACCCAGCCAATAGCTTTACATAGTAAATTCATGGAAAGTTCAGCTTTATTTACAGCGTAATTGTCGTCTTTATAACTACTCATGTTCATATTATCCGGCTCATTAAAAATATCCCAGATCAACACTCTTGTATCATCCCTGAAATGATTTACAATGCCGTGCACATAGGCATGGAGATCATCATATTTACCCGTATCATTCAACACTTCATAACCCGGGCATTGAACCCAACCTGAATTGTGCACAAAACGTTTGGGGTTAGGTTGCCTGCCGGTTTTTGGAAAGGGATCCCAAACGGCATCAAATAGTACAAACATTGTTTTAATGTTATGGCTGGCTGCAATCGATAAAAACAGATCGATCCTTTTTAAAAAGCCCTGGCTATCCTGTTCCCATAAAAGATGATGTAAAAATACCCTCACTGTGTTAAATCCAAGATTTGCTGCCCATGTTAACTCCCTGTTGATGCCTTCAGCATCAAAGCTATCCTCCTGCCACATCTCAAGCTGGTTAATTGCATATTGAGGAATAAAGTTGCATCCGACAGGCCAGGGATTGCTATCATACCAGGCATTTATTTTTTCTTCCGTCCAACGATCGGTTAACGAAGCGTTTCCCGGGAGTTTGTTGAGATTGGATTTTGCTTTCATGATCTTTTTAGGCTTTCGGATGATTAGATTTAAAATTAACGCTGAAGATTAAAATCTATTATTCAGAATTTGTTAATTAAATACTACAGGATGCGTAAGTGAAGGGTAATATTTTCTACAACAGGTTACAAATAACCAATGAGTTGCTACTGTACGTATCTCATAAATAGTGTTTTGGCTATTGGCACATTTTTTTTAACAGTGTAATTGCATCTTTCTTATCTATTCTGTTTTTTCATAATTATTTTTTGTGGTAAAATCTGGAGGTGATTATTTATTCCTGGTAAAATTGTTTAGTGATGATAAGGAACACTTTTAATTAAGACGATGGATACCTACGAAAAACATCCAGTAAAGGTGTGAGCAAATTCGCCGTACCATTCACGTTTGGGCAGGTTTGTATCATGCGCATACTGGTTTTATTTAATATTATCGATTGCAGGCGCAGGATACGCCGGAGCTTTATCCATAAATATAAAAAACAATATAGAATTAAACATAGCTGCCCTGCACAACAGGTAAACAAACAAGATAATTTCTTAACTATTTTAAAAACGATGAGCATGGCAAAAAATCAACTTTTAGAAATGAGCAAAATTCATGGCACCGATCTCGTTTGTTTCTCACACCTCAGATGGGATTTTGTGTACCAACGTCCCCAGCATTTAATGAGCCGCTTCGCCAAACGGTTCAGAACATTCTTTATCCAGGAACCAGTGTTTCATAATGCTGAAGACGATTATCAAATAAGTTTTACCCCGGAAAATGTTTGGGTTGTTACATTCAGGCTGAATGACACTGCCACGGACAGTTTATCTATTACAGCAAGGCAAAAGCGGCTGCTTCAATTCTTGTTTAGCGATAACCAGATTGAAGATTATATCTGTTGGTATTATACTCCAATGGCTTTGAAGATCAGCAGTCATTTAAAGCCCCGATTAACAATCTATGATTGTATGGACGAATTATCTGCTTTCAAATTTGCACCTGTAGAATTAAAGCTGATGGAAGCAGAATTGCTGAGTAAGGCGCAGGTGGTATTTACCGGGGGACATAGCCTGTACGAGGCAAAAAAAAATACACACCACAACATTTATCCCTTTCCCAGCAGCATCGACAAAGCGCATTTTTTACGTGGAAGAAAAAAACTAACTGAGCCATTAGATCAGCAATCAATACCCAGGATCAGGTTTGGTTTCTATGGCGTAATTGATGAAAGGTTTGATATCAAACTTATTAAAGAAGTTGCCGAAAAGCGTCCGGACTGGCAGTTTATTTTAATTGGTCCGGTAGTTAAAATTAACCCGGATGATCTGCCCAGGCTTAACAATATTCATTACCCGGGTAGTAAAACTTACAATGAGCTGCCAGAGTACTTATCAGGCTGGGACTTTGCCATCATTCCTTTTGAAAAAAATGAATCAACCAAATTTATTAGTCCCACCAAAACGCCTGAATACCTTGCTGCAGGCAAGCCGGTTATTTCAACGTCGATCACAGATGTTGTTTCTCCTTATGCTGATAAACATTTAGTTTATATCGCAGACAATGCAAATGAATTTATTGCAGCGGCAGAAACTGAACTGGCCAAAAAACCTGCGCAGGTCAAAAACTGGCTGCACAGGGTTGATGCTTTTCTGGAGAACGTTTCATGGGATTACACTACCGGGCAGATGATGGAGAAAATAAATGATTGCATGGCCAATAGCAGCACGGTGCAGCAACCCGGAAAACTAAGGTCCGTAGCATAAGTGTTAAAACCACAAAGAATGAAGAACCCGGAAGAACAATTACCTGAAATATGGGGCGGTATCGAATGCACTATAAACAGGGTGGATGACTCGTACCTGGATCAACTTGATCTTGCAGGGTTATATCATCATCCTGAATTTATTGATTCGGTAATAGATTTGGGGGTAAAGCGTTTGCGTTTCCCTATCCTCTGGGAAAAACACCAGCCCTCACCAACTGTTGAAATTGACTGGACTTTTACAGAAGTGTGCCTGGAAAAACTTCGGTCACGCAACGTAGAACCGGTTGCCGGGCTTTTGCATCATGGCAGCGGGCCTGCATTTACGGATTTATTGCAGGAAGATTTTCCGGAACTGTTTGCATCTTATGCTGCTGCCGTTGCCACAAAATTTCCCTGGCTGCAGTATTACACCCCTGTGAATGAGCCCCTAACAACAGCGAGGTTTTCTGGCTTATACGGGTATTGGTATCCACACAAAAAAAATGATGTAAGTTTCATAAAGATCTTACTAAATGAATTAAAGGCGTCGGTACTGGCAATGCAGCAAATAAGAAAAGTGAATCCTGCTGCAAAATTTATACAGACAGAGGATTTAGGAAAAACATACAGTACACCGTTACTCTCCTACCAGGCCCAGTTTGAGAACCACAGGCGCTGGTTAACCTACGATATACTCTGTGGAAGTTTTAACCAGGAACATCCATTGTGGAACTATGTAATGCGCTTGGGAATCGATCATGCACAATTAGAATTTTTTCTTGAAAACCCCTGCCCACCGGACATAATCGGCGTTAATTACTACATCACATCCGAAAGATTCCTTGATGATCATATCGAAGCATATCCGGTTGAATTAACAGGTGGCAACAGCCTTCATGATTACGTCGATACCGAGGCAATACGAATAGAGATGAATGAGCCGCATGGACTGGAATACCTCCTGAATGAAATATGGAGCCGTTATAAAATCCCGTTGGCAATAACAGAAGCGCATTTGAATTGTACAAGGGAAGACCAGTTGCGCTGGCTTAAACAGGTATTTGACACTGCGGTTAAGGTAAAAAATGAAGGCATAGATATGCAGGCGGTTACAGCCTGGGCTTTGCTGGGTTCATCTGGCTGGAATAAATTGCTTACCTGCCAGCCATGCGATTATGAAACAGGGGCTTTTGATATTAGCGCCGGTTACCTCCGACCTACGGCGTTGGCATCATTGATCACAAAACTTGTAAAGCGGGAAGAGCCTTCAAATCATTTAGTGAGTGAGGCTGGCTGGTGGAAACTTGGCACACGATTTTATAAAAAAATCCGGCAGGATGTTAACACAATGAGTGCCTCTTCGCAGCCACTTATTATAATCGGGAAGACTGGAACCTTAGGGCGGGCCTTGTCTAAATTGTGTACACAAAGAAATATTTACCATCTTTTATTGGGGAGATCAGAAGCAGATATATGTGATGAAGATAGGTTGTCCACCCTGATTGACCGGCACAATCCCTGGGCCATTATAAATGCAGCCGGTTATGTAAAAGTGGATGAAGCAGAAACAGATAAAGACACCTGTTACAAAGGAAATTTTCTGGGCTGTCAAAACCTGTCAGCCGTTTGCGGCAGTAAGTCTGTGAAGCTAATGACGTTTTCCTCAGACCTTGTCTTCGATGGAAAAAAAGGCCATCCCTATGTCGAAACAGATTTTTGCAACCCCGTAAATACTTACGGACACAGCAAGCAATTAGCAGAAGAATTAATACTGTCTCAAAACCCGACTGCATTGATCATTCGTTCTGCTGCTTTTTTTGGTCCCTGGGATGAATATAATTTCGCCCACGATTTGTTGATAAACCTGCAGCGTGGAAGTGAATTTTATGCACCGGATGATATCACTGTATCACCGACCTATGTACCTCATCTCGTCAATGCAAGCCTCGATCTGCTGATTGATGATGCAGCAGGTACCTGGCATTTAACTAACCGGGGATGTCTAAGCTGGTACGAGTTTGCTAAAAAGATTGTTAACCGTACCAATTTCAATCCCCAATTAGTTATACCCGCCTGTAACCTTCAAACTCCTGCAAAACGCCCCCCATTTTCTGCGTTAAAAAGCATTAAGTATAACCTGATGCCAACACTGGATGAGGCATTGGACAACTATTTTTTATCACTGCAATTAACAACTGAAACGCTCACATTTAAAACCGTTACGAATGAAAGACTATGATTTTTTAATTGTAGGTGCCGGGCTGTTCGGTGCCACCTTTGCCTATAAGGCTAAGCAAAATGGCATGCGTTGCCTTGTGATAGACAAAAGGCATCATGCCGGCGGCAATGTCTATTGCAAACAGGAACATGGTATCAACATCCATTATTACGGCGCACATATTTTTCATACGAATGATAAAGCGATCTGGAACTTCGTAAATGAGTTTGCCAATTTCAACAGGTACACCAATTGCCCGGTGGCAAATTATAAAGGGGAATTGTATAACCTCCCGTTTAACATGAATACTTTTTATAAATTATGGAATGTTACTACGCCCCAGGAAGCCCGCAACAAAATCGATGAACAGGTAAAGTCTTTGAATATTACTGAGCCTCGTAACCTGGAAGAACAGGCCCTGGCCCTGGTAGGAATCGATATTTACGAAAAGCTGATTAAAGGCTATACAGAAAAACAATGGGGCAGAAAAGCAGCAGACCTTCCTGCATTTATTATAAAGCGTTTACCCGTAAGGTTTACCTACGATAATAACTATTTTAATGACCAGTACCAGGGCATTCCGGAAGGAGGATACAATAAGATAATTGACGGGTTGTTAGCAGGGGTGGAAGTAAAACTAAACAGTGATTATTTAAGTGACAGGGATTATTTCAACTCTATCGCCGGCAAAATAGTTTACACCGGGCCTATTGATGAATATTTTGATTACAAATTTGGTGCCCTGCAGTACCGCAGCCTGCGCTTTGAACATGAACACCTGGACATTCCCAATTACCAGGGAAACGCAGTGGTTAATTACACGGAAGCTGAAGTGCCTTATACACGTATCATTGAGCATAAACATTTTGAATTTGGCACACAGCCAACTACGATCATCACCAAAGAATATCCGGCGGAATGGAAACCGGGAATGGAACAATATTATCCCGTTAATGATAGTGAAAACAACATGCGGTTCAACCAATACCAGCAATTGTCAAAGGCTGAAAGCAATGTAATTTTTGGTGGGCGGCTTGCAGAGTATAAATATTACGATATGCACCAGGTTATAGGATCGGCGCTTGTGAAAACCAAACGTTTGTTCGAAGAAATGGCAGAGGCTTAACAGTTTGGCAAGCTTGGCAGAGCTAAGTGACCTAAGACGGTTTTAAAAACCGAATGGTAGAGGATTCCCGGGTCAGCCAAACAGCCATTAGAAAGACGCAATCCATACAAATTGTTGTAAGATATGTTGCTCAGTTAAAAATGGCACGGTTATTCCTCTTAGAATGGTAAACAAATTATATGAAAAAGTCTATTTTGATTGCCTTGGTTTACATGTCAACTATAACATTTTCATCTTACGCACAAGTTGTGACGAAGGATTCCATAAACATTTTGAAACAGGAGAAGAAAAATCTCGAAATAAGCAAACGGTTAAATACGAACAAACTAAAATTAGCTGAACTACAAAACAAATTACAAAAACAGGTTGATGAAGTTGCGACGAATGCGAAAGAAGCTCAGAATGCAGCTGCACAAAACCAAGAGACCGCTGAGAAGTTGAATAATGATCCGCAGGATAAAACGCTGTCAAAAAAGTCAAGAAAGGATGCGAAGCGTGCAGAAAGTGCGGCAAAGGCCGGCCGGAATGCAACTAAAGATCTAAAAGATCTTCAGGATAAAATTACAGCCTTACAAAAAGAGATTGCTGAGGATGAGTCAAGATTAGGTTTAAACCCTTATGTAACACCGCAGTAAATTACCATGAAGTTCATAATGTGATGATACAAAGCGTATAATGGGCTGGTGATTCTCTCTGTAAATAGAACGCAATCAAAGAATGATTTTCTCTGTATTTTTATTCTTAGTCTTACTTGGTTTCAGGAGAAATTTACAAGCCCTTCCATTCCCGAATTTATATAAATGCTCATGTTAGCGGCACTTTGAGGATTCCCTTTCGGACATTGATCTCATGCTGTTCATAAGGATTGTGTCGGAAATGTGTGGGAATGTAAAAATTAAAAAAGGGTTTCATTTTCATGAAACCCTTTTACTGTATTGGTAACCCCAAATAGCCACCGTTCAAACTTTTTCGTTGAAGATTTGTGTCGAATTAAAGCTTTTAGATTATAGACTTCTTTCTTAAGCGCTAAAATTATAAGCCATTAATATTAATTTAATTTCATGCATACTACTTTTTAAAAGAGTTGACTTGTTTTAGTCTACCATTGTAAGCTAACCACAATCCGTTATTACTGTCCAATAGATATTCACAATTTTCATGTTGAATTAAACATATATCACAGCATCGTCAGTTTGCCCTGGTTCATGGAATAGCAGACATATAGCCCTCTGATTTCCAAAATCCTTCTCGTTTTTTATCTCCCGCAACTTTTTTTTACCAAATCGAATTACCACCCAAACACTCAAAACTGTTAGTTACAGCTCAGTGCATGCAATTACGCAATCCTATTAACCAACCGCTTCTTTGAAGGTGATCTTTACACCACACATTTTTAAATCACCAAAAAACAATTTTATGAAACGCAAATTACTTTTACCCCTAGCAGTATTCATTACCATATTTTCCGGCTGCAAAAAAAACGACACTCCGGGTTCAATTGGCAGATATCCGGCCGATGTAGCCAATGCATGGATGCAAATGCAGATAAGGCTCACAAAGAGCACCAATGGCTATAATTCTGTTGTGAGCGACCGGTCTTTTGCCTATGCAGGCATCACGCTGTATGAGGCGGTAGCTCCTGGTATTCCTGGCTACCGGTCACTACTATCCCAAACTGGAGGCACGCCTGTAGCGACAGATAAACCCCGTGACCAATATTACTGGCCGGCAAGCGTAAATGCTGCGATGGCAAGGCTCACAAAAAGCTTTTTTGAATCCACTTCGGCTGCGAACATGGCCAGCATTGATTCACTGGAAGCAGCTTATACTGCAAAATTTGAAGCAGAAGCCAATGCTACAAAAATTCGTAACGCAGTTGCGTATGGACAACAGGTAGCAACAAGTATTTTTAATTGGTCGTCAACAGACGGTGGACACCAGGCCTACAGCCATATTATCGATCCTTCCTATGTGCCACCTGTGGGCGAGGGTTTATGGGTTCCTACTTTCCCTGCGTTTGCCCCTCCCGTACATCCACACTGGGGCGAAAACCGCAGTTTTGTTGCGAATGTTGCCTCCGCCACACAACCTGCACCACCAATTTCTTATTCCTCATCAGCCCATTCGGCTTTTTATGATATGGTAAACGAACTGTACACTGTATCACTCAATCTCACCCATGAAGATTCTGTCATTGCCAGGTTCTGGGGCGACCAACCGGGCAACTTAAATGTGCCGGCACATGCCACCAATATCCTCACTCAATTGATCGTTAAAAACAATCTCGACCTTGGTGGAGCAGCGGCTGCCTATGCCCTGCATGGAATTGCATTGAATGACGCCAGCATTTCAGTCTTTAGAACCAAGTACCATTACAATCAGCTGCGGCCCATTACCTATATCCGCAACACAATGGGGCATTCAACATGGAATAGTGTTTTGCCTACCCCTCCGCATCCTGAATATACTGCGGCACATGCAGTAATATCGGCTGCAAGTGCTGTGGTGCTGGAAAAAATATTTGGAACACATTATCCTTTTACTGATCACTCTTATGATGCCACTTATGGTGCCCGCTTTTATAGTTCGTTTAATGACTACGCCAAAGAAGCCGGCCGGTCAAGGGTATTGGCAGGTATCCATTATTCGCCCTCTGTTGCAACCGGGTTAATACAGGGAAGGGAGGTAGGAAATAAGGTTGTGTTGTTACGTATAAACTAAGTACTCATCTGTATGGCAATCAGCCGGGACTGTTCACCGGCTGATTAATATTATATGATGAACACTACGCCGGCGTTACCTATGAGACCAAAACACTATAGTATTCAATATAATTGGATTAACTTTAAAAAGGTAAAATAAGATCCCTCAGGTAACCTATTAGCTTTGAAAGGATCACATCACTAAGCAGTCTCTATCATTAATTATGATAAAACCTGAACATGCTCAAATATTTCCTGATACTGTTCTTTTCTCTTGCTTTAAATAAAAACGTTGTGTGCCAGCGGAACGTAGACAAGCTGAATATGGATAGCTTGAAAAAAGTATTGCTTATTGCAAGAGGCATAGAGCGTGTAAATACAATGAACCTGCTTTCAAAACGTATTTTATATGGCAGGCATGATGACAAAGATATAGATACAGCTGAACGGGCAATAAAGGAAGCAATCGCATTGTCAAAAGAGTTGCAGTATGATAAAGGCATGGGCAGTGCCCTTTTAAACCAGGCAATTTTTATTAGTTTCATTAGATATACATCAACCAACTATAACACCGTACTTTCTATCGTTCAAACAGCGCTGCCTTTATTAAAACAATCCGGTGATTTGCACCTTGTAGCTAATTGCTATGCCGTTACAGGTAGTTGCTATCATAATCTTGGTGAAAACAACCGTGCTATTACCTATTATGATTCCGGCATTCATCTGTTTCAACAGATAAGGGATACGGGCGCTTCTGTATGGCAGATTATTGACAAAGCACACAGCTACTCCGACCTGAGTAATTATTCTGCTTCTTATAAAACATTTCATGAAGCACAGCAATTGATCGCTCCAACTGATACCTCTCTGCTAAATTACACGTATGGCCAACTTGCTCAGCTATTTGTTTACGCCAACCTGCCTGAATTGGCTATTGAGTACATGAATAAAGTGCGGGCTTTTTTTCCAGACACTGCACCAGTGAATTGGGGAAAAATGCCATGGCCTGTACCATGGGTATTAAGGGTGGGCGGCGAAGCTTATTTGCAGTTGCATCAAATTGATTCTGCTTTAAAAATTGCGTCCTGTATAAACATTAGCTTTAAAGATCAGGACCCGCCCGATAATTTATTTTACGGGCACCTGTATGCTGCCATGGGCCAATACGAAAAAGCCGTTATTTATTTTAGCCATGGATATAGCGTATCGCAAAGTAATTCTTATGAAATCGGGCACGCTTTACATGCCAATGGCTTAGCGTCGTCTTATTTTAATCTTAAAAATTTCCCTCAAGCAATTTATTATGCTAACGAGGCCATAAAAATTTCTAAGCAAAGGCATTTTTTGGCCGAGGAGAAGAATGCAAATGGCATCTTAGGCAATATATATGCAGCTAAAAAAGATTACGCAAAAGCTTATTATCACAATCAATTATACAAATCACTAAATGATTCCCTGGCACCGGAAGAATATAAAAGACGGCTTTCGCTCATACAGGTGAGAGACCAATTGGAAATTCAGAAAAAAGAAGCCCAGTTATTGAGTAATCAAAACCAGATCAGCCAGCAACAGATTAAAATCCAGGAATCGTCATTAAAGAGAAGATCATTGCTGCTTTATATTTTCATTTCCGCTTTGCTGCTGATGGGTTTAATGGTGATTCTTGTAAACAGGAATGTAAAATTGAAAAGAAGAAAAACAGAGTTACTGCAATTAATGGAACAAGTAAATGCTCAGCAAAAATTGACTGAATTGGAAAAAGAAAAAAACAATCTTGAAATGCAGGCACTCCGTGCCCAGATGAATCCTCATTTTATTTTTAACTGTCTCAGTTCTATCAACCGGTTTATTCTTATTAATAAAGTAGATGAAGCCTCTGATTACCTCACCAAATTTTCCCGTTTGATACGAATGGCCCTGCACAACTCTGAAAAATCATTGATAACACTCGACAGCGAACTGGAAGCGCTTCGCCTATATCTGGACCTCGAAAGATTAAGGTTTAAAAATGCATTTAATTACAGCATAACTTTTATCAACACCATTGACGTTAATACCGTATATATTCCGCCAATGCTCATTCAGCCCTTTGTAGAAAATGCCATCTGGCATGGATTGATGCACAAAAAAGGTATTGGCTGCCTGGATATACAACTGAGTGCAGCAGATAAAACACTCACCTGTGCAATTGTAGATAATGGCATTGGTAGAAATATGGCTGCTTCACTCAATAGCAGGTCGGCAGAAAAAAATAAATCAATGGGCGTCGAAATTACTGCAGGCCGTTTGGCGCTTTTAAATAAATCAAAAAATGAAGAAGGTGTTTTTAATATTGAAGACCTGTTTGATGATGATGGCAATGGTTGCGGAACCAGGGTAATTTTAAAAATGCCTTACCGGGATCTTACAGAAGTTGTTGCTTAAAATATTTAAACTGAAAACATGATCACTGCTGTTATAGTTGATGATGAACCTGATTGTTGTGAAGCACTCGCAGTGTTACTGGAGCGCTATTGCCCCGAAGTAAAAGTACTGGACATTTGCTACGGTGCCAAGACTGCAATACAATCCATTAAAGAACATGAACCACAAATACTTTTCCTGGATATCGAAATGCCTTTTATGAACGGTTTCGAAGTACTGGAAAAAATAGGCCAGATTAATTTTGAACTGATCTTCACCACCAGTTATGATCAATATGCCATTAAGGCCATCCGTTTTAGTGCATTGGATTATTTATTGAAGCCAGTGGACAGAGATGAGTTACAAAAAGCTGTACAAAAAGCAGCACAGCATACGCAGCATCCGCTACCCCAACAACTGGATCTACTGCTGCAAAAATTAAAAAACCCTACTACACCTATCAATAAAATTGCCATTCCTACCATGGAAGGCTTTCAGCTCCTCAATACAGATGCTATCATCAGTTGCGAATCGGACAGCAACTATACTCATCTTTTTTTAAAGGATAAAAGAAGAATCACCGCATCCCGTAATTTAAAAGAGATAGAAGAAATGCTGGAAGATTATCCATTCATCAGGATACATCATTCCCATATCGTAAACCTCAATGAGGTGGAAAAATACATTAAGGGAGAAGGTGGTTATTTGATCATGAGCGACGGATCAAGCATCAATGTATCAAGAAGCAGGAAGGAACTACTGCTAAAAAAACTTTCATTAAAATGATGTTCTGACAGGCGTAAGTTTACCACAGCATTATTTGCTGAAATACCACTATTGGCAGCAGGGCTATCTGTAGTGGCTTCGCTTTAATTTTTTTATGAAACCCTCTCTAAATTAAGTTTCCGTCTACCGGTCTCAAATACCTGGAACAAACAGCCAAACCTGCAATTATTAACGGAACAATTATATGAAATACAGAGTCATTAACAGTTATGTGTGAAACAGAAGCTCCTGTCATAACAAAAAAAACTCCGGCATAAGCCCATTCCTTTAATAATGGAAATTTAGGAATAAGTATGGCAATAATTGCCAGTACTTTCCAGAATCCAATTATTGAAATAAAATAAGTTGGATAACCAAGAGGCTCAAATCCGTCAACTATTTGCTTTACTTGAAATAGTTGCCCTATACCACCAAGCATACAAAAACATAATAATGCTGTTACTATCCAATAAGCTGTTTTTCGAAATTCTTGATTTGCCATTTTAAACTATTTTGGGTTGGTTAAAATTTCTTGTAGGCTGTCGTGAGCCTTATTTATACCATAAGCAAACGGTAGTTTTAGTTGCTCTGCCCGGTGTTGTTCTGATTTATAAATTACTTGTATAGTTAGTTTACTTGTGCTGTCTGTGAGTTTTTCAAACTCTAAAAATTCCAGTTGAACACCAATTGGCATATTCTCCATTTCAAATGTTCGTATGATTTTTTGACCAGGTACAATTTCGTGGATCGTGCCATTTGCTTTGAACACCACATTACCGTTATACGAAGTCTCAAATTGGAAACCACCGTGATTTTTATTCTCGAGTTTAATCACTTTTGTTCCCATCCACTGTTCTAAAAGCTCAGCTTCTGTGTAGGCTTTAAAAAGTAAATCCAGGGGGAGGTCAAATTCTCTTGTTATTACCAATTCCTGTTTGCCGTATTCAGCATTGATTTTTGTTTTTTGTTCCATTCCTTATTTATTTTTTGCTTTAAAATTTTTCATAACGGTTTCCAATTTATTAAACCTTTCATCCCACATTTGCCGGAATGGTTCTATGAATTCAGCTATCTCTTTCATTTTTCCAGGATTGAAGTGATAATAAATTTCTCTTCCCTGTTGTTCCTGTTTTACCAATTCACATTCCGTAAGAATTTGTAAGTGTTTAGATACTGTTGGTCTTGCGGTGTCAAAATTTGAAGCAATTGCACCCGCTGTCAAAGATTGAGAAGCTAACAAAAGAAGTATAGTTCTTCTTGTTGGGTCTGCAATTGCCTGAAAAACGTCTCGTCTTAAATTCATTGTGTAGCCATTTGACTTCAAATATAAGCGTAGCTATTTAACTACGCAACTTTTTTTTCGATTTTTTTTTGTACGCTGAAAAAAGTTTAAAAAGATGTTGGTGAAAATTGTCAAACATTGATGTGCTAACGCCCGGGTTCCTATCTCTACGAACCTGGTTCGACAATTTAAAAAAATGGCTGTGAGGAAAACGGGAGGCCGGATATACTGCAAACCCAGCACGAATTATTTCAAAAAGTACAGCACGCAACAGGTATTCGCCTTTCTAACAAAAACGGGGTATGAAAATACCCCGTTTACCAAAACTGCTTGCTTATGCCTAACGATTGCATACTAATTTGTCAAGAAAACAAAAATGGACTTTTCATAGTTATATCTCCTGGGTAACTTTCATTTTAAAGGCCGACAACCTTACTTCCAAATAAGATTGTTTTATTGTTTTCTATAAATAGAACATGGGAATAACCTGCAACGTGAAACCTTCCTGAATTCAAGTACCTGTAATTACTTTTTATGTATACCAAGCATACTGATCCGTGCATATAGCTCGGCAATACAGGCCTCATCCAGCAACCATTTGGGCTTCTCCAGCTCTTTTACATCCGGTGCCCAGCTATGTGTTATCAATCCATATTTATCCCTGGAATTTTCCCAGGCATAATCCAGGCTTTTGACGACAGCCATAATGTATACAGGATTATGATCAATATGATATAAACTTTCATATCCCCGGTACAGAACCGTAACAAACCATGGGAGGTCGATGTGCAACTGCAGATGTGGATTTTTGTTTTGTGAAGTAAAATGTTTGAATGTTGCTGCTGCTACGGTTTGTGCCTCTTTTAAATATTTCTTATCATGAGTAAATTGATATAACAGCACTGCCGCCTCAAGCATCGCCCCGGAATTGTAAGTCCACTGTGTATAGTTAATAGTACCATCCAGTTTTTTATCATTCCAGTAAACACCTGCGGAATCTCTCAGATTATGATGCATCCAATTGTAAAACCGTTTGCCCCAGTTCAGGTAAAAAGAATCCTTTGTGGCTTTATATAAATCCAATGCCGTTAAAGTAGCCATCCCATTACTGCATGCCGGTTTTTGGTCGTTGTGTCCTTCCAGCCAGGTAACGCCCCCTCCGACATCATCATTCCATCCACTTAAAATAAAAGCAAATATCTCTTTTGCTTTTATTAAATAGGCGGGCCTTTTTGTATTCATAAAAGCTTCTGCATAATCAATAGCAACCAATCCGTTATCGTCGTAGTATCTGTCAGATTTTTCAAACATTACAGGATAAGCCTGGTAGCCCGTTGGTTTGCGCAACGTATCCCTGTATGTTTCATAGCCGTAAGAAAGACTATCTAAATAAACTAGATATTTATTTTTAACAGCAGGAATCTTTAGAAGTACGTTAGTGGCTGAAAACGTCCCGGAGAATGGCCATAGAAAACTTACTTCTTTTGCCTTTACGTCTCCACCCTGTAAATAGGTAAGCGTATCCTGGTTTCCCGGGGGGAAATTTTCTGAAAACAATCT
>APMI01002813.1_pt1 | contig 38336 bp, 38 predicted proteins | sample 667938 | NCBI WGS metagenome assembly APMI01 (sample SAMN01084076, study PRJNA167559) | wastewater metagenome | biome: Wastewater | place: Denmark: Ejby Moelle, Odense | collected 2011-11-28
ATAAATATCAATAATAAATGCTCGGACGGTTAAATCTTATATTAGTAACGCTCGTTATCAAATCATAAATATAAAAACAATGGGTTACATCACAAAGTAAGGATTAGAGCACTTAAAGGAGTACGAGTACAAGTCAGGCGGCATGACATGGTTCGATAAGAAGGTCAACTACTTCTGGGAGTTCGTCGTGAAGTTCATGCCTAAGAGTATGGCACCTAACCTGATGACTTTCATCGGGTGGTGCTGCATCCTAGCCTCATACTTGAACATGTTAAGATATGATGTCACTTTTGATCATGACATACCTAGATGGTGCTTTTTCTTCGCCACCTTCTGCATTTTCTCTTTTGTCACGCTCGATGCAATTGATGGCAAGCAGGCTCGCAGGAACAACGGTGGTTCTCCACTGGGCCAGTTATTTGACCACGGTTGCGATTCATACACAATGACATTCCTCATGTTGGGCATATGCGAGGCCTTACAAATTGAGAAGGATGCAGTGTGCTTACTTTTCATCACTACTCAAATTATGTTCTGGACTGCCAACTGGTCTGAAAACCACACTGGAGTACTAAGTACAAGAGTTGGTTAAATTGGAGTTACCTAAGGCCAGCACTTGTGCATGCTTGTGCACATACTAACTGGAATATATGGTCAGCGAATGTGGCAAGTCAAACCAATTCAGTTTTTGCCTGCACAGTTCCTTCAGTTAGTCAAACCATATCCCTTTATCACAAAAACATTTTCCATTACTTTGGGTACTACTCTTGTTTACATTTTCTCAATCCTAGTTTTGGTAATGGCTCTGTTCATGTTCTTTAAGACTTTACCACAAGCCAATAGCAAATTTGAAGCAGTCTCACAATATCTCAGCTCTATTTTATTGGTGATTATCGAGATCGCATGGAGCAGAACTAAACTCTATGATGTATACAGTGGCCTAGTTTTGGTAAACTTCGGATTTCTGGCCTCTTTGATCCTGTGCAAGCTCATTATCTGCACAGTTACCAAGGTACTCCATTATTTTATTTTAGATGAAAGTACAAAAATTCCATTTCTAACTTCTACCTTGCATGCTGTGCACAATCGCCCTGCTCTACTTGGATGCCGTAAATGCTGATGTGTTTTACATGAAGATTGTTTATTGGATTTGCTTCACTATCAATGTGGTATGGGTTTTCGGGTTCCTCATTTTAACAATCAACCAAATTACTGCTTTCCTTGGCATCAAATGTTTCTCAGTTGAAAAAGTAAACAATATTTAAAAGAAGACCAGTCGTAAGCCATCTGGTGAATCAGATTCAAGAAAACAAAATTGATAATTTTCATGTTTTACTTTCTAAATTTGTTATATACGAGACCCCTTATGCTATTTATAATAATATTTTAAGCAATGTTTATCGTAGAGGCACTGGCTAATTACTCTGCTGAAACGATGAAGTCTGCAACTAATGCATAAGATAGTAAATAGGATAGTGATAAATAACATGAACATTAAAAATTTGAAAATCAAGAACAATAACAATAGTAACCTAAGGCATAGAAACGAAATCGGACAGCTTAACAACATAAATAGCTTCAATAGCTCCATGACGAAAATAAACAAAGATAACCCCAAAACAAATAGGGTCATACAGAAACTCAAAAATAAGCATCAGCTTAGGATAGCATAAAATACACATAATTTAAAACTGGGGATAAAATACTTGTAAAAGCCTCATACTAAAACGGATGGTGGCTTGGACATCCAGTTGGTAAACCATAGTTGGAGGGATTTTTTCCATCTAACTACGTAAAAACAGGGATTAAGCCGCCACCTCCTCCTTCAAAAACAACTGATTAGAATAAAAAAGAGGTTTAGGCTCCATAATTTGATCCAGATTAAGGAGTCGACTGGATCAAGAAAGAACTAGATCAAGTTAGCACAGGAGGCCCTGTCAAAAGTGAATACTATCAAGGTATCAAAGGATATAAGATGGTGAAAATTGATGAGAAGAACCAAAATATTCTCAAAGGCAATCATGTTCAATTTGATGTATCAACAGGTTTAGCTAGAGTACCAGTGAAAGATCAGGCTCCAACTGCAAAAGCAGTACGACAGATGGGCTACTACTTTGATTACCATCAATGGAACTAAACGATGAACAATGAACCTCATAAAAAATCGAGACCAGATCCTAGTAAAAAGAAGAAGAAAAAGCTACACCTGAAAATGATGGATTGATATAAAATATAACGAAATTTAAGATTCTAAACATAAACTAGTTTATGATAATAAACAATAAATATAAAGTACACTTTAGTCACCTTACAAGATTCCTCTTTCTCCTAACATTATCCATTTGTTTACGATTAGCGATCACATCTATGATTGATTTTATGTAATAGTTATCATTTTTGGGTTATTATGGTTCCTTCACCTCATTCGATATACTCGCTCTCCGAGTCTCATGCGAGAACTACGCCTTTTTTTGAATGTCAGCACGGCTACTAACATGTTCTCGAAACTTGAACAGTGGTTTCACTCTAATTTTCTATAAATATAATTAATCTTTCTTTGAGTTTTGCTCTCTCAGCTCGCACTTTACAAGATCCCCTGAAAAAGTGGTAATGAATGGCTTATCGCTACGACTTGTGAGACGCATTGTTGCCTTAAATTTTAAATTTTACTTTTCTCCTCGCTCTCGGTCTGCCTCTTTCATTGCGTCGTCATATTTTATCTTCTTGAGTCGGGCCTTGTCAATATACTAAGCATACTCTGCTGCTTCTGATTAGTCAGTAGTGAGTTTTACGAGTCCTTTGGGAGTCTACTTATTCTTTCTCTGTATGCGTTTGCTCATGCGACTGGGTGTGCAATTTTTTCTTTCACTGAGTACGCTTCGTCGAACTTTAACAATACTGGGCCTTTTACCGAGGCCGGAGTTATTTTTTTACACAAAATCTTTCTGTATGATGACCTAGCCAATACAATCTTCATGCTGAAGGGAGTTTATCTGAGTCAGTTGTTATAGAGAGCTATGGATACAGTCGATGGCCTGACGATGGGTTTTTTATGTCCTCTATGCCTAGAGCTTTAGCCTGAGCGAGTGGTAGTCAATGTGCGCGGTGAGCTTGTTGCAAATATCTTGAGAAATAACTTCAGCCAGGTGCAGCTTTAGTCTGTGCATATTAATCTTCTTTATTATAATATTTCCATAGTCAAGTAGTATTACTGAATTATTAACATTTAACATACATAAATAAATGTGCTGGTATAATATGGGCAACAAATGAATAGCTTGATAATATTGAGTATGTAAATCAGTGAGTGTCACGGTTTGTGAATAGCATTGTCAACCTTGTTTCTGATGTCATTGATGAATCCTCCCTGTTGGGCACGCTGTTGTCTTCTCAATTGTCTTCTCTGCTCTCTGGCGGCCTTTCTCCTGGGGCTCTGGTTGCTTGAACTTGAGCTTGAGCTTCGGTCTCTTCTGTTCAGAAGTCCGTGATGAGTAGGCTGGTTAAGGCCTGGCTGGTTCCATTGGTTCACTCCTGGCTGAACTATTGGCTGACCCCATTGATTGAATCCTTGTTGGGGATACTGGTTGAAGCCTTGCTGAGGGTATTGGTTGTTGTATTGACCTGGGAATCGAGACATTGTTTTGATTTTTTTTAATATTATATAAATCTATATTACGTTTTCGTATTTATTGCGGGAGAAACTGCAAAAATAACGCCAGCGTTGCTCTTGCCAAACTTCATCTTTCGATCTAAAATACGATTAATTACATATTTTAACGATTTTATTTTACAGCAGACCTATGTTACTTAATTAACTGATGAAAAACGTTTTTGTATATTGTCGATCAATATTCAAAAGATAAAAATCGCAAAAAAATAAATAAAAAGCCTATAAACATAAGATTAAAAAGTGCCTCTGACCTATTAAATCTGCTTTGACTGTAACGAAATATTGTATTTCAATATTTTTAAAATAATTCGTATCTACGTTTTTCTAAAAGAAAGAAATTTATAAGTAAGAGAATATGGTAATAGTAAAGTAGGACAAATCAATTGGCGATCTCATTGCCATCTTCCCATAGCATTCTGGATGTTATCATGGAAACCCTCTGAGTGCACTTGTTGGACGTTGGATTGGCCTCGCATGGGGTACTGGGTCTGCATGGGCATCATGGCTCTCATTCTATCCTGCTTCTTGAGCTCGTGGTTTCTCCTCCAGACATCCAATCGGCTGGGGCTTTGATCACTGGATCGGCTGCTGCTGCTGTTGCTTCTGTTTCTAATGCGGTTGTTGATGTTGAGTCCTGACCCAATACCTGTGGGCTGGTAGTAGCCCATTGTTGAGTTTACGGGCTGCACGTAGGTCTGCTGAGGGTACATTGGTTGGCTGTATCCTGATTGAGTATAGCCTGATTGAGTATAGCCTTGGTTGTAGTACCCTCCTTGGTGGTTGAGATGACTCTGCTGATGGTTCCAGTCCTGTCTCTGCACATAGTTGGGGTTGTAGCTTCCGTATCCGACTCCGTGAGTTTGGTAAATAGATTGTCTCTTTGGCATTTTTATTTTATTTTTATAAAAACTGTATTATCTTCATTATATAAGTTACCGCGAAACGGCCAGCTAATCAAAACTGACCATTAACATAAAAAGTAGTTACTGTGTATTAAATTATTAATATTCACAAATTATACTATTCTCAAACATGATAATGTTAATAAATAGCAAATATTTTTTCTGAGTGAGTTACTTGAATTACTATGAGAGATATAATAATAGATTTAATAATAATAGTAATCGCGATGAAATCATTTGCCATTCTTGAGGTTTTGGTGTACAACCCAAAGCTGATATCAGAGAAGAAGAAGCCTATTGAGTCCGACATTCAGTAAGCCAAGATTGTGGCATACTTACCCGCCACAGCTCTCATCTAACAGAAATGCAACACTGTCGGAATGGCGGAGGGAGTCTATGAGTTTAATCGTAGCCTACTCAGCGAGTCATAGAGAGAAACTAATGGTCGCCAGCTAGTCATGCTTATGGATAACTGCTGCATCGTTGAGAAGGAGTACGAAGAGAATACTTGGCTTTTCGTGAAGTTAGGCTACGAACAGCACGAGTTGAACTTCCTCAAGTATAGTGAGGACTAGGAAAATACTTATATTGACAGCATCATCACCTAGTAAATTGCAATTAATTTCCTAGACCACTTCTACCAATCTTTCCGTGTCTTCTACGGTCCGCTCAGTGCATTTGTTTTCCTTAAGAAGCAGGCTGAACTTGAGCGAATTCTTACTGATTTCGTGGTTAGTTACTAGTAAAATAATCGACTTGAATAAACTAAAAGATTAGATGCTAGCAGTTACTTGTTGAACAATATTCGAGCCTTACCCTTAGATGTAAATTCGACATTAAAGTTTAATTATTTCAAGAATGTGCTTGAGAGCTGTGATAAAAATTTATCTGACATAATTGTATTCAGTCATAGTCTAATGGCTTACTCTAGCTTACCAAAATAAATCACAGCATTCTTTCAATCGTATTTTTTTGGAACAGGCGAACCTTTTAAGTTTGACTTCAATGCTCATGTGAAAAGACTTAAATAGTTAACAGACTTAAGTCAATTAACCGTATCAAATAAGTATGGCACATGGTATAACTCCATGAGATTTGGTCTTGGTAACTCGGAAAGCGATCCTCGGCTCTCGACTGTCTCCTCAATTCGAAAAACAATTAATTCACCACCTTCAATGGATCAAGACTTGTTGGGTCTTGCAGAATCTTAAAGCCTTGCTTTTCCCATAGTGTACCTCACGAAAAATGGAGAGGAGTAGAAGTACATAATGACATATTTTATTGAGAAAAGAATGTTATTTATATCGTTCTACCGAGCATTGTCTTCAAAGTAGCAAATAGTTTTCCAAAATCGATTTTACTACGATAATATCAGCAAGTTCTCAGTGAAGATCAACGATATAATGAATGGTATAATGTCGCACACTGACAACTACCGATTTCTGTATTGTAACCTGAATACATATACCGGCAAGGTATCCATAGAAAAGTGGCATGTTTTTGTTCCCTAAATGAGGTACATTTGGCACCTTATCGAGAAGCAAAAATAGTCTCAAGTTGCAACCACAATTCAGAATCACTGGATTTACGGTATCCATCGCCTCAACAGAGTGCTCATTCTCATGATCCCCAGTGAAGTTGTACTGCATCGACTTGATGATTTCGCAGATAAAATGTTTAAAGAATACTTTTTTAAAGCTTATATGTGAGCCACTCACAAAATGATTCACTTGTTTTTAATTATTGCCATTCTTACAATATGATATAATCAATAATGTGTTTAATGTTGTTTCTAATTTTTCAATACAGATTAATAATAGTTAGATGTATGAGAGTGAACAGCGTAAAAAATAAATACAGATCATTTTCTCATTGACAATGGTTGCATACCTTTTGGTAGTATGAGTGGTTTCATAGGTTTTTTGTTTCGCATAATCATCTCATTCAAGTGGGATGTTTTCTTTGTTTTTGATGGTAGCTAGGGATTCGAATCTTTTGCTTTTAGCCCATTTCTCATCACTGTTTTCTTACTTCGCTGGTAGGACTCTGGCAGTTACATCTTAGACTTTTTTATGATAGTTTTTGTAATAAAACTGTCTGCTATCCCTTCATCTAAATATCTTTTTAAATTCTCCTCGTTTATTTAGTCAACCACTTCATAATCTTCCCCATTTTATATGTTTGCATTCTTCAATTCTTTCTTCTTATTAATTTTATTTTCACTATCACTATGCTCACTTTCATCCAACTCATTAGAGTTATCATTTTGAATATTTTAACTTTCATTTTCATCATTCATGTACATATCCTTGCCATCATTTATTTCTTTTTGTTTAATATATTATTGAATCTGCTCCATTCTTTCTATTCGTTTTCTTTAGTCTTCTTCCATTTCGTCCATAAGAGGCTCAACATCTTTATTTCTTTTGAAATCTCCTTTCATGATCCGCTTTAGCTCTTCCCTATCTTGAATCTTAACATCCTCCATGTACTTTTTGAAGGCAAGCTCCTCGTCTTCTTCGTTAATATCAACCGCATTATCAATTAACTCTTAAAGTTCAGCATCCATATCAAGTCCTTAATACTGTTTGGCTTCCTCATCGTCATCAATCTTTTTTACTTCATGGTCGTGATCTTCATTATCTGATCCTTCCTCTGCCTCTTCTTCAAAGAACTCTCCTGCTCGCTTGTTTCGAATCTCAATAGCTTTCTTCTGCTTAATAATGGTAGCCAGTTTTCTCAACTTTCTAAACTATTTTCTCGCTTCACTTTCTTCTTTGTTTACTATTAGTCTCTCGCCATTTTCGACAATGCTTACATTTTATTTATTTGTTTCCTATATCATTAAATTCTGCTTTTCCTTTCTAATTAAATTTTTTTGATTACCATGCTTTTTTAATTTGATTCCTTACTCTTAAAGCTGATTTAAGTATTATTCATACTCTTCATTAATGTGCGGTTTGTTATCTTACTTTTCTCTTATTGATGACATCATTTACGACAGACTTTCTGGTTCCTAGCTGACTTCTAAGTCAACTTATAACTAAACTGGTTCTGCACTTTGTATTTCTTGATCACTCACTTCTCTATCTTATGGTATCTCTTCATCAAGCCTAAGTTCATCTTCATGGTCAATGTCACTATTCTACAAGTCTTGTACTTATTATTTGTGATTTATCTACTTTTATTCGTTTTAATCTTATATTTCCTCATCTAATTCATTATCGATTTCCTCTTCTCCATCGCATTCATGTTATTTCATTAGCTTTATGTACTAATTGTTCGATACTGTTTTAGTTATTTCAATGTTAAAACTTTTTGTTTTTCTAATTGCGCCATTGTTATCTTATTGATTTTCTTATTCTTCATCCATACCCATACCCATATCTTTTTATTCTTTTATTTTCTCGTTTACTGGCTACTGCTAGACTTCAGCTGCTTTTTATATTGTTTTACCCACGTCCTAGATTTATACCTTGAAGTTCATAAAGTCTAATTTATGTTGTTGAATAAATTACTTGCCTTCATTTTGTTAATTTTACTCATTTGATTAGTTTGAAGCTTATTAATCTGAACCTCTTAATGCCTCTCTTCGCCTTTTGCTTTAGTTTTTTCTTCTCATGTCTTAAATCTATTATAATTTGGTTACTTTGAAGCTATTTTTAATTGTCTAATCTGTCATTTACATTGATTTGCGTGCTTTCAAATCTTATGAAATAGACTTAAAGTAATCAAACCGACTCAGTTTTGAAGAAACTTTACTCTTGGTTCTCTGAGGACTTGGCTGTTTCGGATCACTAACTGTTTGAGATGGCGCAGAAGCTATTTTTTTAAGAAATATTGAATTATTCAACTACTACTTGCCCTTTAGAATTTATGGTACTTTTATGTCGAGTTAAATGTCTTACACATCTCCAAGTTCTGGCTTGCTGATTAACTTGCTCATCGACTATTTAACCTTAAATGATGTAAATTTATCAAACTCGGACTGCTGCATCTCCGACTCCATTCCTCTTGCTTTCTTTACTCTTTAGGCTTTGCTCAAGAATGAACTAGAAATTGCTGAAGGGCCAGAGCTGATTTTAGCTTTCACCTATAATTCTATTTTTTAAGGCATCGCTTCAATGTTTTCTTCATCGTCAATGTTCATATCTATGAACAGCTTGTTAGTTATCTTAGGTCCTTTCTTTTTGCTGCCCTTCATATTCATGACTTGCTATAGACCATTATCGTAGGCTTATTTATCTATATTTCCTTCTTCTTAGTCAACACATAATCCTAAAGAAAGCAAGGACTTCAATATTTATTGATTTTTGGGTGCCTATTTTTTTAATGCTTTCTTTTTCTTACCTTAATAATCACTATCTGCACTATCATCGTTTTTGTATTGCACTTACCCATCATTTCCAAGCTCTTTTAAAGAAAAACCTTCTTTCTTTTCTGCAGACTAAATTTTCCTTTTTGGATTTAGGTTTTTCAACAGACTGTCATCCGAAGCATCACTATCCTCTCCCAAGGATGAGGAAGACTGGCCAGACCATTAAGCACTTTTATTTTAAGCATACTCATTAGCTTCTCCTTGCTTTTTTAGTTTTCGTTATTTCTTCGCTTTTTTGTGCTTTTTGTGTTCCTTTCTGAGCTTTTTCTACAATTTGCGTGCCTTTTTGTCTTTCTTGATGCTCTTGGGCTCTCTCCTCTAAATAATTTACTTGTCTCGGATGTGCACATTTTCACCACTTTAATCTGAATCCAGCTGCAGGGTAAACTTCTTTAGCTTTTTTCGCTACTGAGGCTTTTATGTTGTGCTGGGTTTTAGTTTTCGCAAATGTTATTCATGCAAGTGATCTGACTCATGTTCGGGCTGCTGCGAGGTCAATTATATCTGATTAAATAGGTCCTCGGCTTCTCTATCCTCCTCGGACTGCGGGTTATCAGCCTGGTGAGGCAGTTCGAAATTCTATCGTTGCAGAATGTCTTACATTACTAAATCAATTTAATATTCCCGCTAATACAAAGATCCAATAATCAAATGATCTCGAATTGATAGTAATGATATATAATAAGTGAGTTTGTGAATTATCATTTTTTATATAAATTAAGCACTTCTTAAGGTAGATCCTTGAAATAAGGATGGATTAACGCATCTTTTGCACTGATCCTAGTGAAAGGGTTCGGTTGCAACATTTTCTACATTAGTAGTTAAATACCTTTAGCAAGTCGATTCCCAAACCATCTAGTCGTGGTACAACTTCTGCTAGATCACGCGGTGGGTAGTTCTCGAATTCATAGTTTTTCCACTGTGGCAGCTCTTCGTGGCCTGGCCATGTTTCGTTATTAGGTGTACCAACTATTTTAAATATTCGAATCAGCTCATCTTCTTCCTTCTGGCCCGGAAATAGCGCTTTCATATTAGACATCTCGGCGAAAATGCATCCGACAGACCATATGTCAATGTTGTTCGAATATTTTTGTGATCCTAGCAGCACGTCTGGAGGGCGATACCATAATGTGACTACTTCATGCGTGAATCCTTTAGTTGGAATTCCTGATGCTCTTGCTAAACCAAAATCTGCTATCTTTAGCACATGGTCTTTTGAGATAAGTAGGTTTTGCGGTTTAAGATCACGATGCAGTATTTTCTTCTCGTGGCAGTAATTTATACCTTGCAGCAGTTGATAGCAGAAACTTTTGACGATAAGAGGATCCATTCCCTTTTCTCTGTTAATCTGACTCATGAATTTCTTAAGGTCGTAGTCGACGTACTCGAACACTAGCAACAGCTTCTTATTTGAGTGAATGACTTATTTGAGTTGCACGATGTTAGGATGATTTAGTTATTTAAGAATCGATATTTATCGGATTGCAGTACTTGGTATTCCTTCCTACTCGCTTTCCAATCTAATCTTCTTGAGAGCGATGTACTGATCCTGGCCAGGCTTGCGGAAGGGTTCGGTGTATTCAGCTTTGTAGACAACTCCGTAAGTACCCTCGCCCAGCTTCTCGATCTTGTTGAAACGATCTGGTTTTTTAGGTTGCATGAAATATTCTATTATACAGATATTTAAATCAATTTTGCTATAATTCTTATTTGCACCCGATATATCCCGTCATGAGTGCACTGCACTGCTGCTAGTGCCCTACGGATTCAATTTTCAACAGTATACCAGCGTGCAAAGAGTCACTTACTTCATATGGATGATCCTTATTATATCAATCACAGTTTTTACCGCAGTCAAGCTCTACGCCAAACATCATAATAGTCATAATAGTAAAGTAAAGTCTGGTACTGATAAGACGCCTGATTCTGAGAGAGCACTATAGCATAATGCATCAAACGAAAGTAACTTGAATAGACGGGATAGGCTCCTATAAATATTCCATCGAGTCAATACGATTTACCTGCCTACCATACTGACATTCGTACTGAATTTTATCACTGGAACTACTTATATATTTTCAGTACTCCTATTTTTCATAATTTTGGTGCCCTTAATCGTGTTCAACATCAGACGCTCTCACTAGTGCATTAAAAACAAAGTATTGTGGTGCATATTTGAGAACTTATGGCTGATTATCTCCTGTTTCTGGCTGCTCAATATCTGGTGGAACTATAAGTACATGTAGCCTAGGAACATTATTTAGACCTCAATTTGATATTTAATGCTATTAGTCCTTAACCTTGATTCCTCTAATCTTTTTAATATTTTTAATTGACTTTATGGAAGCAGGAGTCGGACCAGCTCAAGGCTTATCTAAGCGAGAGCAGAGCAAACTGCAGAGGCTAATAAAAAGCGATGAGGCTCACAAAGTAAAACAATATAAATGACAGAATCATGCAAAATCATACAAGCGAAAAACAGTCAAAGGTAAACGTCGCTAGGAACGAACTCAAAGAATTTTAATTAACAATCAAGCAAATGACTCTGAAAATGAGTCAGCGAACTAAGTGTCAGATCAAGGCGCAGAGAAAAAGATTGCCTAAGAAATCGAAGTACTGAATCGGAAAAAAGATTTGAAGTTGCCGAAACCATTTAATCCCAGTTGTGGCATTAAATAAGGTATGAATCAGTTAACTGAGGTGAGGAGCTCTTTGGATATATCATGATATATTCTTACACAGAGAAGGAAAAGAAAGAAGAAGCGCCCATTGAAGATCCAAGCCTTCTTGATCACTTTGGGGGTGAAGCCCTCGAATTATTACCAAACCAGAAATAAAGAAGCGAAAAGTTGCAGATCAACTAGTAGTTCCAGCAAGGACGACAAAATATATAAGTTCCATTCGATGAAGCCCATAAACAGCTCATCAGAAGCATCCTTAGCTTTAATCAATGAAAGCTACAAAATCAAAGTTCTATTGATATATAATTTTGAGGCTTCACCTGCTCTGCATTTTTGGCATTATTAGATAATATTAGATGAATAGTCAACCCACTCAAAAGCGATCTGCAGCCAAGACCTATGTGGACTATGTTTCAGGCCCAGTCAAGATCAAGGACGGGCTCTACATGGGCGATGAGAGCGCGGCAAAAGTATATAGTTCGCCAGTTAGGACATTGACTTTATTGTGAGCAACAAAGTCACACACATAATAAACACAGTCGTAAAGAAAGTGCCCAACTTGTACGAGAGGTACGGAGTCCAGTATCTCTCTGTCAACTGGACGGAAAAAGAGCAGAACGTATTTGCATTGTGATGTAGATTTTTGACAAAAGGTACAACGCAGCTAACATGATATTGTCATTCATCGACGAGGCCATGTAACAGGGATAGAGTATACTTGTACACTCTCTGCATGGCAAGTCTAGGTCAGGATGCGTTATTATTGCGTACCTTATGAAAAAGCATTGCTGGACCCTGTAGAAATCGATGGATTTTATCACTTCCAAGAAAGACTCATTCCAAATAAAAAATCACTTCATGTCACAGTTGCGAGAACTTGAAAGAAGTATTCAATAGACTTGTAAGCTACACAGTGACTGGGAGACTTATCATGCCGAGTAAGATCTTGTTGTTAATAACACATACAAGAATAGAAAAGCAGTACCTCTTCCACAGAAATAGCACCCACCGAAGAAAAATAAAAAGAAGGTGAGCTGGGGAGACAAGACAACGATAGCAGCAGACCATCGAGCTCCCGGCTATAACATTCTCACGTCAGCATCCAAGTACCACTAGTTCATGGAGGACTCAGGTATTTTGCGTTTCAAACCTATCCTTAAAAATACTGATTTCATTTAAGATGTTAACGTATAAGCGAGCGATCAAAATATTTCCCTAAACCTGTAAAGTGTGCAAATGGAATCGATTACTCTCAGAGATAAGCTTCAGGACAAGAACGATAAACAAAATTCCGTAAACAATACAGATCGTTTAACAAAAAGTCAAAGGCTTGCTACTGGCCTAACCATGACTAACAATTTTGTGACAAACGAGCGGATAAAAAGTTAAAGATATGCAAGTATTCAACAAAAGTAGGCAAAAGATCGATAAAAAAAGCTTGAGTCTAAATCAGGCTCTAGATTAGCTCCCTACTAAAACATTATTTCATCTATAAAATCTCCATATGATATAGATTTCATTAGCCGTATTGGTGATCAGTCAAAGAAAAGAGGCTAAGGGCGCAATTATCCAAAAGGAATGCATGCGCAAGAGAGAGGGCAATCTGTCAATCTTGAGGATCATCAACGATAAAACTTTAACAAGGTCAACTTTGCGAGACTTAATGTGAAGTAGCATACAAGCGACGGCAGATTAAGAAATCATTAAGCAGTGCTTCAAAAAAATATGAGGTATAACTGAAGTAGCCTTGCTTCGCTGCTTATTTTTATTTATTACTGTATGTATTGCACATGTACATTTTCGGCATTATTATTTATTATGAACTTGGCTGACACATAAGAAGAATAGCGTAGGACAAAATACGAGGCTGAGGAACTAAAACTGTTGCAAGAGCGACTCATCATTGAGACTCAAAATGAGTAATACCAGAAACAGCAACTCGAAAAATAAGTGAAAGAATATTAATAAGAAGACATCAGCTCCATGAAGTAGTTAGAGTGTCTGCAAGAGCAATTGAAAAAACTTATCAAATAAAAACAGTGTTTAGCAAAATAAGAGAAGTGAAATCAAGATTTTAGAGACAACTGAATCTTAAGATGATGTTTAGTGAATTTAAATTCTCAAATTCCAAGTAAGCTTAACTTTTTCAACAGTCGATCTTGACTTCCTGATTCATCATTAGACCGAATTCCTGTTTGGTAGTACTTGCACTCGTCCACTAAGTAGCTAATTTTGCAACTTTCTTCTGACCTATGAGCCTGTGGTTCGTCTTATCGCAATTGATAATAGTAGGCTAGAAACTCAACTATTTTCATGTTTTGCGGCAATAGCTTCTTCATTGACCTGATGGACTCCTTGAGATGCGAGGAGTCATATTTTAGTAAAGGTTTACTATCTCTAAGGTCCTCTCTAAATTTCATGTCGTACCTGTATATAACCTGTCGCAGTGATTGCCATCTCTCAGTTTTTGTATACTCATTGAATTTGGATACTTTCAATATATTCTATTCAGCCTGAGCCATCTTTACAAGCATGTTTATTTTTTATGTTGTTTTGGCAGCAAGTTCAGCCTCAATGAATGAATATTGTGAGTGTTAGGAAGATTGATAAAGTATCTTGTATAGTTCCACCATAAATCGACAGAAGTTTATATGACTGACCAGTGTTATTTCAGACTCGTGCGCATCTGATGGATTGGTTATTATTTTACGTTGAGACCCTCTTGAGCTGCCCATCTTTTATCTGCTTGCTTATTGAGGTGTATTTCTCTGGTTATGAATATAGCTCTTCGATATTGGATTCTGGATTCTTGGTGGAAGTTGGTTCACTGCAGGAACGAATTTTTACTCTCGAACAAGCATTCGAAGATTATCAACTGACGGAGTTCTTCTTTTTAATCCTTGGTAGTGCTCAGTGTTGTCACTTGAAACTTTCTTCAACTATGGAATCTTTTATAGACTGAAACGTGGATGGCCACTACCACCAACAGATGATCGAAAGCGATTACTGCCTGCCTACTCGTCTATACCTTCAACATAGTCTTCTGCCATTGGCCATTGATAATTTATGATAAACTCTGGAGAAGCTCGGTGTCTTCTGTCTATAGTAAGGCAAGCCCGGATAAATTTTTTATAGTGCTCGGAAACTGGCTTATCTGCATCAAAGAGCCTATCAACTGGGCTTGTAAAAATCATTTCATATAGAGCTTAGTCGTCCTTGTCTTTCCAAGGCACTCGACCATAAACTAGTTGATATGCAATCACTCCAAATGCCCATACATCGCTGAGGAAAGAGTACTCATTTTGTTTGAGAGCTTCAGGTGACATATAGTATGGAGAACCAACGTTGTAGTCCATTTTGACTTTGCATTGCTGCTAACTGATCGCGAATCCAAAGTCTGCTATTTTCACTTTCCCCTTTGTGATAAAGAAATTCGCGAGTTTGAGATCTCGATGCACGATCCTCAGCCGATACAGCTATCGATAGCCATTTAAGACCTGTTTCATGATCGACTGCCCATAAACTTCGGGTAGAATTTTACGTTTTCTTAAAATTTTGGCTAAGTCGTTTCCTTCGCAGAACTCAGTTATGATATATAAATTATTTTTACTCTTAATGACTTTCTTCAATTTGAGCAGGTTGGTTGAGTCGGCATTTTTAATAGTTTAAAGAACAGCAACTTAGTCTCGAAGAAAGTTGGTTTGAATTTCGTCCTCATTTCCTTTAAGTTATATGACTTTTACAGCTACCTGGGCGTCTATATATTAAATATTGTCTACTTGTGATTTCGCATTTTCCTTTGTATACATGCGAAGTGAAACCAAGTCCAATTTCATCGCTGAGAGCATATGAGTAATTTTATATTTTTTTCATAGCCATTATGTTGCTATTTGATTTGTTTTTAGTGCTACCTGGGTTCTTTATCTGAAAAGTGAAGTGATTCTGGGAAGCCATCGCCACAGCTCAAACTGCTAGTGTTTGCTTCAATTATAAAGATAACTTTAATCAAATTGCAGTGTTTATTATTAAAATAGTTAACGAAATGATAGACTGCCAGGAAATTGAATAGCTCCTCAAAGTACAGCATTACTAATCGTAGAATACAAAGCTCAGCTCCATGACCGATGTTATCCATTTTGTGCTTGAAAATGTACTCAAGTTAATCAACTTCGAACCAATGCATTAGATCTCACTAAGAGTCTCTGAATTGTAGAAATCTTAGGGCTTGGACAATGTAATGCTTGAAGAAGTTAAGACTCTAATAGAAGCAATCATTGAACAAAGGGAAGATCAGACTAGACGCGATTTGGAAATATTTGTTCAAAGCTGTATTCAAAATGCATTATAACACGATAATTCTCGCAGAAGCCTTCGTTAAATTGATATAATCAACTTAGTTTCCGAACAAAACAGGAAGAGTAGCCAGGAGCAGCAAAAACCCTCGCATTTAATACATGTGCAAAACGTTTCACAGCTTTAAGCCATCAAAAAGTAAATCAGCGAGGTAAGAGCCTAGCTAAGCAAGAAGAGTTAGAAAAGAGAAATAAGTGAACTGAAAATTGATATTCAGAAATAGTTAAGCAATAAAATGGCAATAAGTGAGACCGAGAAAATTGTGGAGAAATTCCAAAGATAAATATTTACGAAAATAATTTAGACTAATGCGAGCTTACAAAAAATTGACTACTAAGTTAAGAAATCTATGTTTCAATAGCTGTCAATAATGAAAAAATAAGTGCTTTAAAATTCAAAAATGCAAGAAGTGAAATAAAAAATAGAGAAAACTGAAAAGAAAGTTAAAAAGATTAGTGCATAAACTTCATCAGTAACGAAGCAATGCAAATACGAAATAGAAACAACAAAAAAGTAATCAAAGGAGTCAATTGAGCAAATATGTAGCTTAATATAGAACATGGATAACAAACTAAAATCAGCATCTGATTTATTAAAATCACTAACTCTGAAAATTAACTTGGAAGAAAGAAACCCCTTTAGCAGTGCAGCATGGACCTCATACAATAAGACTGCCTTGAAGAACATGGCAATTTCATGGGAGAGGTAGTTCGCAAATTAAAACCAAGAACTGTATAAGTATGAAAATGGTAAATCTCAAATATTGATCACTGAGCCTGGATTTTACTTCATTTAGGCTTACATTTACGGTTGTTAAAAAGCACCTGAAATTTTTATCAACTCGCAGCCTCACTCACGATTCTTGAGCTATAACAGCAAATACTTTGACTTTTTTGCAAACCAAGTTGTAAAATTGACGTAGAACATTAATAAAATCTGGGTAAGACTCGATAACGAATCCTAATACTCTGAGGCAATATTCAAAATAAATAGAGTTGCATGAGGCAAACCAATTTAGATTATAATATTTCAGTTGATATTGTGTATAGATTTTGATAGCAGATGCGATAAGTTAAAATTAATAATAAAATTGAAGCATGAGACCGAAGATGATGCTCACCAAAACTGAGACTAACATTTTAATGACCCAAATAAGAGCCTAGAGGAAAGTGTACAAATGTAAGCATGAGCCCGTATTCCTGAATTCACATCGAGACGAAAGCAGGGTGGGCAAAAAAGTGTTCAAAGAGCAGCTCTATCAAACAACTTCGCTGGTTTACGATTCCGACAAGCGCAATCGAAACACAAGTCATAGCTACTCGCTCTCGCGGAGCTTAAGCAAGAGAAGAGGTTACGAACAGCCCACTGGCGGAGTACGACCAGATGAGTTCAAGGGCAAACGTAGGGCTTTGCATGAAAAAGATACGAATCAAATGAACTGGAATATGATTGGGTTTGATCCCTATAAGAGAGTGGATACATCTCCTGTCCGATTTTGTAAGCGCAGGCACGATCAAAGCCCTAGCAACCAGAACAGGTTGTCTCCCGGATTCAATATTTTCAAGGCAAATCAAGGATGAGTTAATACTATTGCTCAATGCAATATTATGATATCTGTTAGCAATTATATTTGTATGGAATGTTATTTAGTTTGCGAGCTGTTATAAAGTTTAAAAGAATTCCACAGTCATGGCGAGCAAGACTAAAGTGAAGAATATAACAAATGGTGAAGTGCATCTCACCATCGATGATGATGATATAGCTAGGACTGACATGGCCATTATGAGAGTGCCAGGTGGAGACATTTACGAAACAGTGAAGGATAAAGACTCAACCACAGCTACTAATTACTACATCTAAAGTAACCTATAACGAATAAGAAGATATCAGAACAGGGTCTTTTTCGCAAATATCATAAAATTACTTGGTGGAGTCAAGATCAGCCAAGTCGATATCGTCATTCACAACAAACACTTTCGAAACAGAAATGGTGGAGCTGAAGAACTCCATTGAGACAAAGTTGAGCAAATCGATATCATTTTTCCAAGGTATATTCGCAGGGATGGCCTTACTGTTCACAATTACACTCAATTTATCTCAATCTGTGGCGCAGGAACTTGTACGAGTAGAAGATCAAGCTATTCGAGTGGTGTCCCTGTTAACTACACTAGGGTCATTGTTTTCAGTGATTCGAGCGCGTGACAAATGTATCTATCAATTGACTTAGACATCTATATGAAGCTGAGGGGCACATCAACTTAGATAGACTAGAAATATAAATGCCTAGTTCTATGCGTAATCTAAATGATATGTAAAAAATTACTAAATTAGTTTACATGTGCAGCTACATCGCATTCAATATTTGTCACACATTCGCTGTTGAGTACAATATACTTGGTACTAGCTACGACAAGCTAAGGATAGTGACCACTGTCTACACAACTCTATGTCTAGTTGGGTGGATCGTCACCAATATCAACTCTAAAAAGCACGATAAGTGAATAAATATTTTGATTTTCGGGTACTGATATTTATTGTATTCTAAACAAAAACTAATGAAAATTAAAACGCTCACGCCGAATGTTTGAAAGCGTAAGAGTGCTTGTATTTTTCTTTAATGAACTTATATACTTCCAATGTAACCTTTTTATCAGCCTCTACGATCTCCTCTTAGTCCCACTTGAATTTTTCAATATTTTTGATTGCTTTTCGAACATTAGTCAGACACTCAGCCTTGGAAGTTGGATTTTCGTTGAAGTTTAGAGTTTGCATTGTGAGCTTGGCCATCAAACGACATAAAATTATTCTACATTATATGATTTTTACCCATTGTTGATAGCAAGATCTTAAGTAAATCCAAGATTTCTCATCCAGGCCACCTCGATACCAGTGTTATCCGGCTTATTCTCTTTACTAACTTCTCTTTTGACGTGTCCATTAACCATGGAATTATTATTTACTGTTGTGATATCAAGCCTATCATTTCTGTCAGGATTCCAATTTTCATGCGCAGAATTAGTGCGAGCGTACTTCACAAAAGAAACAACAGGATTTTAAAGTGAAATGTTTAGCAATGGTTTTCTTATGCCTTTAAAATATTACATCAATGTTTTCATCACATTGACAATTGTAGTTCTGTCTTTTTTCACAAACTGCTTTGATTTCCATACAGCATCTGGTTTCAAGATTTTGTTATGGCAATAGAACGACAATATTTTCTTAATGTTCGACTATTGCTCAATTTGGTTAGCTGGGTGATCATAAGTGGGCTTTAAAGTATATTTTTATGGGCTTAAAGTCGCAGCAATCTTGTACAGAAAATTTTGATTCAAAATACTATGACATAGAGAATTAAAGTCTCTTATTTTAGATTAAGATATAGCTGAACTTTGTTGTTCTAGCTATCGAATCCAAAATATCAGTTATTACAACAGTGTTTCAGTTTCAGTCTCTTCAAAATTGCTTTTACTTAAGCTTATAAGCGCATTATGGCTTTTAGTATTTAAACTTACGCTATTTTTAATCATAGATGCGTTTAGAATGTTAGCAACAAGCCCATAAAATATAGTAAGTTCCCCTTTTATTATTTCTTAAACGTATATTTCGTAGGCAGTAGGAATGACCATAAAGGATTATTTGATTTGTTGAAAGACTTGAGCGAAATTTTACCTACAATCAACTATATTTTTAGGTTTCTCAATAATTCTATACCTAAATTTGAGCTAATCCATGACCATCTTGTTTAGTAGCACTCCATTTCTGATAGGGTCTTCAAATAAAGATAAGGATTGTCCAACAGGAAGATTAAAATAGTTTTTTTACTTTAGGTATTTAACAGCTTTCATTTCCATCTAAAGTGAAATAGAGGGTCGAGAAGGCTTCTACTGAGACTTCTTGTTGGAGTTAGTAGCAACTATTCTGGATTTGTTTATTGAGGTTTCCTGTTTTTTCTCTGGAGTTTGAAGATATTTTGAGCATGTTGAGCTCTTCTTTAATTCATAAAGTTATCTATATCCGTTTGTAATACCTTTCGATTCTTTTGGTTAGTCTATTTGAACGAGCTATTTATGCTTCATGTCATTTAATTGCTCAGGGAGCTCTCTGATAAAATCCAAACTTGATTTTCGCTTAGTTAAGTTTTACTTTTCAACTGAAAAAGCTTTAGGAGTGTGCTGATAATCAGTGTTACTTTTTTATTTCTTGGTTTTTTTAGTGCTGCCATACCTTATTTTTTCATATTATTTAGAGTTTAAATGATCATTTTTCTTAATACTTTGAGATGAAACTTCATTCTTTTCAGTTTTGACTCTTGAGTTCAAGACAGATCCGGTCTTTGACTCAAGCTTTTGCTTAATGAGTGACTATCTATTAAATGAATAATGCTGGCTTTTTGACCCTTTTTCGAAGCATTGTCTACAACTTTTAAGCAGATCCCAAAATGCACTTTCAATAGCTTATGGTACAAAGTAGTCATATTGAAAAAGAATTTCAGACTCAAAATTTGGTAGCTACTTTAAATAAGCAAACACTTTCTGATAATTCGAGTACACTTCAGCTGATTTAACAGGGTTTTTAAAGTAGCTTAGTTAAGACCATCTACCTTTCTGATGGTTAACTATTTCAGGAAAGATCACGCCGTTTTTACAAATCTCATGAAAACGGTCATAGTACTCTGTGGCCATACTATTTAGTAGATTGATGCTGATAAGCCACTCTATTATTTTTTTCCTTTAAGTTTATTCAACTTACTTTATATCAATTTTAAATATTTTTCTGTTACTCTTTTGCTGCGAATTGTTACTAGTTCTAGAATTTCTAGTTTTTATTTGCTTGCTTTCTTATTGTGACTCTTTCTTGATTTCTTCTTCTATTCTGCTAATATCATCTATCAAATTTTTTTGAGGAATTGAAGGCTGATCTTTAACTCTTATATTAATCTCCTGTATTTGAATTTTTTTAATTTAATTTTCTTCTCCTTTTTTTATATTTACAGTCTTAACATGTTATTATTTAGTGACAAGAGGCTTATCCCAATTTTATTGTCTTCCTTAAGCTGGATTACTTTATTTATTTAATTTTCTATAAAGTGGAGGCCTATTAGAAAATTTATTAACAGTTTTACGACGATCAACTTAATTTTCATTCTAGTCATACTGCTGAACTTATAATTAATTTTCTTATTTTGCGACCTTTGGTTTGTTATTTTGGTCAAATCCAGCTTTATTACTGTTTAATGCGTTTTCCTGTGTATTATTTTCAAAAAAAGTTTTCGGTTTGAATACTTTAAATGATCCTTTTTTGCTTATACTATCAGAACCATCAAGGCTGTCGTTGATGGGAGTATCGTTGTCTTTAACAGGAGAAGCATCGCGGTCTAAGAAATAAACATTTTCAAAAACGTTCATTTATTCTTGTTCTCCATTTTCATTATCTTTAGAGTACAAATATTATTAAGTCTATTGATTCTGTCGAAGTACTGCTTTTTTTAGATAGTTATCTCTTTTATTTTTGATGATGCTCCCTGATTATTCATGATAGCTGTCAATATTTTTTTAAATGTTCTACTTAGATTATTCATTGATGTTCGGACGTAAGGAGTGCTTTTGAGAGTATTCAGTAAGCCAATTAACAAATTTCATCATTTCTTCTTAATTATCGATTAATTTGAAGGCAGTCAAGCTTTATATAAAAGATGGGCATTGAACTTTGTGGTTACTACGCACCTGCTTGAGAATCATGTTCATATTGATTACATTGTTTCCCTTCCTGTCCTCATTTTGGGTAATAATTTGGTGGTCGAGCACAGAATTAGCGCCATCGAATAGCACCTGGCTTACTACTCGAGCCAATTTCACTCCCGAAACTAATTATCGCAAACTAGTGGCGGGACTACCGGCCTGTCTAAACATGAACTGTGCTGTGTCGTTAAGTTTGTCAGTAGATAGGGCTGATTCGTGAGCTGATTATTTGAGCATGGACTCAACTAATATGGGTTTATAATTTGAATTACAATTTGAAAATTAACGATGTTATAAGCATGGGTACGATTATCATATTGCGAGACGCAATAACTATTATAATTTGTGGGTTGTTGATGGGCAAAAAGAAACCCCAACAGGAAGCACCCGTGCAGCGAACTATATACGAAGCATTCTTTAGTGGGCTACCTTATGAAAGCAATTAGGATAATCTTAGAGAGTTTCTTGAATCGAGTGACAATATAATCAGTATTAAAATGCCTCGTTATCAAGACACAAACCGATGCTTAGGATACGCACATGTCAAATTTGACTCCGAGTAAGCCTACAATAATGCCCTCGCTAAAAATGGCAACGATCTTAATGGCAGATACATTAATGTTACCAAAGCCAAAGGAGAAAGAGAAGTGAAGGCTCCCTCCACAGTCCCTGTTGGCTGTAAGACTCTCTTTGTTAAAGGGCTACCTTATGATATTAAGCAAGAAGATCTAAAAAAGTAGTTTGAAAGTGTAGGTGGTATCGCAGATGTCCGGATGGTGAGAAACTGGGCCAATAAAAACTTTAAAGGTTTCGCTTATATTTAATACAAATCAGCAAACGCATTAACGAAGGCTATTAGTAAATATCATAATAAATAATTTCAAGGTCGAAAACTTACCTGCGATGCTTCGATGCAAAACATGAAAAAAGGGTTCAAAAAGCGAGACCCCACTGGTCAGGAGCGTAATAAAAAATAAGAGGATGATGAATGAGTATTTATTTATTATATGCGCGAATCTATGTTGATTTAATTTAAATGAAAGTATTTTAAATGCAAATTGAGATCAGCGAATATTATAGAAATTGGTTAGATCATGAAAATTATCCCCCTCACCGCAGTGTTGCTATTTCTTGGATTGAGTCAAGCGAGAGAATCTAAATGCAATGCTGGAGAAATCGTCGATGATAATGGAATATGCATAGAGCCAAAGTACATTCAGGGTTGTCACTTGTACTCTTCGTCAATCACTTGCGGCAAGTGTGAATATAGTATCGATATTCTTACCTAGAGTATAAAATAACTGAGTCCGGACTATGCGAGTATCTGAAGTAAACTACAGATCCTTGCTGCATTGAAAAAGATAATGGAATTTGTACCAAGTGCAGTTTGGGGCTTCAAATTACAGAAAATGGAGCATGCAAGGAAAATAATATTATTGGCTGCTTATAGAAAACTGCCAACGGAGCATAGTGCCTAAATTGTGCATCTGGTATTGAAAATTTTATATAGACTATTTTTTAGCTAATGGGAAATGCTAACCAGGTATTAAAGAGTGCGAAAAGTACCTAAGCGAAACTTCACGTGACATTTGCTCATCCTGCAAAAAATATTATAGTCTTATCAACAATGCTTGCCTTAAAAACAAAATTTTAGGTTGTGAATTCGAGACCAACCATCGGTGCGAGAAGTGTTCAGAACCCTTTCGCAAAAAGGATGATCACTGTTAGATTGCAAATTGTGTGACATATAACGAGTTCGGATGCACAGCATGCGATTGTGGGTTCTATTTGACTCCCAAAAATACTTGCAGTGAAATCCAGCCTGGTTGCATCAGATACCAGAGAGGAATCTGCACAGATTGCCAGTCCCACTTCAGACTGAGGGGAGGGTACTGTGTAATGGAAGGATGCAACTAACTCGATTTTTTGACTTGCCTGAAGTGTTCAGAAGGCTATGAGCTGAAAGATGGAGGGTGCCGACTCAAAAATTGCAGTATTTGGGACAATGGAACGTGCTTTGTATGCGACAAAGGATACGTAACTCAGAAAGGGAAGTGCATCCAAGATTACAAGCCCGAAAGCATTAAATCGGCATGATGATAAATAACTTTGTTTTAACTAAATAGCTAGATTTTAAAGTTTCTACATGTTTCGATTAATATTTGGAATATCATCAAAGCAATAGCTCATGCAAGTTTCGATTTATTTTCAACTCCTCATGCAACAGAATGTTATTACTGTCTAAATCGGGGATTTTTAGTAATGTGGGTGTATCAAGAAACTTAATGGTTGAAAATTTTTGGCGTTGCTTATGTCGAGGATTCAGCTTGCATCGCACGTAGTACTTTCTATTATACTGACTGATCGCGCATCCCTCGCACATCTTCTTTATGCTGGCTCTTATCTTCATCACACTTATCTTATAATACAAAATAGCCAATCAGTAAATTACACACAGACTATATGTATATACTGAACGCTAAATAGGGATTTTACTTGTTGTTTATCTCAGATGAAATAGTTTTTTCTGGTTAATAATAATTTTATTACTTTGCATGCGCGTGCTTCTGCCTCAGTTCATTCTTAATCCCCTTAGTGAAACCAAAATGACTGCAAATGATTTCAAAAGAGTTAAGTTACTCCAAAGAACTAGAACAATGGAAACAATTCAAAGTCACAGGCAACAAAGTCCAAATTACAGACATATTATGTAGACAAAAACGAATTAATCCCGGCCAATTATTTCGAGTGTTTTAGTCAATGCTGTATCCCATTCTCGTACATGCATGTTTGAACCTTAAGAATTGAGCTCAAATTGTAACAGAAAAGCTGTCTTTAAGATACAAAAATAAAATAACACAATTCATTCTCGCAAGAACTATAAGCTCTACACTCCAGTATCGAAGAGACAACGCTCAATTTTGAATAAAACAACCTGCACATCTTAATAATAATCAAAGCTAAATAATAAATCATTTGTTATAGATTGCAAATGCCTCCTCATACCACAACAAGAACATCCTTAATAGTCAAATTATAGTCGCTAAATGCCAAATTATACATATCGGCAGTACGAACGAAGACTACCAAACAAAAAGACAAAGACTGCATTTACCAAAGAGGACTATCGACCATGGTCACCCAAAAAAGTATAATTAAATTCAGATGATTTGGTTTATTGATTCATTTTCCTGCTATTATATTAGTATTAATAAATGTCGGTTAATATTATTTAGATGCATAAACAGAGTATGATTCATTCCCAAAGTCCAACATCCTCAAAATGCACGTATTGATTATTAGATCCATTACTTGTTTAACTTGCCTAAATTAGTTTTGATTCACATCTTTCGTGCTATTTCAAATGGTACTGGTATATTAAAATCCTCTATCTCAAATGGCTGAAGCAGTTGACTCTTTCACTAAGATGCTTGTTGAGTCTGGCTGTATACTCCATCATTTCCTCATTGTTTTTGCTCTACTTCTGAGCTTCATTGTAGAGACCTACTGACTCCTTCATCATTCTTTAGTCATTTATTAGTAGTTTCTTGTGAATTTATGCAATTTCAAGCTACTCGCCCATGATCATCTTCACAAGATCTTCAAATAGGACTGACATTTCTTCAAACTCAGATCTACATGGTTTCCAATTACGGAATTTCGTTAGAATTTGTTACCATTCAGCTAATTCAGTCCCTAGAATCTGATCTTCTGTCTTAATTTTATTTAGTATAGGTGCTGGCTTTTCAATCTTCTCGTTGTTCTTTTTACCATATCTGTTGAGTAAATTTATTTGGGTAGTACTCTGAATCCCTGCTTTAATCTTTTGGCTTTATCCAACGATTTACTTGTATTTCTCGTTGAGATTAACCATACTATGATTTTGCGTGAAGCTATTCCTTTCAGTGTTTGGTTACTTCACGTTCTTTCTCATGTTGGCAAAACTTGACTTTTGTAATCCAGTTAAATCTACTTTGCCGAACACACTTTTATTTCTCGTATCTCTCACCCTGCTGTTTTACTATGACTTTTAGAGTAGCTTGTTGGCATGAGACACACTCTTTGGGTTGTGATTCTAGTTGTGATTTGTTTGAGTATTCTGCATTGGCCCTTTTCTTTGTGCTTGTGGCTTATTCTTGTCAATATAAACACTGTGATTATTATCTATATTTATTACTTTCTTTTTCAGCTCCTCCGGTTCCTCCTGCTCTACTGATTTTTGTATATATTTTAGCTTTTTAAGTGGTTGAGCATTATTTGCTTCCACTTTGTGCTGTATATTTGAGTTCTTCTCATGAATTGTGTTTGTGATATTAGCAACTGGAATTACTATTTACTAATCGGAGTCATCCTAGTTTTTAATCACAATTTGTCTGTTTTTCTGGCTGCGTGGCAACATGAGCTCTCTAGCTTGCTGCTCCTACTTCGTTAAATCAATATGCCCTCCTTTTTTCAACTATTTCACTCGATCAGCGTACCGAAGAGTGTTAAGTGTATTCTCGCAAGATCCTGAACCCGGTGAAACGTTGCCGATCATTAAAGTACGGCAAAACCCAATGAAGGAGTCTTTGAGGACCATCGTAAGCTTGCTCCCTCTAAAAGGGGTATGATTTTTGCCTTGATCCAAAGCTCGGATGCATTATTTGAGCGCAAGTAAGCTTTTATTTATTTCAGCTCCATCGATTTTGGTTTGCTTATTTTGATCAAGCGTATCAGCACCTCGCTCGCAACCAGCTAGGTCAATGAACGAGATTTTGCCGTATAGCTTCTTAGAGCTCATTAGGGAAATTTGAAGAATAGCATGTGACCTTGAGGAATCCGAGTTAGTGCTATTTTGTGATGTAATCCTCACTGCACTGCCATGAGCAATCATTTCCAGAAACTCAGATATGCTTGAGATTTGTTTGATGGACAGACCTATAATGTTGACATTCTGCTTGCCGTCTTCTCTTGCCTGCAGCTGCTCTCGGTTGTTTAGTAAATCAAATAGTTTTCCGCAGTAGATCTCGAAGAAGGAGACTGAGACTGTGAGATCTGGATATTTGGCATCCCTTATTTTAAATATATCTTCAGCCCCTAGGTAGTACATTCCGGGGCAACCATTTTCTAAATCTCCATTCATCGTGTAGGTTTTACCGCTACCAGTTTGACCATATGCAAAGCAAGTGACTTTAGCTCCAAGAAAAGCGCATTCCACAATTGGTTTGACGCACTCGTGATAGAGCTACTGATTGTTGACCTGCTCCCCAAAGGCTGAGTCAAACTTGAACAGATGCTACTCAGTGTATTTGGTGAGATCTACTTTGAGTCTAATCGTAAGCTAAGATTTACTTGTGCTATCTCACTTTAATGTCTGCTTGATTGGTGACTTCTACAACGTCCTGCTCATTCCTCTGCAGCTCTTTCTTGTTAAGGGGTCTCTTGCGAACTACCACTCTGATCTTTGGCTGGTCTTTGATCATTTAGCTTTCATTGTGTGATGCCATTCTAATTTAAGAAATGTTATCGTTATTATATAAAGTTAATTATTACTACCAAATACACATTAATTATATAGAAGCTGACCTCAGAAGTTATAAGCCATTAACAGTTAATATAAATTAGACAAATATATAATTTGATCTTACATCTTATATGGTGTGAAGATAAGTCATATTTAGCATTAAAGAATAAGTATCTTTGAATTGGCAATATTTTAATTGGATACCCTCATTAAATTAAAAATAAAATCTATTATTTACTAATATCATGTTGAGTATCTGCCCACAGGTGCTTATATAACTCTAAAAGTTTCTTAAGCTGGATTCAATTGTGAGGTAAAATAGTTCAAAAATCTAAAAAACGTTTTCGAAGTTTGTAGTATAAAACAACAGCGAGTGCATTAAATTATAATAATCAAGATAACAATTGGTCCATGTTCAAAGTTTACTTGCAAATGTAATTGATTCATAACCCAGTCTCCAATCCGAGCACGTATTCGCCCTAAAGTCCAAGCCCACCCTTGAACAGATTTCCAAGTACTTTGACGTGATCAGTTATCGTGAGACTGATGATGGCATCGTGGTGCAAGCAAAAAATCTTAAGTATCGACTCTCTCAGATCAAAAGAGACTTCGAAGTTGAGAATTGCGCGCAGATAGCCCGCGCCTGAATGATTTATGATGTATATATTTTTACTGACCTCTGTTTCTACGCTGTCATAATTCATCGTTGCATTTTCGAATATGACGTCTCATCATTAATCATATCATAATTATACTATTGTTAATTATCTAGCTCCCTCTCATGGATAACTATATTTTACACTTTTTAATTTTATGCAGATCTAATTCAATTTTTTGTTTGCGAATGGGAAACCTTCAATAACGATTTTCTCGGGCTAAACCTTTGAGTGAACTATCAAAAACTCTAAAACACTGGGAAGATCCTCGAACTGATTCATAAATATAAATTACGAACCGACTTGTTCACTTGCTCAGTGACCTCAATACCAATAGGGTATTACGGCACTCAACTACCATGTTCCAAGATCGTCACTGGTCTCAGTATGCTTTCGTCTGTGTTCAAGGCTTCCCTGCCATGTTAGGATAGTTTGATTTTATCGGCTTACCTGGAAAGACCTATTATTTCAGCCCCATTGGTTTTGCAGAGGAGAACAGAAAATTGGATTAAGCCACTCTTGAAAAATATGTTTTTTAATCAACCTTTAAAAAATAAGCTATCCGTCTCAATGCCTTGCTCAATTCAATACAAGAATAAAAGATTGTATTAGTTTACCATTCTGCCGGCAATTTTATCTTGAGCATGTACTTTTACTACTTCGGGTATGCAATATAGTCTAAAATTAAGGGTATGATCGATATATCAGGGGCACCTTTAAGATACTACACCTCGGCTCGGTTGCTCAGTCCAGCCATTCTTGACACTTAATTTACAGAAATATACGAAAATGCAGATTTAGTGCATAAGCTATTCACAAAGATGATGTCAAGCACTGGCTTTGCGCTTGACTTTAAATCAAAGTATGAAACACTGTCTTTTATTCACTATATCAAATCACCAAACTATGGGTAAATTTTCGACGCTACTTGGAACCACCCCAAAGTGCTCAAGCTTTTCATTCATGGTCGAAATGACACACTTTTTGAATCCAAGCTACTGAATGAGAAAGTTGCATACTACTGCTACTTAAATAAACTGGATGGCAGCTACGAGGAAAGACTTACAGACAAATACGAGAAGCTGTTCAAGCCTAAACTCCGACCTGAGCAGTTACAAGATCGCTTTGTCTTCGCGATTCCACGGGGGCAGCATTCTGTTCACAAACAGGAGAGAAATCAGGGGTTAATAAGATAAGCAGTCAGACAGTATCTGGCTGTCATCCACGAGTCCACAGATTGATATGTGCCTATTGATATAAACATTTAAATAATAGCAATGTTCGCTCACACAAATAAGCTCTTTATCGTGATCATCGTGCTGGCTGTGCTTACCTACTTCTAGAGACCTGATTATAACCTGCCCCTCTTTGGGTTTGCATTGCTCCTCTGGGACTACCAGGAGCCTCAGCAGAAAACCAGGCTCTGGTATCTAATGGCATTTTCGCTGATCGTAGATGCCATCTGGATAATATACTGGGCAGCTGTGTGGAACGGCTATGACAACCGCGAGAGGGGCATTTGCATGTTTACCCTCATCGTTAGTATTGTGGAGTTCGTCGTCAAAATCATAACTGTCGGAATTCTATTTGTCAACTACCAGGAGTGCAAGTCGGCCATTTCTAACCTTCCAGCCAACGTGGCATCTATTTTCAAGGGCCCTACCTCTGCGCACCTTGCCTGATGCTCTATTTGAATATTTTTAGAATTTCTGTTATGTTCAATAATAGCATAATAATATACGGATACTGATCATGTCAACACAGGGTGGGCCCGAAAGAGCCCCTACATAATTGACCGGCTACGAAGAGCTATCCCTAGGATCTAAGCTTAACTTGGCATTGTTGGGACCTAGAACAGTATTTGATATGCACACGCTTGGTTTTCTGTCTGACAACAAGAAAGAGTACCCCAAATATGTTAAATAAATTGAATCATGCGAGAAAAGCTTCCAGTATGGTATATTGACTTGTGTTGCGCTCTCTGGAGCTCTTGCACTGTCTATGCGGCGATACTTTCCTACATTCTTCTCCACTTTCTCACTCAAATCCGCTGCTGTTGACCTGACTATTGGGGCTATTGGCATGAGCTTTGGACTTCACTATGCATCCAATAAAACACAAGAGACTCTTGGAAAAATTATATCTGGATTAATATTAGATCATGACAAGAAGTTCATCAATAGTATTTAAAAATTTGAGAGAAAGTACCATATTTCGAGTAAGCATGTCGCAAACTTAACTACATTTAAATCAACCTAGCAAACCAAAATTAAAGATGTCTTGGATATTGAAAATAAGCCTCAATTATCCAAAACTCTTTGATACTATAATTAAATTTGTGTAAAATCGCATAAATATCAAGGAGCCTTTTGCTTAGCGTTTCCACTAACGAACTGGTCTCTGTTAAACTTCCCATTTATCATATCGAAACCTTATTTCCAGCTATAGGTGCAGTCACCGTGCAACTGGTTCTCCTTCATTGTCCCTTTAAAGATATCGCCCTTTGAGAAAAAGTGTTATCCGTATCCTTCTTTTATATTATTTTTCCAAGAGCCTCTGTACACATCGCTATTCTGGTAGGTGTATACGCCATTCCCATTACGAAAGAAGTTGTTGATCTCGCCTTCATACGAGCTGCCATTCGGGTACACAATGCGTCCTGAGACAATTTGATCGTTATCCCAATTTCCACGTAATGAAATTCCATCATTGAGTCTAAGTTCTCCTTCGCCTTGCCTCATATTTTGTTTCCACATTCCTTTGTAAATTTCGCCAGTGCGATTAGAATATGTCCCATTTCCATACTTTTGATTGTTAAGCCACTCGCCATTGTAAACAGAGCCGTCAGGGTAATAATATCGGCCAACTCCGTTTCTGGCTCCATTCATCCACAATCCTTAATAAACTATATTTTATGTTTCTTTGTCGAGTAATAAACCTTGACCATGCGGTTGGCCATTAACGATATTGCCCTCATAAATGAGCCCACCTTAGTCAAGTGGAAATCTTTTGACACCCATATTTTCTAACGGGATGATTGATTTCGATGGTGAGTTTGCTTGCATCTGTAAAGATTGACCCACGGACACCTCAGCCAGACTGTTAGCTATCGACTGCTTAGTTGATGATTTGTCTGGAGATTTGGGTAGCTTCACCACCTTCATTTTACCTTGTGAATGCATTGTAGCTATTGTGAAAGTAAATACATAATTTATTGTGCAAATTAATAAATCAAGGTGCAAGAGGTTGAGCTAATTTCGCAAACTCATCAATCTTGATCTCAAGGCTTCCGGCTGACTCTTTGATAGAGTCTTCTGTTGCGTCCAACTTTTCCTTCAACTTGGATACGGCATCCATGAGCTCGAAAGGTGAGTCTTCTCCATTTGGAATCCAGCTGACATCCATTTCCTCATCTGGCAAGTTGTATTTCTGTGAAATGTAATATTATAGTCCTGTGTAATCCGTTTCGTTTTTCTTCTACAGCGCGATAATATAGAAAATGTAATTCCATAAATAGTGCTTTTATTAAGTGTGAGTCTGGAATCTTTACCCATTCTTTTACAAAGTTTATCTCTTAATGTTGCAGACATAGCACCAGTTTTTCTTGTCGTTCTCAAGCTATTCTTTATCACTACTGAGGGCATCCAAAGCATCCAGCATGAGACCAGAGACAATGTTTCCAAAGAGAAGACTGAAAAATATTGCATAAATGAGATCGTAGACAAAGCGAGTTAGTTCGAACTTGGACATGCTTTCCCCAATTGCTCCGGAAACGAAAAGCTGAAGGATGCAGCTCACGGGGTTACTACACATCTCATCAGTATTTTTAGCATCTGCGTACACATCTTTGACGTAGTTGCTGAATGTGATCGAACTGAAGACGACAACAAAAGCAACTCCCATTATGCTTACGAGTATCAGCTGCTTGACCACAAATCCAATCGCCTTAAAGATGTTGGCTAGATCCTCATTGCTGCAGATCTTATCAATGAGATGAATGAAAATAAAAGGTGGGTAGATAAAGGCACCCACAAATGAAACCAAAAGGAATGCAAAATTTTTATAAAACTCTCCTGAGTCTTGTACCTTTGGCTGATCAGGGTCTAATGGCGCTACTGCTTATTTCAACAACTTCAAACCATCAATCACTTGGCTGAGTGGAGGGTAAACTCCAACTAAGTATTCAATTTTTTGATTAGCTTTTTCTTTTATATTGTCAATGAATATCTGTAGTCTTGATTTTTAGACAATTTAAGCTTATTACTTATTTTACAATTTCCTTGATGCTTATATGCTCTCGTTTAGTATCTATTTTGAGAGTTATAAAACATTAGGACCTTCTCTTGACTTTGGCTATGGCTTGATCCAGATATTGAGCTTATACCAAGTGTACATGAAGAGAACAGAATAATAGAATTGGAACAAACTTAAAGTAAATCTGATGAGGACAATAGGCCACGAAGCCGTAAACTCAGCCTCTCCGTACTCAATATAAACGTTGTAGAATACAGTTATGAATAGACAAATTAGAAGTGAAAAGTTTGATGCCTTTTTATAGTATTTCTTCATTACCTCTTACGAAATATTTTCACATTTCTAAAAGTTGTATGCCTCTGTGATTTTTTCACGCACACCATCTACATAGGCAAGAAGACTTATTATTTTCTATCTGTGCGTATCTCGCTTCACCTCAGCCATTATAAAGTCTTTTAAGCCTTCAGAAATACTTCCAAAGAGTGGGTGATTGGGAAAATAGACGTTTAATGTTGAGCCATGCTCATCTGCAATTTCAATTTTAAGAAGACATTTTTCGAGTACTTCAAACAGTTATCCAATATTCCTTTAGCCTCCTTTGTTTCCTTGTTTTTCTTTTAAATATGCTGTGTAAATCTGACTTTTTTCACCTACAACATCTCTTAGTTTTAAGAAAATGACAATAATTTAAAGAATCTATGAAATTTTTTCATCGAATGTCGTTTATGCAGATAACTTACCCTCTTTGTTAGGCTTCGGCTCAGTCATTTTCTCAATATATGAATCAAAATCATCTTTGGAGTGTATTTTAAGATCAGCCAACTTTTACTTCAGAATTGTGATTAAAAAGTTCGGATCTAATTTCTTATCGAGGCTCATAAAGTAATCAGCATCATTGCCTTAAAAGTTACTAAGAATAATTTGTACAAATTTCTGGAATATTTCATTGAGTGGCTCCATATTTTTATCTAAACCGCGTAAAACTAACTCTTATTCTTTATTTTTAAAATCAGCAAGAGAGCAGACATCTTATAGGAAACTTGATTTGATTAGAGCGTCTTGGTTGAGTTTGACTGGAATCTGGGTGACCTCAAGAATGAAGTCTAAGATAAAAATGGGGACTTAGGCAATATTGCAACAGAAGACTTCGAATATGTTTCTAAGCTATTTAGTGCCCAGTTAAATAAAGTCAACTGACTACGATGTGTTTGCTTGCTCACGAATAAAGTGTTTGTTGTCAATGTTATTGTTTTCGCATAGTAACTGTAAAAACTTAAAAGCTCTTCTATAAGTCACAATGCACTCTTCGTAATACAACACTTCATCTACGTAATGTGGCTATGAAACATTCTTACGAGTGGAGAATTTTTGCTTGAGGTCGTAGAAGTCATAATTATCTGTGTAGTTAATGATAAACTCAGACATGTATGACTCCTCTTGGTTAGCATTTTTCTACTCGTCAATGTTCTTACGGATTAAACTGCCAAGCTTATTGATTAGTTTTTTCAAATTTATAAGCAATCTGTTTTCTGGATCTTTATTTAGCTATTCACGAATGTTATTTTGTGTCAGTTTATTTCCACCTAACATGTAGGCGATACTGCATAGAAGAATTTCGTTAGCAAGAGAAATATTATTGCAGATGTCACCCTTGATTAAAGAAGTGATCAGCGAACCCACTCCGCATTGCATTAGTTCCAGCTGTAGCGTTGTTATTTTCTGTAAATTAGACTCCCAGTCCTATGCTTCCCATTCGTCAATCTATTTGTACTCATTTTATTATTTTTGTTCATTCTAATTATTAGCATTAGAGTTATCACCATTTTAATTTTACTTGTCTGCAGGAAATTCTTTCTTCTCAGACCCAATAGCTTTCTCCTCTTCTTCTTGACTTTTATTCGCTTAGTAGAATAGGTTCACAATCAGTCTTAGAATGAAAGTTTTCAGCTCCACTGAAAGTATGTCTGGATCTTATTAGTTGATCTTTATGAGAACTTTGAGGTATTCGTAAAACTGTTTGAGGCCTTCCCCTCGATCAGCTTGGCTGCTATAACAGCTTACAAATAGTTACCGAAAATGAGTTATCAGATCTTGGTTAATCGCCTTCGACATTTTAACTCCTGAAACTATTTTCTCCATCTTGTTTGAAATTTATTCGTCTCTGCTGGCAAACAGTCGCTTCTTCCTTGTGAATATTTACTTTAGCTTCTGGCTGAGTCGTTCATTGTCCCTTTCTCTCTTTATTTTTACCTCCATGAACTTGTTTGGAACTTGGAAGGTCAAGGGGGCCACATTTTTATATTATTGGGAGTCGTTCGCGTAGAATTCGCTAATTTACCCATTGTTGATTTTTTATACAATATAATTTCTTGCACTCTCATGCTACTCGCCTTGGATGAATCCTTTAAGACCTTATTCGAAAGTGGCATTGCTCATCTCATTTATAAGCACAGCCAGTCTAGTCTGTAGGAATCGAATGATAGAGTATGTATGCACATTTTGATAGCTTTTATAATATGCCTTTATCACTCCCATCCTTTCAGCAATTCTGATCAAGTTGTTATTAAAGTTTGCCGGTTCATTACCCGATTTAATGATGGCAAGCAGCTCGTCAAAAAGCTATTTAGTATCAAGCATAGAGAAAAGTGTAAATAAATTTTATTACAAATTTAAGTAAGCATGTGATTCCAAAAAGTTAAACCTTGTTGGGTTTTCATATTTCAGTTTCTCCACTCTCTCCACTTCTTCAATTGGTTTTGTTTTAGCAATGATGAATCGATCGAGGTCGTCGATAATGTTGGGTATCTCCTCACTAATGATAAGGCTGAGGTAAATGTTGGTGCCGACTGAGAAATAATACATCCTATTAATGATGGCCCTCAAATTTCGTTTGAGGATCCAGCAGTTCTCACTCGCTGCAATCCACTTGACAAGTTGTTCGAAGGTAAATCTCTTAATCAGCTTACCGATGTTCACTGTGTTGTTTTGGTCAATCAGTGAGTTTATTATCTGCAGGTAGGTGGTCAAGTAAATTAGTTCTGGTTCGCATTTTACTGTCTCGCTAACGAATTTACCCTGTCCATTCATTTAGTTGTAGTTCGCGGTCAGCGTGCGCACTTTTTGCTCAGAAATCTCGTCCAGGATGTTTGAGTAGTCGTCGTCTTGCATTATTTTAAGAATTTGAATCTGGTTACTGCGTAGACATTTGCCATTCAAGTAAATAAGGTATCTAAAGAAGTCAAGAAGTTTTGCTTTGTACACTAGATTGGACTCTTTCTCAATCAAGTCGCATACCTTGCGGATAAGTGCATATATCTCACTCTCGTTATAAAGCATGTTTTTGTTGTTGTCATAGAGTTCTCGAAGCATATCAATACAGCCAATATTCTTGTGAAGGTGTCTCAAAAATTTAGGCATATAAGTTGCGACCTTTGGCTTTATTTATTGATGATTTTATATTAAGCTGACCACTAAGTAATAGCAAAGGTGAAGAAGCTTCAGGGCTAGTTATGACTCTGGAATTTCAACACAGTTGCTAATGTACGATAACACTTTCAAGTGGATGTTCGCGGCGTCTACGATCTTTTGTTTAGTCAGGCTGCTTGTCTTGCGACAGTCTGTAAAATTTATTAAGTAGTCTGTTCCCAGCTTCTCGAATACGCCTGATGAGTCGAGAGTCGGAATCTTCTCTATCTATGTTAGCTCATGCTCGTTTTTCATGAGCTCCGTAATGATATACATGTCCTGCATGATGCTGCTATGAGGTGACTGCTTATATGGCCCTTACTGAGGAGAGTAAACGTTAAAATAGTTCTACTTCTGGTTTTAGAAAGTGATCTTGGTTGTGTTGGCATCATCAAGGATAAAAAATTTATTCTTTAGACTCGTCAGGAACTCAGCCAGCATTACACAGCTAGGTTAACACACGAATAGTTAAGAGTAGAACTGATTTATGCGGTGCTTCTTGTAATCCAATATCCTATGGAGAATAGCTAAACATTTGCTCGTCAATTCAGGATTATTGTACTTGCATAGCTCAGTCATTTGATTATATATCTTAGAGTCCACAATTGGTTGATTTTCTTCCGATGATTTTTCAATTTCCTCGATGAACTGCTTAGCGTATACCTTTTCTCGCTCCTCAGACATTATGGAAACTGGATTTTTATAAAATTATGCCTTATCCATCTGAGGCATTTCGAAATTTCTAAATACTTTATTGCAAATTTGTAGTGAGATGCTTACATCCTGGTCTATGATCATATCGAGAATATTGAGGCACTAAATTTTGCAAGCTATCATCAGCTCGTTTTCTTTGTTGAGAGTTAGGCAATCTTCATAGTTTATTAATGGATGCTTTTACAATATTTTTATTATGTTATTACAGATTTCTATTATGTCTTAACGTCTTAGCCAGAACCCAAGATTCAGAGTCTAGCTCGTGAGTTTGAGCAGTTCAAACAGAACTTGGTTTTTCATGTAAGTTTTTGCCAATCCATACTCTTCATCATCCTTAGTTGGAATTGGACCTGCTTCAGCAAGTTTTTGGATAAGTTTGTTGAGTATACTTTCCATAAAGCTCCATGGCGATAAGGGACCTGTAAAATGATTAATGCTAATTTATGAGCTTTCGATAGAATCATAAGCTACAATTCTGTTCTTTTTGTCAATAGGGTAAAAATTTTAGTTCTCTGAGTATAGATAATGAATAATTTTAATGATAGGAATTTAAAATTAATCTAGCTTGTAATTGTTAAAAAGTTCTGAAAGTAGCTCCAATGGAAGTTCATGTGCGACATACTTCTCGACTGACCTATTTCGGCCTTTTGTCAGGTCTGATAATAAGTTTAAATAAGCCGTGTAATAATCCCATGACCCTGCAAACTTGGGACTATTGTTCGCCTAACCATCCCTGCAAATTTATTGAAAATCTTAGAACTTATATTCTGTAATATTTTTTTTATCAAGAGCAGCTTTACAATAAATATGCCCTTTTTTATGCTCAAATTTTATTTGATAGCATTTTCCTTCAGAAGTAGTTTCGAGAGCTTAAATGAAGTGTTTTAAGATGAGCCCTTGATTTGACGAGTAGACTTTCTCTCCAACCATACATAGAGCTCTCAAAACATCAATAAATCTCTTTTCACCAAATGATTTGATATTCCTTTATCTTAGTACTGACTGTAGCATGTAGTTAATCAGTTGTGCGTTTACAAAATTTTAAAGGAAAAATTAATTGTTTTTGAGTAGCTCAAGAAGAGTCTCATAGTGTATATCAAGTCCCCTCTCCACAAAATCCTAAAAGATGAACAGGATCCACTTAGACACGTGAATCTTAAACGATTTGTTGTTTTTTATTAGAGTTATAATCACTTTATAAATTGTTTGGTGCATCTCGTAGAATTTTTATCGCTCATTTACTTTCTCTTTAAATATCTCCTCTTTCATATTTTATCGGATGTAGAAGAGAAGCTAGAATAAAAGTTCGCTCAAACCGAGATCCTTACAGATCATTTGCCTTTTAAAAATAGGTTGCTTGTATTATTTGTCAGAATCATTAGCTGAGCAGCCTTTAAGGAAATCATTAATTTCTGAGATCTTATCAGTTACTTTCATCATGCGAATATAATTAACTTTCTTCATTGCATCAGTTGCACCCCACTTAAGATCCTCCCTCAGGTTGATGATCGTTGAGTGAAAAGATAAGGCAAATAGAAGTTATTTCTTCAAATCATCTTCAATTTATTTAATAACGAAGCAGTTTTTGGAAATTTATGAACTGAACATGAGCTTTCGGGAAGTATAATCCATCTAATTTTTAATTAATCTATTCATCTTTCTAAAGTTTATTATTTATTCGCTGTTGTTGGTTTTAGATTATCGAAGAGCAGAATACTAAATTTCAAGCTCTTCTTCCTCAGGTACAACGTCAAGAATGTAATCCCCTAAGCGTAAGTAGACGAACGATTCGCTATTGATATCTCCACCATCTTTCTTAGCAAGTTCGAGTTAAATCCAACCAAGTTCACATTTATTAGGGCCTTAAGAGATGTCTTTAAGAATAGCAAAAGTAGGTTAATTCTCCTAATTAAACTCAACACCTAGTGTCATTCCTGACATTAAGTGGCGCAAGATATAGGCTTTGGGACCGACATCGTGCTTTTCAATTTCCCAAAGAGATTAATAAAACTGGAGCCCATC
>APMI01000806.1_pt1 | contig 38290 bp, 30 predicted proteins | sample 667938 | NCBI WGS metagenome assembly APMI01 (sample SAMN01084076, study PRJNA167559) | wastewater metagenome | biome: Wastewater | place: Denmark: Ejby Moelle, Odense | collected 2011-11-28
GAGCCCAAAGCCGCAGGAGATGGTGCAACTTTGATACCCGCTTCTTCCATTGCCGCGATTTTGTCTTCTGCGCCGCCTTTGCCGCCAGAAATAATCGCGCCCGCATGGCCCATACGACGTCCCGGAGGAGCAGTACGACCAGCGATAAAGCCAGCCATTGGCTTTTTGCGGCCTTTTTTCGCTTCATCGATAAGGAATTGTGCCGCATCTTCTTCTGCAGAACCGCCGATTTCACCAATCATGATGATAGATTCGGTTGCAGGGTCAGCAAGGAACATTTCCAAAATATCGATAAATTCAGTGCCTTTAACAGGGTCACCGCCAATACCAACCGCAGTTGTTTGACCAAGACCCGCATTTGATGTTTGGAACACTGCTTCATAAGTAAGAGTGCCTGAACGTGAAAGCACGCCCACAGAACCTTTTTTGAAGATTGAACCAGGCATAATACCGATTTTGCATTCATCAGGTGTCAAAACGCCAGGGCAGTTTGGACCAATCAAACGAGATTTTGATTTTTCCAATTTCGCCTTAACTTTCACCATATCAAGAACAGGAATACCCTCTGTGATACAAGTGATAAGTGGGATTTCTGCGTCAATCGCCTCGATGATAGCAGCAGCAGCACCCGGAGGTGGAACGTAAATCACGGTCGCATCAGCACCAGTTTTGTCTTTTGCTTCGGCAACAGAGTTGAACACAGGCAAACCAAGATGGGTTTGGCCACCTTTACCAGGGCTTACACCGCCAACCATTTGCGTGCCATAAGCAATCGCTTGCTCAGAGTGGAAAGTACCGTTTTTGCCAGTGAAGCCTTGGCAGATAACTTTGGTGTCTTTGTTAATTAAAATTGACATTATTATACACCTTTCACAGCTTTAACGATTTTCTGTGCCGCGTCCGCAAGGTCATCGGCAGGAATAACATTGAGACCAGATTCAGTAATGATTTTCTTGCCGGCTTCAACATTCGTACCTTCAAGACGAACCACCAAAGGAACCTTAAGGCCAACATCTTTAACCGCTGCAACAACACCCTCTGCGATAATATCGCAGCGCATGATGCCACCAAAGATATTTACCAAAATACCTTTTACAGCAGGGTCAGAAGTGATGATTTTGAATGCGGCAGTAACTTTTTCGCGCGATGCACCGCCACCAACGTCAAGGAAGTTAGCAGGCTCTTCGCCATAAAGTTTAATGATGTCCATGGTTGCCATCGCAAGACCTGCACCATTAACCATACAACCGATTGTGCCATCCAAAGCGATATAGGCAAGGTCATATTTAGACGCTTCGATTTCTTTTTCGTCTTCTTCGGTCAAATCACGCATTTCATCCCATTCAGGGTGACGGAAATGTGCGTTCGGGTCAAACGAAACTTTTGCATCAAGGCACACAAGTGCGTTTTTGTCTTTATCGATAATCAAAGGGTTGATTTCAAGCATAGACATATCTGTGCCGACAAATGCAGCATAAAGATTTTCAGCAAGCGGTTTAACTTGTGCAGCAAGGTCGCCTGTTAAATCAAGACATTTAGCAATTGCCGCAACATCAGCAGCAGTAACGCCTGTATCAGGGTCAACCACAACGGTAGTGATTGCCTCTGGTGTGTCGTGTGCAACTTGTTCGATTTCCATACCGCCAGCTTGTGAAACCACAAACGCAACGCGGCCAGTGCCACGATCTACAAGCAATGAAAGATAGAATTCTTTTTCAATATTTGCACCTTCTGAAATATAAAGGCGCTTAACCTCTTTACCAGCAGGGCCAGTTTGGACGGTAACCAATGTATTGCCCAACATCTCTTTGGCATTTGGCCCAACCATTTCAATTTTAGGGCAAAGGCGAACACCGCCTTTAGCGTCAGCAGGTAATTCTTTAAATTTGCCTTTACCGCGACCACCAGCGTGAATTTGCGCTTTTACAACCCAGAAATCACACCCTTGTTCTTTGGCAAGCTTTTCAGCGGCCTGAACAGCTTCTTCGACGGAGAATGCGGGGTAACCCTTAGGAACCGGCACCCCATATTTTGCCAGCACTTCTTTGGCTTGATACTCGTGAATATTCATGGAACCATTCTTTATTTTTAGTTTTCAAAAACAAATGCCGCAGAGCGCAAACAATGTCGGCACAATTAAACCCTCGCGACACTTTGCCACAAGACTTAATTACGGGGCTTATAAGATTGAACTGTCTCATTATCAATACTTAATCGCGCTTACTTTGGTCGAAACTGCACATAGTTTGCAAAAAAATTGCAACAACTGCCTAATGCGCAAAGCGAAACTTTATTTTTGCCCATTATCATGTCAAAAAGACAAACGAAACAACACAAATACCTTATTTATATCGGGGTTTTTATTGCGATTTTTAAAAGTTAAAAGTATTTCACTTAAAAGCAGCATTGCGCAATATTTATTGGTTGGGCTGGCAATCGTTATGCTACTTGTGTTTTCGGGCGCATTTGGGACATCTTATTTCCCGCTTATGAAGCGAATTGCCTATTGGTTCATTTCAATTACACTTGGCTATATTATTGCAATTTTGGTTGGCTTTGCCCTTGATAAAGTTAAGCTCCTTTTCAACCGCCCACTTGCATACCATATCATTTACATTGTGATTATAACGCTTTTAATTGATGCCTGCATAAGCCTTTCTACATCATATTTTACGCGAAAAGAATTTGATTTTGATAATTATATTTATCTTTTAATTCCAGTTTTTACTGTTTCGCTTTTTATTACCATTATCCATGTTTTGCTTTATCAAAAACCTATGCAAAGCCATGGCACAGATATTAAAACCAATAAAAGACCTGAAATCTACAATCGCTTTGAGCCGAAATTTCGTAATGCTGAAATTTACGCTATAAAGTCTGAAGATCATTATTTGCGTTTTTATACTTCAGGTGGGGAATTTTTGTTATTATTGCGCCTTTATGATGCCATAAAAGAATTAGAAGGTATTGAGGGTACGCAATGCCACCGCTCTTGGTGGATTGCAAAAGCGGCAGTTGAAAAAACCGAAAACGAGTATGGCAAAAAATATTTTGCACTTAAAAACCAGATAAAAGCCCCCATCAGTCGTAGCTTTGTAAAAAGCCTAAAGGACATGAACTGGTTTTAATTTGCCAAAATCTGTTTTGATGGCACAATATGTTGCAACCAATGGAGAGTAAAATGAGAATAATCCCTGCTTTGGCAACAATCGCGTTTACATGCGGTTCTTTTAATATTGCGCTTGCTGCACCTGCTGCGGAAAGCAATGAAATAAAAGCAAAATATAATTTCACCTATTCCAAAGACATGCAAAAAAAAATTGATGACCGCTATGGTAATCGTGAAAAAGAAACTTTGGAAGATTTAATCATCAAGGAAACCTATCCCCTTGTCGGCAAAGATGCGGCAAAGATTGATGTTGAAATTATTGATGCAACCGCAAACCGACCAACCTTTGACGAAATGAGCAAAGTTGGCGGCCTTTCCTTCCAAAGCTTTGGTATTGGCGGGGCAAATCTTAAAGGCACGCTTTATGACAATAGCGGAAAGGTAATTAAAACCGTTGATTACCAATATTATTCAACCATGGATCCAATGACCAAATATAAATGGACATGGGACGATGCCGAATATGCCTTTGAAAATTTTGCTAAAAAGCTAGCGGACAAATAATAAACCGCCAAAGCAACAAAGCATATTGTCGCATTTAAAGACACTATAAACAAAGGATTTACCGAAATTATAAGATCATTATAATTAGCGAGTTGGACAAAATGTCCAATTTAATGCCCCACCCAGAAGATTAAAGCACCCATTAAATCTAGTTATTGGGTCATTCTGGAGGGGAATTATGAAATCCAAACTTTTATATAGTGTTTCGTTTGCGCTAATGCTTTTGCCTAACCTAAGCTTTGCAGACGATTTAGCAAATACAGACAAAGAAACAACTGTGGTTGTGGTCACCGCATCAAAGCCGATTCTACCAACTCTTAATGTGGTTGCAGGTAATCCGATTGAAAATGATGGCGCGCGTGATGCTGGTGCATTGATTGAAAATCAAAAAGGCGTTGCAATTATTCGCCACGGCGCACAAACTGGTTTGATACAGCTTCGCGGCCTTTCACAGGATCGTGTAAAGGTTCGTATTGATGGTGTAGAAATTGTTCCTGCCTGTCCAAACCATATGGATCCGCCATTCCATTATGTCGGCACAAATGACATTGGCGCAATTTCGATTGCCAATGGTATTGCATCAATTGCAGATAGTGGTGATTCCATCGCCGGAACTATTACCGTTAATACCAAATCACCTGAATTTGCCTCTGGCGATAAAGAAGAATTATCAGGCGATTTAAGCTTTAATTATTCTGATGCCAATCGCGGCACAAATGGCGACCTTGGCCTTAATCTTGGTTTTGCAAAGGCGGCATTCCGTCTTTCTGGCGGGTTTCAAAATGGTGGCGACCTTGAATATAAAGGTGGTACAGCAAGCGTAACTGGCTATAAAATGAACCATTATAAGTTTGAAGGCGAGTTTTTAACACCAATCGGTCAAATCGGTTTCGGTGCAGGGGGTGATGATTCCCGCAATGTTGGCACACCTGCCCTTGCAATGGATATGGTTTATGATCATGCCGAAACTTATCGTATTGGTTTAATCGGCGACTATTCATTTGGTAAACTTACCGCCCGTATTTTCCACAATGACATTGATCATATTATGGATAATTACGGAATGCGTACCTATAATACTACTAGCCGCATGAACGCGCCGGCAACCAGCACAGACAACGGCTATTTTATAAGCCTTGATATGCCACTTTCTGCCTTCAATCTTAAAGTTGGCTCTGATGGTCATTTGAATGATTTTGATGTTTATATGCAAAACATCGCAAACGGCATGATTTCACAATCATTCAATGAGGCATCGCGTGACCGTTATGGGGTTTTTGCTGAAGTTGATGGTAAATTAAACCAACATATGCATGCAAAATTTGGGGTTCGCTACGACAATATCAAAGCCGACACTCATGACATTACCAAAAGCATGATGTCAGATGCCGCATATCTTCCGGCATTCAACGGCAAAAATCATGAACGCACATTTGACAATTACGAGCTAAGCGCAGGCCTAAGATGGCATGTGGTCGATGCACTTGTATTTGAATTTATGGCAGCACAAAAAATGCGCGCACCAAGCATTGTTGAACTATATCTTTATAAACCATCTGCAACATACGGCTCTGCTGATGGAAGAAATTATATGGGTAATCAAGATTTGGATTCCGAAACTTCGCGCCAAATTTCCGCCGATGCCTATATTACACTTGGCAATTTAAAACTAAACCCAAGTGTATTCTATAATAAAGTAAGTGATTATATTCAGGGTGTTGCCATGACGGCCACACCTGGCGCAACACTTAAATTCCAAAATATTGACGCCGAAATTTATGGTGCTGAATTTTCTGCTGATTATGCCTTAAATGATAATTGGGCTTTATTTGGTGCGGCGTCATATGTTCATGGCGAAGATACAACCCATAATGACAATCTTTATCGCCTTTCACCACTTCGTGGGATTGCAGGGGTAAAATATGACAGCAACCATATAGAAGCGATGCTGGAAACCAAAATGGTCGCCAAACAAGACAAGGTTTCGGCATATAATGGCGAACAAATTACCCCATCTTATACTTTGGTGAATCTGCGCGGTCGTTTAAAATTAAATGAAACTGCGGGGCTAAACTTTGGTGTCGAAAACGTGTTTGACAAATTCTATTATGACCATCTGTCTGGCATCAACCGCGTTAATGACGCGGCATTGGGTGGCAATGTTGCAATCGGGCAAAAACTCCCGGGTGCAGGTCGCACATTCTATATGGGCGTAAATTACAAATTTTAATTAGTTTCCCCTGCTAAAAGTAAGGACCTCGTGCGAAATGTGCGGGGTCTTTCTTTTTTCCTGCAGATTGTGCATAAATTTTTTTGCAATAGCCATTAATTGGCACTATATGGCTCTTGAGGTATCAAAATGTCAGAAGCAAATAAAATAGTGAAAATCGGTGAAGGTACGGCGCAAATTGCGGTTGGTAATGACCTTCCTATAAGTTTCATCTGTGGCCCATGCCAAATGGAAAGCCGTGAACATGCGCTTGAAACCGCACAATTTTTAAAAGAAATGTTCGCAAAAATCGGCGCTGACTTCATTTATAAAACCAGCTTTGACAAGGCGAACCGCTCATCAATCGGTGGCAAACGTGGCCTTGGCCTTGAAAAATCACTTGAAGTTTTTGATGAAATTCGTGAAAAACTTGGTCTTTTGACAATAACCGACATTCATAATGAAGAGCAATGCAAAATCGTTGCCCCGCATGTTGATGTTATGCAAATTCCAGCATTTCTTTGTCGCCAGACAGATTTATTAGTTGCGGCGGCAAAAACTGGAAAAACTATTAATGTTAAAAAGGGTCAGTTCCTTGCCCCTTGGGATATGGCGAATGTTGTAAAAAAAATCACCGATAGCGGCAACCCAAATGTTTTGGTTACCGAACGTGGCGTAAGCTTTGGCTATAACACACTTGTGACTGATTTCCGTTCATTGCCAATCATGGGTAAAATCGGCGCTCCTGTGGTATTTGATGCAACCCATAGCGTTCAACAACCTGGCGGCAAAGGCGATTCATCGGGTGGTGACCGCACAATGGTTCCATATCTTGCACGCGCGGCGGCAGCGGTTGGGGTGGCAATGATTTTCATTGAATCGCATCCAGATCCTGATAATGCGCCATCTGACGGGCCAAATATGGTTCGCTTTGATGAGCTTGAAGAATTGGTGCAATCAATTCGCGCCCATGACAAACTTACCAAATCTATGATTAAATAAGAGACAAAAATGGAAGCCTTTACCCATCTTTCAACCCATGCTGCGCCGCTTAATTTGGCGAATATTGATACCGACCAGATTATTCCAAAACAATTCCTTACCACTATTGAACGTAAGGGTTTGGGGAATGGCTTGTTTTATGATTTTCGCTTTGATGAAAACGGCAATCCAAAGCCTGATTTCGTCCTTAATCAAGAGCGCTATAAAGGCACTAAAATGATTGTTGCGGGCGATAATTTTGGTTGCGGATCTTCGCGTGAACACGCACCATGGGCACTGTTGGATTTTGGTATTCGTTGCGTTATCGCACCGTCTTTTGCCGATATTTTTTATAATAATTGCTTTAAAAATGGAATTTTGCCAATCAAATTGCCGCAAGCACAAGTTGATGAATTAATGCAAGATGCCAAGGGGCATAATTTCCGCTTTGACGTTGACTTGGAAACCCAAACCGTTACTGCGCCAACTGGAAAAGAATATCATTTTGAAATTGAGCCAAGCATGAAGCGCGCGCTTTTATTGGGTCTTGACGATATTGCCGATAGCCTTACCCACAAAGCTGAAATCGAAAGCTATCAAGCAAAACGTAAAACACTTACACCTTGGTTATAATTTGAATTAGCCTTCGCGGCTGTCTTTTATTCTTCGCATACGTTGTGATGGTGTGGCGGAAGTGGCCACTTCCAAAATCTCATCACGTAATTCGGCACGTTTTGTATGAATTGCCACCAAAATATGTGCCATTGGGACGCCGGCCTCAACCATGATTGATTCAGCAAGTTGCAAACTTGATTCCAAGGTTGCAGGAACCGCTTCATTTACACCTAATTCATAAAGCTTGCGGGCATGTTGCGTATCACGCGCCCGGGCTACAATTGGAATATCTGGGCGTATTTTGCGAATGGCATTAACAATTATAACCGTACTATGATAATTCTGAATTGAAATAACCACCGCCTTGGCGCGATCAATTGCACAGGCATGAAGGAATTCAGGGCGCGAAACATCGCCATAATAAGCACGTATTCCATTGTCCCGTGCCTGTGTCACCATATTAATATCAATATCGGTGGCAATATAACTAACTTTTTGCGCCCGCAAGAGATTTGATATCAACTCACCGGAGCGTCCAAGCCCCGCAACAATCACATGCCCATCTTCACCAAGTGTCTCACTAGAAGCTTTTTCGATTTCGCCATCTGGGCTTTTTGGTTTTGGTTTAATTGCCTCCAAAATCTCGGAAAGAACGGGAACAATACACATTGATAACGCCGCCACCGTAAGCGCAAAATCACTAGAACGCGGGCCAACAATATAATAAGTCTTTGCGATACTAATTAGAACAAACGCAAATTCCCCAGCACCACCAAGCAAAAGACCAGCATAAATCGCATTTCGGGTTTTTAACCCCATATATGGGCCAATTGCCGCAATAATTGCCGCCTTTACACCAATTAAAAGTAACGCAGAACCAATAGTTAAAAACGGCGATTCAATAACTTTTGCGACATTCACCCCCATGCCGACAGAAACCAAGAATACCCCAAGCAATAGCCCCTTAAAGGGTTGGATTGTTGCCTCAACCTCTCGTCGATACTCGGTTTCGGCAAGTAATAACCCTGCCAAAAACGCGCCCAATGTCATTGAAAGCCCGGCCGCAGATGTCGCAAGGCCAGTTAGGATAACCACCAGAATACTTGCTGCCATAAAAACTTCGGTGCTTTCGATCGCCGATGCCATTTTGAATATCGGGCGCAAAAGAATTCGACCAATAAAAATCACCGCAACAATTGCAACAGTTGAGATTGCCAACGCCTTAATTAATGGAAAAAAGCCAAGGCCTAATTTGGTTGGTGCCAAAAATGGTAGTGCAAACATCAATGGAATTACGATAATATCCTGAAACAGCAAAATACCAAAACCGGCGCGCCCTTCGGGGGTATTAAGTCGCTTTTTATCCGATAAGACCTGCATCACAATTGCGGTCGAAGACATTGAAAGCGCAACACCCAAAATTGCCGATGCAGTTGCAGAAACCCCAAAAACTTGCCACGAAATTAAAAATATCCCCAAAGCACAGCCAAAAACTTGCAATCCGCCCAAGGTGAAAATTAATTTGCGCATTTTTTTCAAACGCTCAAACGACAATTCAAGCCCAATGGCAAACAGCAAGAACATAACCCCCAATTCCGCCATTGTGTGAATTGTATTCGGGTCTTTGATAGTTAATGGCGCCAAAAAAGGATAATCTTTTGAATAAGAGCCAAGGCCATATGGCCCAAGCATAATTCCGCACAAAATATATCCAATAATTGGTGAAATTTTAAAGCGATAGAATAAAGGCACAATAATTGCCGCCGCCGAGAGGATAATCATCACCTCACGCAAGCTGATTGTCGTGGCTATGTGGCTGGTATGTTCCATTTTACCTAATTATTATTGTTTCACCTTCAATTACAAGAGGGTATTTCCGCAATGGCTTACCTTTTCCAGGCCCACCCAAAAAAGTGCCATCTTTTGCCGAAAACGCCGCACAATGCCCCGAACATATAAGATCTCCGACATCATCAAAAAGCAATTTCCCATCATCATTTTCAAGACGCCATCCGGCATGTGAGCAAATATTATGAAACCCATTTATTTGCGAACCTCTGCGGGTAATAATCACTGATATCAGACGGCCCTCAGGATAAATATCGACCACAATTCCCGCACCATTTGGAATGTCAGAAATTTTTAATTCCTTATACTCAAGTTTAACATTTTGGGGATTATTCATTTTGTGTTATTCCTCCCAAACGGATTAAGCGGACAAGATGAAAACATGTCAATAGCGGGTTTTGATAATATTTATAATAACCCAACAGGTTATGCGCTAGTATGGTTATTAATATGTTTGGTTGTTTTTGGAAGCATTGAAAAGCTATTTCCATATGAACGAACCCAGAAACGAATTCGAAAAGATGCCTATATTGATGCAATATATTGGCTTGCCACGCCTTTTCTTTATTCTTCAATTGCTTGGATTATGCTGGTTGCGGGTTTTTACATATTATTTACCGGCAATATGGATGCAGCATGGCAATTTTTGAATGACGGTGCAAATTGGGCCAATAAAACCCCGATTTTTATACAGGCAATATTGGTGCTTATAATAAGTGACTTTTCATTATATTGGACCCACCGCCTATTTCACCATGTAAAACTATGGAAATTTCATGCAGTGCATCATGGCGCGCAACAAATGGATTTTCTAACCGCCGCCCGCTTTCATCCTATTAATATTATCTTCCATACATTAATTGCCAATTCAATTTGTTTATGGATTGGGTTTTCACCACTATCAATTGCACTTCTTGCGCCATTCAACACGCTTTATTCGTGTTTTGTACATTCCAATTTAAACCTTAAATTCGATGGAATTTTAAAATATATTATGGTGTCGCCCATATATCACCGTTGGCATCACACCGCCCCCGACAAGGGTGGGAATATGAATTTCGCAGCAACATTTCCATTTTTGGATTATATTTTCGGCACGTTTTACTTACCAGAAAACCAATTTCCAGACAAAACGGGTATCCATGAAGATTACGTGCCAAAAACATTATTGGGGCAATTAATTTACCCCTTTATTCCTGAACCCAAGAAGGCAGATATTAAGAACCAAGCCCCAAATAAATATATTTAAGTTCGACATATTCTTCGATACCGTGGGACGATCCTTCACGACCTAGACCAGATTGTTTAATACCGCCAAATGGTGCTAGCTCATTAGAAGCAAGGCCAGAGTTAACCGCAACAATCCCCGCCTCTATCGCCTCGGCAACACGGAAAACCCGTCCCAAATCGCGGGCATAGAAATATGATGACAAACCAAATGGTGTATCATTCACCATTTTTAAAACCTCTTCTTCGGTACTAAATTTAAATACTGGTGCGAGTGGTCCAAATGTCTCCTCCTGCGCGCAAAGCATTTCGGTTGTGACACCAGTTAATAGTGTGGGTTCAAAGAATGTGCCACCAAGTGCATGGGGTTTACCGCCCAATTCCAACTTTGCGCCTTTGGCAAGTGCATCGGAAATATGTGATTGCACTTTTTTAACCGCCTTTTCATCAATCAAAGGCCCTTGGGTAACGCCATCATCGGTTCCAACACCAACTTTTAATGCCGCAATTTTACCACGTAAAATACCAACAAATTTATCATAAACACTATCTTGCACAAAAACCCGATTGGCGCAGACACATGTTTGCCCGGTATTACGGAATTTTGATGCCATTAAACCTTCGGCTGCCGCCTCTAAATCTGCGTCATCAAATACGATGAATGCGGCATTGCCACCAAGTTCAAGCGCAAGCTTTTTAACCGTATCGGCGCATTGCTTCATCAGTATTTTCCCAACCGCAGTTGAGCCAGTAAACGAAAGTCCGCGCACAATTTCACTATCGCACCAAACTTTACCAATTTCCGACGCATTGCCATTTACTATATTCAAAACCCCTTTTGGAAGACCTGCGCGAAGCGCCAATTCACCAAGTGCAAAGGCGGTTAAAGGGGTTTCGGATGCCGGCTTGCAAACAACTGTGCAGCCCGCCGCCAGTGCCGGTGCAACTTTGCGCGTTATCATTGCCGCAGGAAAGTTCCAAGGTGTGATTGCCGCAACAACACCAAGCGGCTGGCGTAAAACTAAAATACGTGCGTCCGATTTTGGCGAAGGTATGGTTTCACCATAAATACGCTTTGCCTCTTCGGCAAAAAATTCAACAAAACTTGCGGCATAAAGGATTTCACCCTTGGCCTCTGCCAATGGTTTTCCTTGTTCGGTGGTCAAAATAAGTGCCAAATCGTCAAAATTGGCAATCATTAAATCATACCAATTTCTAAGGATTATTGCACGCTCTTTTGCGGTTTTTGCGCCCCACGCTTTTAATGCGGTATTGGCGGCATTAACCGCATCTTGTGCGGCATCTACACCATCAAATGCCACATCGGCAATCTTATCACCCGTACCAGGATTGATTACAATACCACCAATTTTGCCGCGCCACTCGCCATTAATAAGGTTTTGGGTTTTAAAAAGGCTATTATCTTTTAAATTCATCTTTTTGCCCTTATGGTAATTTATCTAGCACAGAATAATATGAAAGTGCCGCCGTTAAAAGTGGGAAGCGTAAAAGCCGACCACCTGGAAAATCAGGAATTTTCAAAGCACTTAGTGAATTGAAATATTTATCATCGCCCAATAATGCCATCCCTAAAATACGCCCGAAAAATGGTGCAAGCAATACACCTTGCCCCGAATATCCGGCACTAATAAAGGTGTTTTTCCCAATTTTATTAACAAAAGGAAGCCGTGTTGGGGTTATGCCAACACGTCCACCCCATGCAAAGTCAATTTTTGTTTCAGCAAGTTGAGGATAGATTTTAACAAGATTATTGCGCACAAAACCCGCAATATCTTTTGGCATGGCATCGGAATATTTTTCACCACCACCGAAAAGCAGACGATTATCAAAAGTTTTGTGGAAATAATTAACGACAAAACGTGTATCCATTCCGCCCGAAGCATTTGGTAAAATGTCATCGCCCAGCGGTTCGGTGGCAATAACAAAATTGCCAATTGGCATAATTTTGGCGTCAGTTTTTTTATTGATCCCCTCAATATAGCCATCGCCACATAAAAGGATTTTATCGGCTTTTATTTGGCCATTTGTGGTTTTAATAATATCGCCATCAACACTTAAAACCCGTGTATTTTCATAGATTTTTGCGCCATTTTTTATTGCCGCAGATGCAATGCCATATAGTAATTTTAAAGGGTGAATTTTCCCTGCACCATTATCTTTTATGCCGCCATAATAAACATCGCTTCCCAAAGCCTTGGCGCATTCGTCCTTATCCAATATTTCAAATTTATTGTAATTATATTGTGCCACCATAAATTCGGCATCTTCTTTTAGCCATTCAAGCAATGTCGGGCGGTGGGCAGCAAAAACCAAGCCACTTTTATAATCAGCATCAATTTCATATTTTGCCATAAGAGAATGAAGGCTTTTCTTTGCTGCTTCGGCAATATTCCATAAATCGTGCGCTGCTGTTACACCAATTTTTTCTTCAAACCATTTTTGATCATGACGATAACCACTGCAAACCAAACCACCATTGCGACCCGATGCACCATAACCAATTTCATTGGCCTCTAATAAACAGACATTTACACCACTTTCGGCCAAGGCAAGCGCCGCCCCAAGCCCCGTCAAACCACCGCCAATAATAGCAACTGAAAAATCAGCATTATAACCCAATTCTTGCACAGCAAATGGGCGTTTGGCACTATTATGATAATAAGTCCTAGGTGATTTCAAAGTTTTTTCAGATAGATTATTTTGTAATACCATTTTTGCTATTGTAAGGTTGAATATTCTGTTTCATAAATAAATATGTAATATAAAATTCGTTATAACAATCATTTATTTCCGCAAAGATGTCAATGATTGTTCTTTATGATTTATTTAAAAGACGCAATTACGGAAATAATTAATGACGGAAATAATTGAAGACGTTGAAAATAAACCTCCGCTGCATGAAGCAATATATAAAAAGCTACGTTTATTGCTTGAAACCGGCGCACTTGCCCCAGGTCAGGCATTGTCATTACGTAATTTGGCACATTCGTTTGAAGGATCTGTAACGCCAGTGCGGGATGCGGTTTGGCGCCTTGCCGCAGAGGGGGCATTATATATTGGCCCAACCCGTCGCATTTCTGTCCCTACCTTGAGCAGGAATCAGGTGCGGGAATTAATGCGGGTTCGTGCCTTATTAGAGCCAGAAGCAGCGATTCTTGCGCTTGATAACATAACACCAGAAATTATCTCCCAAATGCGTGCCTATGATGCCGAACTTAATAAAGCGGCAATGGAAGGTAATGTTGGGGAATATATGGCTAATAACCATGCCTTTCACTTTGCGCTTTATTCGGCATCAAATTCAGATGTTTTGCTTCCCCTGATTGAAAGTATATGGGTACGATTTGGCCCGTATATGCGCCATGCCTATCCCGATGTTGCGGGAATGGAAGGTGTTGAAGATCACCATGCACAGGCATTAGAAGCGTTGGAAAAGCGCGATGCAATCGCCCTTAAACGCGCTATAAAGTCTGATATTGGTGATGGTGAACAATTTTTGCTGCATGAGATGGAATAAATTCCGTCCCCACTTGACAGTGGAAGAATTAACGCTTTATATTTGTTATAACAAATATAAAGAGCATCAGGGTGTTTTGTGAGTGGAATTAGCGATAGTATTACCGAATCTAATAAGCCCTTGGTTAAAAGGGTAAATCGCGACTTATTGAAAAACTTTGTTGCTTCGGCACGTGCGGATTATATTGCTGCCCGCCCTAAATGCTTTGCCGCGCATGAAATAACTGGCAAGTCAGGAAATGCAACTGGATTTTTAGGTGGTGTGCCACAGCATTGGATGCTTGATTGGTCCACCCCATTCCCGCTTCAGATAAAATCGGCCAAGGGTTGCAAAGTTATTGATATTGATGGCAATGAATTGATTGATTTATGCCTTGGTGATACTGGTGCGATGTTTGGGCATTCACCAGAAATTATTGCAAGTGCATTAAAAGATGCCGCCGAAAACGGCCTTACCACAATGCTCCCAAGTCAATATTGCGCCGAAGTTGGGCAAAAACTGGTGGAGATTTTCGGTCTTCCATATTGGCAACTTGCACTTTCGGCATCGGATGCAAATCGGTTTGCATTACGTGTTGCGCGCCTTGCCACCGGTCGTCAAAAAATACTTGTTTTTGATGGCTGCTATCATGGTGCGGTTGATGAAACCACTGTTTATCTTGATGGGCGTGGTAAAGCCAGTGCCAAACCATCATTGTGGGGATCGGCATTTGACCCAGCGATAAACACCTATTGTGTGCCATTTAATGATAAAGAAGAAATTTGTGCAACATTAATGGGCGAAGATGTTGCCTGCGTTATTATGGAACCCGCACTTACCAATTGCGGTATTGTGCCACCAACGCCAGGTTTTTTGGAATTTGTGGTGGAAGCCGCGCATAAATATGGAACCTATGTCTTATTTGATGAGACACATACATTATCAAGCGGTTATGGTGGCTATTGCCGCATTAATAATCTTGTCCCCGATTTATTCGTTGCCGGAAAAGCGGTGGCGGGCGGTGTTCCCACCGCAATTTGGGGCATGAGTGAAGAAGTAAAACAACGCCTTGACGATGCGCGCGCGGTTCTGCCGGTTGGTCATTCTGGTATTGGTACGACATTGGGCGGATCATTGTTACAATTGTCTGCGCTTTATGGCTCATTAAACCAGCTTGTAACCCCCGAAACCTATGACAAAATGCTGGCCACGGCGCAAATACTTGAAGACGAACTAAACAAAATAATTTCCGAATTTTCGCTCGACTGGTCGGTTATCCGCATTGGTGCGCGAATGGAAATTATATTTTCAAAAACAATCCCGCAAAATGCCGAAGAGATGCGGGCAACTTTCGACCACGAACTTGAGGAGGCGTTGCACCTTGGGTTATTAAATCTCGGCTTTTTGGTTACGCCATTTCACAATATGCTTTTGGCTGGACCAGATTTAACCAAAGAAAACATTTTGCATTATGCCCAATCTGTGCGACATATAATCGGGCAAATTTGCGACTAACAGGGATATCATGACTGAATATCAGGACGACCATAAAATCCTAGAAAGCTTCATCCGCGAAAAGGGTGTAAGTGAAATTGAACTAATTTTGCCCGACATGAACGGAATTGTGCGCGGCAAGGTTGTTCCTGCATCACGCTTTTTGCACGGGGTTTCACGCCGAACATTGCGCATTGCCTCATCAATTTTGACCGTTACCATGACAGGCGACTATCCAACCTTGCCAAATGGTGAAGATGAATCTGTGCAAGATCCTGATTGTGTTTTGCAACCCGACCCATCATCAATTCGTGTTGCCCCAGGTTATTCAACCCCCACCGCCTTTGTTATGACGGATGCACTAAAGAATGATGGCACACCAATTGATATTGCACCCCGTCAGGTTTTGCGGCGTGTGCTTGCACTTTATGAGGCAAAAGGTTGGGAGCCTATTGTTGCCCCTGAACTTGAGTTCTTTTTGACCGCCCGTAATATTGACCCCGATTTACCACTTGAAACCCCAATTGGGCGTTCGGGGCGCGCCGAAACAGTTTCACAACCATATGGACTAGAAGCAATTAACGAATATGAAGACTTGATTGAACAAGTTTACGAATATTGCGAAATTGCTGATATCGACATCGATACAATGATTCACGAGGCGGGTGCAGCACAGCTTGAGGTGAACTTTAATCATGGCGGTTCAATGATGCTTGCCGACCAAGTGTTGATGTTCAAACGTATTTTCCGCCAAGTGGCAATGCAAAATGGGGTTTATGGAACCTTCATGGCAAAGCCAATGGATAATCAACCCGGATCGGCAATGCATATTCACCAATCGCTTGTGGATATGAAAAGCGGTAAAAATCTGTTTGCTCTTGAAAATGGCGAAGATTCACCGATTTTCCGCTCATTTATTGCAGGTTTGCAAAGATTTTTACCTGAATGCGCGCCGCTTTTTGCACCCAATGTCAACAGCTTTAGACGAATGCGTCCGCAATATGATGCACCAATTAACGTGCAATGGGGGCGTGATAACCGTTCTTGCGGTTTACGCGTACCATTATCAGATGGTCAGAATCGCCGCGTTGAAAACCGCCTTCCGGGTGCGGATTGCAATCCATATTTGGCAATTGCGGCATCGCTTGCATGTGGCTGGGTGGGAATTGAAATGGGTCTTGAACCCACCGCGCCATTACAAGGTTCGGCATATAAATTACCGCGCTCTTTACCGCGCACCCTTGATGAGGCCTTGGACAGGTTTGCAATATGCGGCCCAGTTCGCGAAGTCTTGGGTGAGGATTTTTGCAAAACATTCTTTGCTGTTAAAGAGATGGAATTAGATCATTTTGAAGGTGTGGTTTCGGCATGGGAACGTGAACACCTGTTATTAAAAGTGTAGGGGAAGATTGATTGACTAAAGGTCACACAGCGCAAATCGCAAATTGGGCAGAGGCGGAAAGCTTCTTAAACGCCAATCCACAAATTAAATATATCGATATTATTTATTCACCCCTTACTGATGTTCCACGTGGCAAACGAATTCGCGCGCATGAGCTAAAATCGGTTTATAATCACGGTCGTTATTTACCGGGTTCAATTGCCGTGGTTGATACAATGGGGGCAGATTGTGAAGATACCGGACTTGTGTGGGAAGATGGCGATGCCGACCGCCTTGGAAAACCTGCAACCAATACAATTTTCAAGGCACCTTGGCTTGGGGATGATGTCGCACAATGTATTTTGTCGCTTTATGAACTTGACGGTAAACAAAATGACCTTGATCCACGCTATATCTTACAACACGTGATTGATTTATTTGCCGCCGAAGGTTTAACGCCCGATGTCGCCTGCGAATTTGAATTTTTTCTTTGCTCAAAGCGCGAATATGGCGAACGACCACGTATTGGAAAATCATCTGTAACCAACCACACACCAATTGGGCACGAGGTTTACGGCCTGCGTGAACTTGATGATTATATGGATTTTTTGCGCGATATTAATGATGCCGCAGAAGCACAAGGATTGCCGATTGAGGCTGCAATTTCCGAATTTTCCCCTGGTCAGCTTGAAATCGGCCTTGAACACCGCGCAGATGCGCTGCGGGTTGCCGATGAAGCAATGATGTTTAAACGCCTCGTAAAAGGGGTTGCGGTTAAACATGGCTTTGAAGCAACTTTTATGGCAAAACCTTTTGCCAATCTTGCTGGCAATGGACAGCATCTTCACGTTAGTCTTTTAAATGAAAAAGGCGAAAATGTTTTTGCGTCCGAAGATGTTACTGGTTCACCACTTGTAAAACATGCCATTGCGGGGATGCAGGCAATGATGCCGTCATCAATGGCGATATTTGCGCCCAATGCCAATTCATATCGCCGCTTTGTTGGCAATTCATATGCGCCGATTGCCTCAACATGGGGGGTTAATAACCGCACAGTTGGCCTAAGAATCACTGCGGGTGCACCCAATACCCGCCATATTGAACATCGAATTTCTGGTGCTGATGCCAGCCCCTATTTAGGTTTAGCAGCAATGTTAGCAGGGGTTTATCACGGCATTAAAAACAAGCTTGAACCAAGTGAAATGGTGGTTGGTGATGGTTATTCGCAAATGGAAAAAGCACCAAACCAACTGCCGCTAAACTGGTTCAGCGCGGTTGATAAATTTGAAACCTGCCCACTTGTGGGGCAATATCTGGGTCAAAGATTCCAGAAAATGTATTCAATTATCAAACACACTGAACAAAATCGCTTCTTTAGCGCTATCTCTCTTGAAGATTATGACTGGTATTTTCGCAACGCCTGATATAAAGGGCAAATAATTTTATTATTTTTGCGAATATGGGGTTATATCATGAGCGAGATAAAACTTTCGGCACAAGAAGTTGAGCGGTTTTTAAATGGCAACGCGCGTTCTCGGCGTGCATTTATGGCAGCATTTGGTGCAACTGCGGCGGCATTTACGGTTTCTGCCTGTTCAAAAGGCGGTACAAAGAGTGGTGAGACCGCCAAAATTGTGATTCCAAATTCAGAAAAACAACCGCTTAAATTCTATAATTGGGATACTTATATCGGTGAAACCACGTTAGCGGATTTTAAAACCGCAGCCGATGTTCCTGTTGAGATGACGCTTTTTGCCAATAATGACGAATTATTTGCAAAATTCCGCGCGGGCAACCCTGGTTATGATGTTATTATGCCGTCAAATGAATATGTTACCCGTATGGCACAGGCAGGAATGTTAGAACCCTTGGATCATTCAAAAATTCCAAATCTTAAAAACCTTGCGCCACAATTCCTTGACCCTGAATATGACCGTGGCAGCAAATATTCCGCAACCTATACATGGCTTGTTGTTGGGGTTGGTTACCGTAAATCAGCAATGAAAAACGGGGTTGCACCAGATTCATGGAAAACCATCCTTGATTCTGATGAATATAAGGGGCGAATTTCACTTCCGGGTGAATCGATGGATTTGTTCCGACTTACTTTTAAATACCTTGGCCATTCAGTAAATGATTATACGCCAGAGCTTATTAAACAAGCCGAGGAAATTCTTATCAAGCAAAAAGCCAATATTAAAAATTTCCATGACGACAATGGACAGGATTTACTTTTATCAAAAGAAGTTGATTTGGTCGTTGAACTCAATGGTGACATTGCACAGGTTAAAAACGAAGATGATGATATTGATTTCATCGTTCCAAAAGAGGGTTCGCTTTTAAACACTGATTGCATGTGCATTCCAAAAGGTGCACCAAGCCCGAACAATGCCCATGCCTTTATAAATTATATTCTTGATGCCAAAGTTGGGGCGGAAATTACCAAAACCATTCTTTATCCAACCCCAAATGATGCCGCAAAAGCATTGATGGATGACGGCTATAAAAACAATAAAATCATCTTCCCGCCTGCGGATCAGATGAAGAATTGTGAATATGGTAAATATCTTGGTGATAAATATGCCCAAGATATTGAGGCGGCAATGAACCGCGTCCGTGCCAGCTAATTAAGCAAAATTTGTTGTAACACTTATAATATATTTTGATACGCGGTGATTTTTTCCCGCGCAACAGTATCTTTATGCGTTAAATACTGCTGAAATCGAGTTTTTCATTTGACAAATTGCCAATTTGCACAATGATTAAGCATAAAAGGTCAAAAGAACCTAAAATTTGCATGGAAACGTCAAACATTGCAAATAGAATCGTTTCTCCCCATCGATTCTAGTTAAAGTTTGTGATTGATATTTCATTACGCACAGAATTGTTATGACAATTTTTGAAGTATGAGTAAGGGTGAGACAATGGCTGAAATTAAATTAACACCGGAAGAAACCGCATTATTTCTTAAGGGCAATTCACGTTCAAGACGCGCATTTATGGCGGCATTTGGGGCAACTGCGGCGGCATTCTCGCTTGCGGCATGTTCAAAAGGTTCTGCACCAGCGGCAAAAGATGGCGGCAAGATTGTAATTGAAGGGTCAGAAAAAGCACCCTTAAAATTCTATAATTGGGATACTTATATTGGCGAAACGACATTGGATGACTTTAAAGCCGCATCAGATGTTCCGGTTGAAATGACGCTTTTTGCCTCTAATGACGAATTATTTGCAAAATTCCGTGCCGGCAACCCTGGCTATGATGTTATTATGCCGTCAAACGAATATGTTACCCGCATGGCAGAGGCTGGAATGTTGCAACCGCTTGACCATGCAAAAATCCCGAATATGAAAAATATTGCGCCAGAATTCTTGGATCCAGATTTTGATAAGGGTCGAAAATTCTCTATGCCTTATACATGGTTGGTGCTTGGTATTGGGTATCGTAAATCAGCCATGAAAGATGGCGTCGCACCTGATTCATGGAAATATGTCCTTGATTCCGACCAATATAAGGGCAAGATTTCACTTTTAGGTGAATCGATGGATTTATTCCGCCTTACCTTTAAATATCTTGGTCATTCGGTAAATGACTATACGCCGGAACTTTTGAAACAAGCAGAGGCGATTTTGGTAAAACAAAAAGCCTTTGTTAAAAATTTCCATGATGATAACGGTCAAGACCTGCTATTATCCAAAGAAGTTGATATCGTAATTGAATATAATGGCGATATTGCCCAAGTTAAAAAAGAAGATGACGATCTTGATTTCATCATTCCAAAAGAAGGTTCTTTGCTAAATTCTGATTGTATGTGTATTCCAAAAGGCGCACCAAGCCCGAACAATGCCCATGCCTTTATAAATTATATCCTTGATGCCAAGGTTGGTGCGGCGATTTCTAAAACTATTCTTTACCCAACACCAAATGCGGCGGCAAAGGCACTTATGGATGATGCCTATAAAAACAACCCAATCATTTTCCCACCGGCTGATAAACTTGCAAAGTGTGAATATGGTAAATTCTTGGGACAAGAATATGCACAATCAATTGAATCTGCCATGAACCGCGTACGGGCGGCAAAATAAAAATATTAAGCAGTCAAGGGGGGTGATTTTCGTCCCCCTTTCTTTATAAATAAGGCCAAAATAAAATCAGGGAAGAATATGCAAAACTGGTTCGAAAATAAGCGATTTTTTTGGGCAACAATGCTTGCGCCCACCGTTTGGTTTCTTGCATTTTTTGTTGCCCCAATGGCGTTGGTTTGGGCATATTCTTTTGGTGAAAATGCAGGGCCAGTAAATATCGCTATCACCGGTACTTTTGGCAATTATGCCAAGGCATTCCGCCCCGAAATCATTCAAGTTTTAAGTGACAGTGTGGTTTTGGCCTTTATTGCGACTTTGATTTGCCTAGTATTGGCGTTTCCGGTGGCAATTGCCATGACATTTGCCGATGACAAAACCAAATCATGGCTTTTACTTTTAATCATGCTTCCATTTTGGACAAATTTACTTATTCGCACCTATGCCCTTATTGCGATGATGCGAACCGAAGGCTTTATCAATTTTTCTTTTGCATTTTTCCATAATATCGCGGTCTCACTTGGCTTTAATCTTGGTGATTATGTACCGATGGAATTGCTTTATAATAAGTCGGCAATTGTGATTGGTCTTGTATATGTGCATTTGCCATTCATGGTATTACCACTTTATGCAGCACTTGATAAACTTGATCGTTCTTTAATTGAAGCATCACTTGACTTAGGTGCGGGGCATATGACTACAATGTGGAAAATTGTTGTCCCCCTTGCCTTACCGGGGATTGCAGCGGGGTTGGTAATAACCTTTATCCCTGCAATGGGTGCATACCTTACCCCAGACCTATTGGGTGGCCCCAATGATTTGATGATTGCCACCCTTATTGAGCGGCAGTTTAAACGTGCCAATGACTGGCCATTTGGTTCGGCATTGTCTTTTATTCTGATGTATGTAACCCTTATATTCTTTGCGCTTAGAACCTTCTTTGAGGCTCGTGGCGGTAAAGTTTCGGCGCATTAGGGGGAATATGATGAGCAAGAAACCGCAGCGCGCGCCTTTAGAATATTCAAAATCTTTCCGCCTTCGGGCATGGATTGCTGGTGTATTATTATTTCTTTATTCGCCATTATTAATTTTGATTGCTTTTAGTTTTAATGATTCCAAACGAAACATCGTTTGGAAGGGCTTTACATTTAAATGGTATGTTAAAGTTTTTGAAAATGATGCCCTGCGGGAAGCGTTATTTAACTCTTTGATAATTGCGGTACTTTGCACCATATTCTCGGTGGTTTTGGGGGCATTGGCGGCATTTGTATTGTGGCGCTTTAAATTTCCAATGAAGGGATTATTGGAAAGCGGCCTTAACCTACCAATCGTTGTGCCAGAAATTTGTATGGGCGTTGGGGTTTTGATGTTTTTCAATAAAATCCACTGGCCTAATGATTTACCTTGGCCAATTTCATTGTCGCAAATTGTCATTGCTCACATCACCTTCTCTTTCCCTTTTGTTGCAGTTGTGGTGCGGGCAAGGCTTGAAAGCTTTAATAAGGAATTGGAGGCTGCGGCACTTGATTTGGGTGCATCACAATGGCGTGCCTTTACCGATGTAATCGTTCCCCATATGACACCGGGATTAATTGCGGGCGCATTATTGGCGTTTACATTATCGCTTGATGATTTTGTGATTACTTTCTTTGCCTCTGGCCCAGGGACAATTACATTCCCAATAAAAGTTTATTCCATGGTGCGCTTCTCGGTTACACCCGAAGTTAATGCCGCATCGACCATCATTATTGTTTTAACCCTGATTGCAACTGCGGTTGCCATGAAGTTTCAGGATACCTCCCCCAACAAGGAGAATGCTTAGTGCCAGATAATTTAGCATCACAAAAGAAATCATCTGTTGTAAAAGACGAAACCATTATCAAAATTGAAAATCTTACCAAACGTTTTGGTAAAGTTGCGGCGGTTGATGACATAAACCTTGAAATCAAGCGCGGTGAGTTTTTTGCACTTCTTGGCCCATCAGGCTGTGGCAAGACCACGCTTTTGCGCATGATTGCGGGATTTGAAGTTCCGACCGAAGGCAAAATTTTCTTAGATGGTGTTGATGTTTCCAATATCCCGCCCAACAAAAGACCTGTAAACACCGTATTCCAATCCTATGCGGTTTTCCCGCATCTTAGCGTGTTTGATAATGTTGCCTATGGTCTGCAATTTGATAATATTTCAAAATCTGAACAGCGCGACCGTGTTATGGCGGCACTGGAAGATGTTAAACTTGAACACCTTGCCGAGCGTAAACCCGACCAAATGTCGGGTGGTCAAAGGCAAAGGGTTGCATTGGCACGCGCCTTGGTGAAACGCCCAAAAGTTCTGTTACTTGATGAACCATTATCCGCTCTTGATGCCAAATTACGAGAAGCGATGCGTTTTGAGCTTACCGAACTTCAAGACCGTGTTGGCGTAACCTTTATCATGGTTACCCACGACCAAGATGAGGCATTGGCAATGGCGTGCCGTTGTGCGGTTATGGATCGCGGGCGCTTAATGCAGCTTGCGACACCGTCAACACTTTATGAGTTTCCCGCCAATAAATTTGTGGCGGATTTTATCGGTTCGGTAAATATGTTTGAAGGCAAGCTAATCCTTGATGAGCCAGACAAGGCAATTGTCGAGGTTGAGGAATTGGGCGGCAAAGTATTCTTTGACCACGGTGTTTTGGGCGCAGAGGGTGGGCAAATTTTCGTTGGCATCCGCCCCGAGAAAATTGAGCTTATTAAACGCACCAAAGATATGAAAAAGCCGCAAATGGAAGACAGCCCCGAGGACTGCAACGTATTTGCCGGTGTGATTGATAATATTTCATATCTTGGATCAGAGTCCATTTACGAAATCACGCTTGATAATGGTCGTCGGATGCAGGTTTCGCGCCCTAACCTATCACGTTGGGATCAAGAAGATTTTACTTTTAATGACGAAGTCTGGCTTGGTTTCCATGGTGACAGCCCAGTATTGTTGCAGAATTAAAGTTATTTACCGCGCTCGCCATAATTAGCTTGTCACCCAGCATTTATTGCGAGTTCTGCTTTGTTTGCAGTAACGAAATACCGCAACAAGTGCGCCACGACAAAAGGGAGACTTATTAAACCAAGTCCACCATTGCATATTTGGCATGAAGCCCGCGTGACGACAGGAATGCGGCGGTGCGTTCTTCATCAAGGCCATTTGGCCCACTTAATTCCGCCATGTGAATGCCACCAGTTATAAACAAGCAATCAAGTTTTTGGTGGAACGCCCCCTCAACATCAGTTTGAATACCGTCACCGATACACAAGACACGTGATGGGTAAAAATCACTGCGAATTTGGCGGATTTTATCAAATGCAAGCTCGTAAATCGGCGGATTGGGTTTACCAGCCATAATAACTTCGCCGCCCAATTCTTCATAAATGTCTGCTAATGCACCGGCGCAGGTTATAAGCCTGCCACCAAATTGCACAACACGGTCAGGGTTGGCACAGAAAAATGGCAAACCAACGTCTGCCAACATCTCAAGTTCTTTGCGATAATCCTCTGCGGTTTCCACTAAATCATTACGTGGCCCAGTGCAGATAATGAAATCTGCGTCATTGGGATTTTCCACCAATGTTGCATTCATTTTTTCAATCAGGCTATTATCTTTACCGGTAAGAATTGGATAGGCTTTTGAGCCACGCTTTTCCATGGCGTCAAGAATTGCATCACCAGAGGTTACGATGGCATCATAAAAATCATTCTCAATGCCAATTGATGCCATTTGTGGACCAATTTGTTCGCACGGTCGTGGGGAATTGGAAATTAGAACAATTGTAAGCCCTTTTGCCTTTGCTGCGCGCAACGCGTCTAATGCGGGGGCAAAACCTTCACGCCCATTATGAATAACCCCCCAAACATCGCATAAAAGCACATCATAATTTGAAGAAACTTCGGAAAAATCTTTAATAATTGTGGTTTTCATAAGCCCCTATTAACGTCTATATGCTAAATTTAAAAGACTTAAATCTGAAGAAGTTTTAGGTAATTGTTTTCTGGTTAAAAATGCGGTAATAGCCGCCACGAAATAAGGCTTGCTGTATAAAGCAGTTTAAATCATGGGGTGCGACAATATCAAACTTGATTTTGTTGTATTTTTGATGCAACAAGCCAGCGTTCATTTCTTGTAGGGAATCTAAGTAAATATGACCTATATCGTTACTGATAATTGCATCAAGTGCAAATATATGGATTGCGTAGAAGTTTGTCCGGTTGACTGTTTCTATGAAGGTGAGAATTTTCTCGTAATTCACCCCGATGAATGTATTGATTGCGGTGTTTGCGAGCCTGAATGTCCGGCGGATGCAATTCGTCCTGACACAGATGATGAGCCTGATGGCAAATGGTTGGAAGTTAACACCAAATACGCAAAAATTTGGCCTAATATTAGTGTTAAAGGTACGCCACCTGCTGACCGCGAAAAATTTGATGGTGAAAAAGATAAGTATGAAAAATACTTTTCACCAAACCCTGGTAAGGGTGAATAATCAAAGCTTAAGTAATTGGGGGCAATGCCCCCTTTTTCTTTTTTGACCTACACTCACTCGGTTATTATTAATCAGAAAAATTTTGCCTAAAAACAAATAATAAGCACTAATAAGGGCAACTATGCTCAAAAAGCATCATTTTTAGCTAAACTAAATTATAATTTACCCTTAAACAAAGCAAAATTGATTCAAACACTTTATTTTTTGCAAAATTTATGTTATAGATACATTTAACTAAAGGGCATTTTGGAAAAAGATGCCCTATTTTGTGGAAATTGTTGGGACATTGGTTTTTCATCTTTAAATAATATTTTATTATTTGTTCATTACGCGTCCGTAATGGCGATGTGCTTCTTTTGTCCTTTTTAACATTTTCAGAATTGTTTCCGACACTTCCGCCGGAATAATTAGAACAGGAAATAAATGATGAGCGCAACAAAAACTCTTGATATTGGCACTCTTGAAATTAACACAATCGAAAAATATAGTGTTGAAGATTTTGTGGTATATCCTGCGCATGGGGTTGGTAAGATTATCGGTATCGAAACCCAAACAGTCGTTGGCATGAAATTAGAAGTATATGTAATTTCCTTTACCCAAGATAAGATGACTTTGCGTGTTCCAACACAAAAGGCGAAATCTTGTGGTCTTCGCGGACTTTCTGGCCCAAGAATTGTTGAAGAATCTTTGCGTACATTAACGGGACGCGCACGTATTAAACGCGCGATGTGGTCACGCCGCGCCCAAGAATATGAAGCAAAAATCAATTCTGGCGACCTTATCTCTATTGCAGAAGTTGTTCGCGACCTGCACCGCAACACTGATCAGCCTGAACAAAGCTATTCAGAACGTCAACTTTATGAAGCGGCACTTGATCGTATGGCACGTGAATTTGCGGCAATCGATAATTGCGATAAAAATCAAGCGGTTGAAAAACTTTCTGCAACTTTGGCAAAACGCGCCGCATAATTTGATAAAACAAATTAGATAAACAAAAAGACCGGTATTTTACCGGTCTTTTTTTATTGCTACTAAGCTATTGGCGGTGATAATTGCAATTAATGACATTGCCGCACACAAAGTTGCAACCGAAGCCCAGCCGCCATTGTGCCATAATATTCCCCCCAAAGATCCAACGATACTTGAGCCAAAATAATAAAATAACAAATATAAAGACGAGGCGTGCCCTTTGTTTTCTTTTGCGATAAACCCAATTGATGAGCTTGCCGCCGCATGGGCAACAAAAAATCCGGTTGTCACCAATATAATCGCAATAATAATTGTAACCAACGAAGACAAGAATGAAACCAAAACACCAGCTAGCATCAATGCAAAGCCACCAATTATAACAGGTTTACGACCTATTTTATCGGAAAGACCACCCGCTAATGACGATGAAATCACGCCAAAACCGAATGCCAAAAACAACATCGCAATCATAAACTGGCTAAGGTTAAATGGCGCGGCACTAAGGCGGAATGTCGTATAATTAAATATGGTAACAAATACACCAGTTAACAAAAAACCAAGCAAATAGACCCGTAGTAAGTTCTTATTTGCCAAATGACCTTTCCATGCATTTAAATGGACTTTTATATCCATTTTATTTGTTCGCACAGAATTTCGTGGTGCAGGTAATAAGATATAAAATGCGAATGCCGATAATATGCAAATTATCCCCATCAAAGCCATTGCAAGATGCCATGACGTAAATTCAGTTAGCGCGCCCATTCCGACACGACCAACCATAGCGCCAAAGCCATTACCAGCAATATAAAGCCCCATGGATCTTCCGAGATTTTTTGGGTTAATCTCTTCAGAGATATATGCCATTGCCACAGCTGGCACACCGCCAAGCACAAAGCCTTCTAATGCCCGCGCCAACAAAAGTTGATGCCAATGCGGCACAAAGGCAGCGATAAAATTTAATATCGCCCCTGATAGCATTGAAATATATATCATTTTTTTGCGATCAAAAATTTGTGAGATTGCACCCATCAAAAAAATTGAAATCGCCAAGAAAAATGTCGTTAATGATAGTGCAAGCGAACTATTTGCGGGACTTACGCCAAAGCTTTTTGCAAATGCAGGCAATAATGGCTGCACACAATAAATCATTGAAAAACTAGCAAAACCAACAAAGAATAATGCAATGCCGGTGTTTTTATATTCTTTGGTTCCGGCACTTATATATTTATCAATCGCCACTGCCCCGCTGGCATTAGCGCTATAATTAACGTAATTATTTATTACTTTTTCCTGATAAGCCATTTTTATCTCTTTTTTTGGCATTATATGGGGAAATCATATATAGTTCTAATATATTGCTCAGGCATTATCCATATGGTATAAGTATATCATGGAACTTAGGCATATCAGATATTTTCTCAAAATTGCCGAAGAAGGTAATTTTACTCGCGCTGCGACACAATTAGGAATTGGCCAACCGCCATTAAGCCAACAGATACAAAACCTTGAGGCGGAAATTGGCTATCCGTTGTTTCGTCGGCTTTCACACGGCGTTGAATTAACACCAGCCGGTCAAGCATTTTATGAAAAAGTGCAGGATTTCCCACAACGGGCATTTAATTCAATCCTTGCGGCACAAAAAGCGGCGCGTGGTGAAACCGGCACACTTGCACTTGGGATTACGGGTGCAACCGCACTTAACCCCCATGTACCACATACAATACGTGATTTTAGGCACAAATTCCCCAGCGTAGAATTGAAAATTGAAGAGGCAAATGGCCTCGAGCTTATCAAGCATTTATATGATGGCAGACTTGATGTCGCTATTTTTAGATCATCGTCAAAAGACCCTGATGATTTACAGATTGTAAAATTAGGGCAAGAAGAATTGATGGCAGCACTTCCCGCAAACCATCCACTAGCGCAAAATAATCACGCAATAGACATCAATGATTTATCCGACGAGCCATTAATCCTTACACCACGTGATCTTGGCACAAGTCTGCATGATGCAACAATCAAGGCGTTTAAGGATGCTGGCATAGAACCAAAATTAGGGCCGCCCGCACCGCATATTGCATCCATAATGTCTTTGGTTTCGGCGGAATTGGGCGTTGCCCTTGTCCCCAAATCAACCCGCCAGTTGGCATTAGATGGGGTGAAATTTATTCCGCTTATTGCGCCTGCGCCCAAAATAACATTAATCATTGGCAGTCATAAAACAAAATTATCGCCAATTGCCCAAAATTTCATCGCATTGGCGACAAAAGTTTTTGCGAGCTAAAAATAGAAAAGGCCGCAAAATGCGACCTTTCCAAATAAACGGTGTTATAAATATTTTAAGCAACTTCTTTGGCTTGTTTACTGTCGTTATTTGCCGTTTTTTCGATTGTTGGCAAATTCTCAACATTACCAATTGAAATTTTGCGTGGCTTTGCCGCCTCAGGAATTTCGCGTTTAAGGTCAATTACTAAAAGACCATTTTCAAGATTTGCACCAACAACTTTCACATGGTCTGCAAGCTGGAAACGACGTTCAAATGCGCGTTCCGCAATACCGCGATGTAGATATTTGGTTTCTTCAACATTTGCTGTTTTGTCACCCTTAACGGTTAAAAGACCTTCTTTAATTTCAATATCAAGGTCGTTTTGGGCAAAACCTGCAACCGCAATTTCAATGCGATATTGATCTTCATCAAACTGCATCACATTATAAGGCGGCCAATTTGGTGCCTGCTCTTGGCGTGCGGCGGTTTCGATAAGGTTTGCCATACGGTCAAAACCAACAATTGTTCTGTATAGTGGTGATAAATCAATATTTCTCATAAGATTCTCCATTCTTAAGCAATCAAATGTGTCCAAAAGCCGCAAACGCGGAATTTGAACGGGTTTCACTTTGTCACCATCCCAATAAGGCGATGATTTAAAAGTGTTTTTTCGCATCCAAAACAATTCTGCAATGCGAATAAATTAAATAAAGGTATTAAAAATGAGGCTTTCAAGGGTCTGTTCATCAATTTGCTGAAAAATTTAATGTTTGTTTGCTTGAACCAATTCTCCAAAAAAGATAAACCATAACAGAAGGTTTCGAATAATTATTTTAATTGGCGAATTTTACCGCTTTTGGATGGCGGCAAATCACGGGAGAATGCGTTTGCGTAAATATAAGGTTTCACATAACGCGAAGAAAAGTCTTCTGGCATCTTGTGCTTTGTTAATTTTACCGCTTTTTGCTTCTAATGTTGCATTGGCACAAAATGAAGATGAGCGCATGGCTTCAATTCCTGCTAATAATACTGCCCAAGCAGCGCCTCGTGTTACACTTAATGAAACCGACAAAATAAAGCTTCGCGCCGCCATCAATAGCAGCGTACGCGTTGAAGTGAATCGTGATAAATATCGCCACCCCGAACAAACAATCGAATTTTTTGGAATTAAACCCGATGCCACTGTTATAGAAATTTGGCCTGGTCAGGGGTGGTACACCTCTATTCTTGGGCCATATTTGAAAAGTGGTGGCGGGCATTTGGTCGCCGCAAATTTTGATACCACAACAACAAGTTCTGATTTGGTTCAAAAAGTTGTAGATAGCTTTAGGGATAAATTTTCATCCCACCCTGAGGTTTATGGAGATGTACAAATAGTTCCATTTGGCCCTCGTTCTGGGGCAATGGTTCCCGATGGTACGGCAGATGCTGTTTTAACATTCCGCAATATTCACAATTGGATGGCGCAAGGTTGGTCGGATAAAGCATTTGACGACTTTTACCGCGCCTTAAAACCCGGTGGTGTTTTAGGTATTGAAGAACACCGCGCAGATGAAGATACGCCACAAGACCCAATGGCTGCGGATGGTTACGTTCGCCAAGACTATGTAATCAGTCTTGCCAAAGATGCAGGGTTTGAGCTGATTGATAGCTCGGAAATTAATGCTAATACCAAAGACACAAAAGATCATCCATTTGGTGTTTGGACGCTTCCACCTGTATTACGCTCGTCCCCAATGGGGCAAGCACCAAATCCAAAATTTGATTCAAACCGCTATAATGCAATTGGCGAAAGCGATCGTATGACGCTTCTATTCCGCAAACCGTTGAAGGTTGATAAACCGCCGGTAATGGTTGAAAAATCTGGCCCGATTCCGATTCCGGTATTTTTTGGCGATAAAAAAGCAAAAAAAGGCAAATCTAATACCAAAACTGCTGTTGCAGATAATCCTATTAAAACAACTTTGAACCCTGTCGATAAAAAGGTAGAAGAAACAAGCGCTATTTCTAGCACCATAGTAAAAGCACCAATTGCCGAAAAAGTTGAAACCAAAGCTTTGGTAATTAATGAAGCTGCAAAAACCGAAGAAGCAAAAGCCAAACCAGTTATTTTGACCAAGCCACCAAGCTGGGAAAAAAATGCGCCGAAACAAGAAACAGTTAAGGCGGATACCAATATTAAAACCACAATAGTTCAAGAAGCGCCAAAAGAAGAAATAATTGTTGAAACCGCGAAAGCCAATCCTGAAACTCCTAACGCTAATAATAATGTGGCCAAACCGGAAATCCCTTTATTGCCGCCAACCATTATCACACAGGATAAGCCAGCAGAAATTTCACCAGACGTAAAAGCGCCAGAAGAACAAACAAAAGGCGTTGAACCAAAAGAAACCAAGGTTGACGCGGTTAATACTGCAAAAGAAGAAACATCAGTAGTTCACAAAAAGCCTGAAGTAAAAGCCGATGTAAAATCTAAAACTTCGACTAAAATCCCTGCTAAGACTGCGACAAAAACTAAGGCAGATACAAAAGATAAAACTATCAAAAATGATACTGTAACCAAAGGAACAAAAGGTAAAGCTGCCGCAAAAGTTAATAGTAAAGAAGATACAAAAACCACCGCAAAGGGGGCAAAGGCAACCAATTCCAAAACAACGTCTAAAATCTCTGCGAAGAATACTGACAAAGCAGATGTAAAATCCAAACCATCTTCAAAAGCTGGCGCAAAAACCGCCAAGCCAGAAGAAAAAGCTACTAAACCAACAGCAAAAACCACAAAATCAAAAAATACTGGTAAATCTGGCACAAATGCTGATAGCAAAACCACAGATAAAAAGGCGGCTTCAAAAACTACTTCTAAAACCCCTTCTAAACCTGTGACAGGCAGCGAAAAGAAACCAGCAAGCAAGACTGATGCAAAGGCGAAAACCACCGCAAAGCCAGCAGCAAAACCGGCGACAAAATCAAAAAATACTAATGTTCCTGATTGGTCTGCACCAAAGAAACATAAATAATTATTTTTTCTTTAGCAGGTTTTCGTAATAGTCACGCTCGTCACTATCACCGTCGGGGTTTGATAATTTTTCGCGTAGGGTTTTTATAATATCGCGCACGCGATTCTTATCTTGATTTGGTGGGATTTTGGTCTTTTCACCCTTACCATTTGCGCTTTTACCATTATTGCTTTGATCGGCCGCACGGCCCAATGGGTCTTTATTATCGCTATTATCCTGATTTTGATCCGCACTTTGTTTTAGGTTTTGTAACGCCTGTGCTTGTTCCTTTAACGCACCTTGTAAATCACCATTTTTAAGTGCCTGTTCGGCGTTTTGCATATTTTGTTGTGCGGCACTAAGCGCGTCGTCATTACTGCCATGCTTTAATATCTCAAGACTTTGTTCCAATGCCTTTTGTTTTTGCGCCAATTCTTCACTGGATTTTGGGTTTTTATTATTGGGTGATAAGGCACTATTGGTCTCGTCCATTAAATCGCGCTGCTGATTTACTAAATCAGATGGGCTAGTGTTTCCTTCGCCACCACCTTGCTTACTTACACTTAAATTCTGCATCAATTCATCTAATTGATCCAATTGGGACAAGGCATCATCGCTATTGCCATTTTTAGCGTTTTCCTCAATATCATCCATCATTTTTTGCAAATTAGACCCGCTTAGATTGGTTTTATCTTCAACCTCCATATCACCACTATCACCATTCTGCTGTGATAGTTCCGCAATATGTTGGGCGATTGCATTATTTAATTCCTGACGTAGCTGGCTTAATTCCTCTTGGCTTGCACCATTTTGAATTGCTTGTTTGAGTTTTTGGATGGCGTCACTTACTTTTGATTTTGTATCTTGAGAATCACTTATTGATTGTTGCAATATTTCCCATAATATCCCTGCCGCTTTGTGGGCTTCATTAATATTTCTCGCCCCTTCTAATGTGGCAAGCGTATATGAAATGCCATTTTGATATAGAATTGGCAATTCAAGGTTTTTGGCATTATTAATCCCATCCAATAATGCATATGCCTTTTTAATATCTTTTGGCGCTGCACCTATATAATCACTGGCATCAATATTATCACCGTTAATATTGGCAAAGTTAAACAATGGCGATTTATATGGGTGCGTTTCACGCAAAATCATAAGCCGTATTTCCGCAATGGCGCGTGAAAAATCATTTGAAAAAACTGGCAGCGGTACATTGATTAATTTAATTTGCGAGCGGGCAGTTTTATTATCACTATTGGCAATTTCTATCCACGCCCGTGCATCATAACCAACAAGCGGGCTTTCTGCGGTTGGAATTATAATGTTATTTTCACCACTATTAATATCTTTTATATTTATTTCATGGGTTGAAATTATTTCATTGCCGTTAATTTTGCCCTTTAAAACCAATTGCGCGCGATCAACCGCTTTTTTATCATTAATTGTAAAATGGGCGGCAATTGAATTTGTACCAACCGGATTAAAATCAATCTTGCCTTTAAAATGCGGAATTGGTGGTTTGATAATTTCTATTTGCCATTTTTTGCGTATGCCAAAATACTTTAATTTCAAAGTCCCTGAATTATTGATTATAATATTGGTTTGAAACTTACCATCCGTAACTTTTTCTAACTTTTTTTCCTTGCCATCGAACGTAATTTTGGGGGCAAATTTCGCGCCATTAACTTCTATTTCAACCTCGCTACCATCTTTTATTTGGTTATTTTTGGCTTCTAATGGAATTATTGCACCCTGATTATCCTTTACCACAACCCAGGCATTAATAGATTTTGGCGCGCCGCCAAAATATACCGCGAAATCTGGCTTTAATACTGGTAATGAGTTTTTATAATCAATCCCAACAATCATAAACGCCAATGAAAGCGCGGTAATCAATAATTTATCAGCCGTCAAAAGACGCGGGAAATAAATTCGTGGCTTGATTTTTATTTGCCCTATACGTTCAATTTCATAAAGCCATAAATTTTTGTCACCATTTAATGGTCGGCTCCCTATAATTGATAATGGCGAAATTGCTGTAAGGTTATAATGCTTTTCAAAAAGAGTTTCGGCAAATTCATATTTGAACGGGGCAATATTTCGGATTTTCTTTACAAAAATATATAGTGCGATAGTGTATCCCACGACCATTATTGTCGTTGAAAAAATTGAATATACGCTATCTGATATTGGAAATAGCTTTAAAATCGGAATAAAGGCAGCAACAGAAAGAATTAAAAGCAATGGTAATAGCAATGTACGAACCATTGACCAAAGATTTTCTATAAAAATAATCTTATCTATTTCCTTGCGGGCAAGGGTTTCAAAAGTTTTTACGCCATTAAATTCATCATTGCCGGCAATTTGGTTCATTGCAGTTTTTCCGCAATATATTCACCAATTGCCATTGATGAGGTAAGCCCTGGGCTATCGATACCAAATAGACAGACCAAACCATCAAGCCCGTGAGTATCATGAAATAAAATTCGAAAATCTTCAAAATCATGAAGTGAATTACCAATTTTTGGTCTGATGCCTGCATAATCAGGTGATAATAGTTTTTCATCAACCTGCGGCCAATATTGTCGTATAGAATTGGCAAACTTAACACGCTTGTCTTCATCGACATGATAATCGATTGTTTTGCTTTCTTCCATATCAGGACCAAAGCGGGCATGCCCCGCTGCATCAGGCGTTAAATGTATGCCAAGCGCCGTTGAAGTAGGTAATGGGTATATAAGCCGACCAAAAGGGGCTTTGCCCATATATCGGAAATAATTCCCTTTGCCATAGCGCATTTTTGGCACAAATTTTTCCAAACCAATCACGCGTCGCGCCACATCTTCTGACCATAGTCCAGCACTAAGAATTAGTGTATTTGCGGTGATTACGGTTGGGCTTTGACCACCCGATTTAATATGCCAAACCCCATTTTTTCTTTCGGCACTTTCAAATGGGGTTCCTTTAACCAAAAACCCGCCATTATCCTCAATATCCCCTAAAAAACCAAGCATCATGGAATGAGAATCAACAATGCCAGAAGTTGGCGAAAATATTGCCGCAACGGCATTTAATGCGGTTTCATGTGACTTCACACGCGCACCATCCCAAATTTCAAGCCCCGGCACGCCATTATCATTGCCTTTTTGCAAGATAGATTCGAGACCTGCAATTTCATTGTCGTTTGTAGCAACAATAAATTTGGTAATTGGGTTTGCCATTATGCCACGTGGCGTGCAATAATCATAAATCATGCGATTGCCACGCACACAAAAGCGCGCCTTTAAAGTATTTTTGGGATAATACATTCCGGCGTGAATAACCTCGGAATTGCGGGAAGACGTTTCTTCGCCAAAGCCGTGGTTTTTTTCAAGCACAATAACGCTTTGCCCGCCTAGCGCCAATGCACGACCTACACCAAGCCCAACAATCCCCGCACCAATTATGCAAACGTCAATATCCGCCATATGGCAAGCTACCAATTAATAACCATCAATTCAATTATTAATTACCAATATAATTACCCATGCGCACCAAAATAATTGGCGATTGAAACCGAAATCCGCACGCATAAACGATAGGCGGTTTCAATCTGATCAAAGTAAAGGCGGTTTATTTCTTCATATGCCTGCTCATTGTCTTTTGGATAATCGGAAGGCGCCTTTATTGAAAAATCGCTCAATGACGGTGCATGCAATGGGAATGCAGCGCGCAAAAGCCTTAGGGCATCATCAATACGCAGTGTGAAAATCATTTCCAAAATATCATCACGGCTTATGTCATTGCGTCTTGAGAATTGCGGTATTTGCACTGCACGAAGGAACATATGCTGCATCAATGCCAAACGAAGTGCATGTAAAACACCCATCGAGCGACGCGTGTCTTCGCGCCCTTTTTCAACCCGATCACCATCAACCAGTGCGAATATTTGATGAAGCCGCAGAGCATCAACCCGCAATGAAGATGCAAGGCGACGAAACTCACCAGGGCGATCATCTTTTTCAAGCTGTTCAGACAGGGCAAGGAAGGCGTTTTCAAGCTCTTTTTCCTGCCCGCGATATGGGCGGGTCGCCCAATAAGCACAATTGAATAATTCGCCATATGCCGCCAGTGATTTAATACTGGCCAGAGTATTTGATGCCTGCAACATTCGCAAAATTGACTGACCACGTTCAGATTTTTTCAATAAATCCGCAATAGCTTCAAGATCAAATTTTGCCGCCGTGCCAACACCTGCAAGTAAATTTACTGGATAACCCAACTGCTGCAACACCGCATTATGGGGAATGGCGCGAATTTGGCGCAAACTCATATCCCTATCGGCGGCAATATCTGATTGACGGCGTGATTTACGTGAGCCAGTTTCTTTTAAAAGCCCAAGGCCAAAAGAAGTAATGGCACGTGAATAATGGCTAGTTTCCATAAATTCGCGCTGAACCCGCCTTATGCCACGATAAAAATCAAGGCTTAGATCCGTGCGGGTATAGAATGGGTCATTAACTTTTTCTATTGGCTTGGTTTCAACCTCGGCAATACGAACCAAGGTGGCAAGTGCAAGTTCTGGCGTGCGGAAGAATAAGTAACCATCGCCCCCTTGGAAACTTACTTCAAGCCTTGTGCCAATATTGCGCGATGCAAATTGATAACGCGCCCAATGCGACATGTTATAATAAAGCCTGTCATACATTGATACTGGGTGCGCGCCGCGCCCCATTGATTCACCGTGTGTGTTGAAAATTAATGCCTCAACATCATCCAAATCATGCTTTGCCATTATGCGGGCGAGACGACCGTGAAGACGCTCAATCGCAAGACTTGCCGGAATTTGCCCAACAAAACGACCAGCATCAGAAAAGCCAGTTTGAATTGCCACCAAGCCACGCTTAATCGCATATTGGCGATAATTTACATCACCCAAAAGCGCATCAAGGAAACGCGCACCATGTTCCATTGCGGTTTCGGTTTCAAACAATGGGGAAATATCAATTTTTTCCTCAATCCCGAAAAGACGTGCAAAGTAAAGGGCGATTAAAACGGTTTGTGGTTGTTCACATTCGGCAATCAAAAGACGGATTGGATTATCGGCATCAATGTGATTGAAAATCTGTACCATTGCCAAAAATTGCCGCAATGCAGTTGTCGTTTCAATTGCCAAAGATGCAAAGTTGGTACGAAGTGGTTTTAAGTTTCTTATCATCTCATCAAGCTGTTTGATGGTCGATTGTGATGATAATTCGCCTGTTTCTTCTTGTGGGAAGTGGCGGCGGATGGCGTTATTTAATTGCGCGGCATTAAGGCGGAAATGAATCTGCCCCACACCCAAACCTTCGGAACGCATGGTCGATGCAAAGGCCAAAAGTTTAACTGCATCCTTTTGGTTTTTATCACGCGCCAAGGCTTCGATTTCAGCGATAATATCCTTTAAGCTAAGGATTTTGTCCGCATTTTCTTCATCAATTTTATTAGCAACATCAGAAAGAACAGCCGGATCGGTAAGGTTTTGTTTGAAAAGCAACAAAATCTCATCATTATATTGCAACGCGGCCTCTAACCGCGTAGCAACTTCATCAAGCCTAAGCTCTCTTGCCTTGGCAACATAATTTGCCAATTTGATTGATTTTTCTTTCAGGCGATAAGAAAATGAAGTTGACCACGAAATATCGGTGCGCCCGTCCATGTCATAACCAACCCAGGTTGCAAATTTAAATGGCTTTGCACAAAGCTTGTGAAACTCTTCTGGGTAATGTTTGGCGGCGATTTCATAAATAATCTCGGTTAATGCATCGCGGGCAGCATGCGCCTTTGACAAAGTTGCCATAGCTTCATCGTGCTCGTAATCAAGGGTGATATTATCATTTTCAGTGGCGAAAATACAAACTGCCTTATCAACTTCACCAGAGCTTGCGGCATGGGCAACCGAATCCGCCTCTAATTTATTTAAAAGAAATGTCGGGTGCGCAGTGAAAACATTGGTCAAAAGTGGGCGGGACCAAAATTTTGCAAATTGCGCAAAGTCACGTTCAGTGGTTGAATTAATAACCAATTCTTTGAAATGGGAAAGGTTGCTTTTGATAGCCACGGGGGCAATAAGGTTTTGCAAACGATGCGCACGATTTTGTAAAGCTTCGCATTCAAGCTCTCGTATATATGTTTCGATAGTTTTTAAATCGGTTTCGCCAACCTCGATTTTACGCGATAATTCCAATGATAATTGAAATACCGGATTAAATAGCGGGGTCGCAGTGGTAAGTTTGTGCAATTCCTTGAGGCGGGCTTTGAAACCATCAATCATGTTGTGTCTCTCACAATATTATAATTAATTATCAATTCCCCAGTAATCATGCTTATAGAGGATAATTTTATAAACTAAATATTTTTATCAGTTTATTTCAGTGATACTTATTTCTTTTTTATCAACAATGCCTAAATTATACACATATTGAGGAGTTTTTATTTATGGGACCAGTTCAGTGGATTGTGTACAATGTCTTGAGTTTATATTGGTGGGTGATTTT
>APMI01030392.1_pt1 | contig 38283 bp, 37 predicted proteins | sample 667938 | NCBI WGS metagenome assembly APMI01 (sample SAMN01084076, study PRJNA167559) | wastewater metagenome | biome: Wastewater | place: Denmark: Ejby Moelle, Odense | collected 2011-11-28
TCAGTTCCATGCATGAAAGACCCTTTTACATACGACAAAGTATTTTCCAGGTGCAGCCAGTCAAAAGGGTGGGGGTGCACGTCAATATTCAATTCCCCGCCATAGAGATTTGCGTCCGATTGGCCATAGAAATAAGCAGGCACACCATCCGCATTATTTCTTTCTGGTATAGAATCACCTCCATTCGCACCCTGCAGTTTGTATATGAAAATGAAGTTACGGATGTAGTTATCAAATATAGCTGCGTTCACCATTATGTGATCAGAGTTCCAACTTATACCAAGGTCTGTCTGTAAGCTCTGCTCTGCTTTTAGGTTGGTGTTGCCATACTCATAACGTATCGTTCCTTCGTGCACACCATTTGCTGATAGTTCAGCAATATTCGGCGTACGGTAACCACTCGCAATGTTAAACTTCAATGTTGTGCGTTTGTCCACGTTGTAACCTGCACCTGCACTCGCAGTTACGTTCGAATAGCTCTTTTCAAAAGGGCTGAATTGAAGATTGGCAGTTGGCGATTTTTGCGCAGTGTTATCAGGTCCCAGGTACAGTGCCTTACCGGTAATATTCCTGTAGCCATAACGCAGGCCACCCGATACCGACCATTTATCCCATTCTTTTTTGGCAAGGCTGTATATCCCTGCATCGTACATGGTGTAGTCGGGCACGAGATAGTCATCACCTTTGTTTTTATTGAACTGCATCATGCCATTCACTCCGGTCGATATCTGCCAGTCCTTAAACCTCAGTGTATAGTACTTTACATCGTAAGTATAGCTCTGCAATTGCAGCCACAATCCGGGTGTATTCTCCGCTACAGGATCGGCAAACTCTTTACGTGTATTGCTTTGGTAGCCTATATTTATACCCAGCCGCCTGCCATTGTTCAGGTTTATATTATTCTCCCAGTCTATTTTCTCGTGGTTTATCACCTGGTACGGTACCGCCATGCTGTACGACTGGCCATCATCTTTCGTTACCAATTCTGTAATAGCATTTCCGGAATTATTTACCTGTTTTATGAAGCTGCCTGTCGCACTGTCACGGTCTCCTTCGGCAATACCAAGATGCTGGTTGTAGGAGGTGAAAGATAATCGTGAATAGCCCCACTGCCTGTTCACACCTACACTGCCGCCATAGTCTGTATTACGGAAGCGTGAATCGTACACATAGCCATCATACTTGTTCTTATAGTCGTGTGCTTCTTTCTGGGTCAGGTAGCCGCTAATGCTTAAGCCATTTATATTTCCTCCCAGTTGCACATGCCCCGCGCTCAGGCCATTATTGGTTTGGAAGTTGCCGGTCACATTGCCTTCTATCTTGCCCAGCGGTATAGGGTCGTTCGATACGATGTTGATCACACCTGCCACCGCATCCGATCCATATGCCAGCGATGCAGGGCCTTTCAGCACTTCCACTCTTGTTACATTATAATCGTCTATTTCTATGCCATGCTCGTCGCCCCATTGTTGTCCTTCCTGCCGCACGCCATTGTTCAGTGTTATGATGCGGTTGTAGCCCAGGCCGCGTATCACGGGTTTCGACACCGCCGGTCCCGTACTCACCTGGTTCACACCCGGTACCTTGGTTAGCGCGTCTATAATATTGGTCGATACATCTTCATGCAGCTCTTTTAGCCGCATACTTTGTATAGGTATAAAGCTGCGTCGTTCATCCGTCGCCTGGCTGGTTCCTGTAATGACCACCTCATTTTTTTCAATGATACTTTCGCTCAGTTTGAAGTCCTGTTTTACTACACCTTTTATGTGTAGTGTGGCAGTGTATGTAGCATAACCAAGCATATGCACCTCCACCAGGAAATTGCCTTCCGGCAGGTTATTGATATGGTAATACCCTTCAGTATCGGCAACAGTGCCGGTTCTTAGATCGGGTATGGTAACTATTGCGCCTATGATGGCCTGTCCTTTTTCATCTGTTACAGTGCCTTGTATGGCATTGCCGGGCGCTGCAAATGATGGTAATGAGATGGCCATTGACGCCAATAGCAATAGATACTTGTGTATGTTGAGAAACATCTTTTTTCGTAAATAATGTTAGAGATCCTTCTTGCAAGGCTTAAACACGCGCCGGGGCACGTCGGGGAACTATGCAACAACAGGAGGCCCTCGCAACGAATGTTGCCCTGTATATGAGCGGAGATTACCGGCCTGGTATACAGCATTATAAACGGAGAAGTGGGAAAGTTCAGAATAGAAAACACGCGGTAGTTCGCTGTCGTTTGCAAAAGGGGCCAGCGCAAAGCCAAGGAAGGTACAGTGGTGATGTTTGCTTTCCAGGGCAGGGCCATCATGCTTTGAGCTTACGTCTACAGTATCGTCATGGCCTGCAAAGGAGTGCACAAAGTCCATCGTTGTGCTCCCAAAAAGGAGTAAGAACGATAGCCATGTTGAAATGACAATATGTAAAAGTCGTTTTATCAATCGCTTGATACTATTAGATGCTTGATGCTCTTGTTATTCGGCACAATTATCTTGCCAAACTACCATAATCGGCCAAAAACTGGTTTACGGGTATGTTATACCCTTAATTCAGTGGCAGTTCTTTGTGCCGCTTCTTAAAGTTAATGTCATACCCAAGAAAACCCAGAACCTCGCCGTAAAGGAAATGGTGCCTGGCCGTACCACCTGCCACAGTTAGCGAATTTAGGTAATTGGCAAAGCCGCCCTTCACCGTTGCTTCCAGGAACAGGTTCCTTAATGGGTAAATGCGCAGCCCTGTTTCCAGTCCCAGTATATAGCCTGCCACGTGCAGCTTATTGTCCAGTTGCTTGCCCATCAATGTAACGTCCGATTTTGGGATCACCACTCCGGCTCCGGCTTTCCATATCGCGGTGGCCACGCGGCGTTTTTTACTTTTTAGTAATTCTTGCTGCCCTACATAGTTGATGTGATAGAAATTAGCCCCGTTGGTATGCTCAAAATGCAGGAAGTATGGTCTCAGGGTAGTATCCCAGTCTATTGCCTCACCTGCTATTTGCCCGGTTATGTGCACCTGCTGGTAATCGGTTACCACATATTTTGCATGGTCATAGTTCAGTTCTATGGCATGTGTATGGTCTTTATTCAGGTACACGCCTATACGGAAGCTGTTTTGGGGAATAGTAATGTCCAATGGGTTTGTGCGGAAGCCGTCAAAGTCGGGTTTGTCGTGGGCCACGGCATCATGCACTACAAAATCATACTTGCTGCCGTTCTTTAAATGTATATCACTTTTCGAGAACTTGTCCCTGCCATAACCCCACTGCAGGTATATACCTGAGAAAACAGGCTTTTCAAACAGTTTATTCAGAAATTGCGCATTGGCTTGGGAGAAGAAGATAATAAGAATGCTTAGCAAGAATAACTTTCGCATGACGCGGTGGTTTTTGAGCCGCAAAGATAAAGGCTTTTGTCATTCGGTCTTACGCTCGTTCTATAATGCCGGCTATACCTTGCCCCCCACCCACACATGCAGTTATCATACCATATCTCTTACCCAGCCTTTCCAGGTCGTGTAGGTTTTGTATGGTTAGTTTGGCACCGCTGCAGCCCAAAGGATGCCCCAGGGAGATAGCGCCGCCATTTATGTTCACTATTTCCGGGTTCATGCCCAGTTCCCTTATCACCGCCAGCGATTGTGATGCAAATGCCTCGTTTAATTCTATCAGGTCAATATCGCTTAGGTTCATGCCCGCCTGTTTCAATGCCTTGGGCACAGCCGCCACAGGCCCCATGCCCATTATGCGTGGATCCACACCTGCACTGGCACAGGCTATCAGCCTCCCCCAGGGCTTCAATCCCAATTGGTTCATCATCTTTTCCCCCATCACGATCACAAACGCAGCTCCGTCCGATGTTTGAGAAGAGTTGCCTGCTGTTACCGTACCTCCTTGTGCAAACACAGCAGGTAGCTTGGCTAGCGCAGCCGTGCTGGTATCCGCACGCGGACCTTCATCGGTATCTACTATATATTCCCTTGTTGCTTTTTTATTTTTCTCGTTCACATACACTTCCTGCACGGTAATGGGCAATATGCCCGGCTTGAAATAACCTTCCTGTATCGCCTTTATAGCTTTCTGGTGCGAATTGTAAGCAAACGTATCCTGCTCCTCGCGACTCACTTTAAAGTCCTGCGCTACCTGTTCTGCAGTTAAGCCCATACTCAGGTAGTAGTCTGCATGCGCCTTCGTTATCTCGTAATTAGGCATAGTGCGCCAACCTGCCGTAGGCACCAGGCTCATGCTTTCCGTTCCCCCTGCTATAATGCAGTCCGCCATTCCTGTTCTTATTTTAGCGGTAGCAATTGCTATAGTCTCCAGCCCCGATGCGCAGTAGCGGTTTACGGTCACACCCGGTGCCCAGTCGCCTATGGCCCTGTTGGCTATAATGCGCCCCACCTGCAGCCCTTGCTCAGCCTCTGGTACCGCGTTGCCCACTATTACATCGTCTATAAGTTTAGTGTCCAGTTGCGGCACACTTGCCAGCAATCCCTTTATTACATCCACGGCCAGGTCGTCCGGCCTGTAAAAACGAAAGCCCCCGCGTTTTGCCTTTCCCACCGCCGTGCGGTACCCTGCTATGATATATGCCTCTTGCATGCTAATTCCGGATAAGTACTTAAAGTTACCAATTCCAAATGATTTTATTCAACTTAAGGCTGAATAGGCTCTTGTCATGGTGAGCCCCGTCGAACCCTGACATGCCGGGCACTTATTCTATAGCTGACTGCGGGTAGCATTCCGTCAGTACCGCTCTTCGCGGTGAGGCGGTTATGCGTTATCGGTTTTCCGGTCTCCGCTACACGCTCCCGCTCTCCATCTACTGGCATTATTATTATCTATTCCCATATTAAGGGATCCCGGCAATCCTTGCGTAAATTTGCAGGGTCAGACAAATCAGGATCCAGGCATTATGAAAAAGACATTAGTATTAGGCGCATCAGAAAATCCGTCACGTTACAGCTACCTCGCAGTAAACAGGTTGCTGTCGCACAAGCATCCCGTAGTAGCCATAGGCAGGAAGAAAGGCAAAGTGCAGAATGTAGACATCATCACTGAGCATCCCGAAATGAACGACATAGATACGGTAACCCTCTACCTTAATCCCGACAATCAAAAACCCTACTACAATTATATACTATCTCTCCATCCCAAACGCATCATCTTTAACCCCGGCACAGAAAACCCCGAGCTGGAGAAACTGGCCAAACAAAAAGGAATAGAACCAATAGAAGCCTGCACACTGGTAATGTTAAGTACCGGTCAATATTAACAGGTAGCGTCAGCACCGCTTTTCGCGGTCAGACGCGTTTTGGAAAAGCACATAGAATTCCTGTCACCCTGAGCCCTGTCGAAGGGTGACAATGTTGAAAATATTTTCCGAGGCCTTCACACAGCGCCCACAAGTCCCATCGGGACGAAATATCGGCAGAAAAATATTACCCTCGATAACGCAAGTCCCATAGGGACGAAATATGGCTACTCCTATGCTCTGCCCCAGAGGGGCTACCGCTTTGTAGAAATATCAACACCTAACCTTATTATACCTCGGAGGGGCTAAGCATCACAATACAGTGCATCGCAGCGTAGGTGCCGCTTTTCGCGATCGACCGCGTTAAGAACAGGTAGCGTCAGCACCGCTTTTCGCGGTCAGACGCGTTTTGGACAAGCACATAGAATTCCTGTCACCCTGAGCCCAGTCGAAGGGTGACAATGCTGAAAATATATTCTTCTGCAACACTTATGCAACCGCATCAATTGCCCCGGCCTTCAGGCCGGTGATAAAAGACCATCATACCTCGGCTTTAACCCAAAGACTCCACACTGCCCTCCGCGAAAATTACATTCCCATGATATGAACACAACGCGCCATGTTGTAACTTCATAACACGCTAAAAACCTATGTTATGACCACAAGATCCTTTATCCTAAAATGCACATTAGCGCTCATCTTGTCCTGTCTGACCTTACACGTATTCGCCCAATCTGGAAAAATAACCGGGTCAGTCACCGATGAGAAAAATCAACCAATAATAGGTGCGATAGTGCGGGTGTATTCTACTGTCGTTACCAAGGGTGGCGCAGCCACCGATGTTGATGGCAAATATGTAGTAAGCCCCTTGGCTGCAGGCAATGATTATGAAGTTAAGGTAGATTATGTCGATTATGAAACCGCTGTTTTCAAGGGTATTGTTGTCCGGAATGGAAGTTCTACAAAGGTCAATGCAAATTTGAAGCTGAAAACTAAACAGCCTCGCGAGCCGGTAGTTACATATCAACACGAACCTCTTATATTAATTCCTCCTCGTCCCCCTGTTCAGGATGTAAATGATATTAAGCGTGCGGGTACCACCAAGCCTGCCGATCCCGTTGCAGTAACAAGTCCGGGAATTCTAACCCAACAAAAGAAAGTACCCCCGATGTAAAATTACATGACCTCGATAACGCGGATATTAAAAAAGCCTCACACAGGGTTAAAGAAACACTCTTATACTAACCCTAATCATATCAATAAAGAGGACATAGACCACATCCATTGATGTTCATTTGCTTTCATTGCAACCTGCTCACCGGAACAAAATTCCTCGTATCAGGATCAAATTTTGCACGATACAAAGCATCTCCCTCGGTTTTAAAACCACCCATTGCCGCCTCAGCCGCCAGCACACCCACAGCTCCGAAAAAGAAACCTGCGGCCATCATTGTTCCATCAGCATTCCTCGGTCCCTTTAGCCATTTTTTTGCATAAAATTCGCCATCCCGGAAATACATAGGCACGCAATGCGATCCTTCACCCACTGCCCAGGTAGTGTCATTGTATATGGCGAAGAAAGAATTTTCCTGTACACGTTTTCCCCTGTTCCCTTTTTTGTTTGCGTAATAATAGGCTATTTCTCTCTTGTCTCCGCTAAAAGATACCTGCGCAATAATAGGTGTGTCCGTAGGCTCGTTATTGATGAACTGGTCTGCAGTATAGTAGATACCTTGTTTAAAGTTGCCGGTATAGATAGGATAATTTTGCCTTTCATTCTTTCGTTTTTCAAGCAACTCATTTTCAGTAAAGGACTTGGCATCTTTTGCGCTGCTTGTGGCAAAGCCGGATAAAAGGTCAGCTATTTTATATCGCGTGGCCCTCAACAACTTTGTAGTTACACCAGCCTGCGATGCCCGCAGTTCATAAAGAGAGTCAACTTTCCCCAGGTACTTATATTGCTTGCCATTGCCACTGTAAAAATCGCCGTCAAAATAGATTGTCGCCATGTTAGTGTTTTGGTTAGGTTGGTCTTCTATTTCAAAACCGTAAAGCACTAGCAGCAATTCCTTATTTCCCTTATTGCCGGTCTGCAGTGTATTAAAATATTCCTCGAGAAACACCTTAAATGGCTTTTCCGTAACAACCCTCTTCACCTTGCCCAACACTCCCGTTCTCAGGTAGCCTATATCATCTTTGTTTTTGCGCATATCCAGCACGCGTAGACTGCCACAATTGCTTTCTTCTGCAATACGATATGCACTATCGATCTTGAAAACATAAGTATCCTGTGCTTTTACATTAGTGGCCAGGAATGAGGCAAATAGAAACGCAATGATAAGTTTCATACTTTTCATACATAGAGGTTTTGATAAGTTTATGTTTTGCGGTTTATTCGATACGCTTTACCGGGATGAAGTCTTTTATGTCAGGATCAAATTTTGCCCGGTATAAACCCCAGCTTGCGCGTTCTTTCCCACCTGATGCAGAAGACGCTATTAATGCGCCGGCGAGTCCAAACATGATTCCCATGTTGCTCACATTAGCATTCCCTTTTACGCCTTTGAATCGCCTGTCTGCATAAAATTCCCCGTTTTTATAGCTCATTGGCTCACAATGTCCGTTTATGCCTACCATCCATGATTTACCGTCGTAAACGGCAAAGAAATCCCTCTCGTCAATATGCTTGACCTTCTTTCCTTTCTCGTTGGCATAGTGGAACCGCACTTCTCTTTTGTCGCCTATGTAATATACTTCCTGTACGATAGGTGTATCCGACGGCTGGTTATTTACAAACTGGTCTGCGGTGTAATAGATGCCTTTTTTGAAATTTGTATCGCGGTAAATTGGGTATTTCAAATGCTCGGTGTTGCGTTTGCCCGCCAGGTCCCGCTCCTTATAATAACCGGCACTTTTTACCTCTGATGTTGCAAAGCGGGAAAAGATGTCACACAGTTTATATGCGGTGACATTAACTAACTTCTTACTGGCATTCCCTCCGGACATTAATTCATACATAGAATCAACCTTCCCCAAATAAGTATATTGGTCGCTGCTGCCGCGATAAAAATCAGCATTGAAGTATATGCTGCTTATCTCATCTCCATTGGGACTGTTTTCTATATTGAAATTGTACAGAACAAGCAACAATTCGTCATTTCCGCTCGTTTGGCCCGCCAGCATTTTGCTAAAATACTCGGGCAAAAATGTATTAAGCGGACTTTCAGGGATCACCGTTTTCCTCTGTTGAAACATGCCGTGGCCAAGGAGAACATGCCCCATACTGTATTTGTTTTCCCGCATGTCCAGTAGGCGCAGGCTGCTGCACAAACTCGGCTTTTGAAATTTGTAAACGGTGTCCGGGCTAAAAATAAACGGGTCTTCCTGTGCTAGTGCTTTTGAAGATAACAGGCAGCCGAAGAGAACGAGCTTGATAAGTTTATAACGCATCTTTTATTTTGATGAGGTAAATTAGATTCTGATTTTTAATTTTAATTATAACTATCCCCCAGCCACAATGCCCCGCTTATACTGTCCCGCTTCGCCCCCGTCACACTGCTCAATACATTCGTCTCTTCTCTCCAGCGCAGCGCACCTATCAGCGCCATGATCAGCGCCTCTTTATATTGTATCACAGTAGCATCGGGTACATGAATGGTAACATTCAACGGCATCAACACTTCCTGCAGTTTCATCAGCAGGAACTGGTTAAAGGCACCACCACCCGTCACCAATATGCTCGGACTTTCTTTGCCTGTTGGGTAGGTTTTCACTGCATTGGCTATCTGTTCAGCTATATGCTGCACTGCAGTCCTTAGCATGTCATTGCTGCTGTAGCTACTTTCCAATAGAATAGGGAACACCAACTTAACAGCAGCCTCATTACTCAATGATTTTGGTGCAGGCAGGCTATAATATTCCTGCTCATTCAGCACGATCAATACATCCTCCAGCAGTTCGCCCTGTTCCGCCATTGCCCCGTCCTCGTCCATTTCTTTGCCTTCTCTCCTTGCCAGTCCGTTCAATACCTGGTTCGCAGGGCAAACATCAAATGCCATCATCTCTCCCTCATGCGGAACAGTAATATTTGCTATCCCCCCTATATTCAGCCGGTAATCATATTGTCCAAACAGCAGTTTGTCACCAATAGGTACTATAGGCGCACCCTGTCCGCCCAATGCCACATCCAGCGCCCGCAGGTCACTGATCACAGGAAATCCTGTAACCGCAGCAATTGTTGCCCCATCACCCACCTGGCAGCTAGTATTATTTTCCGGCTCGTGCATCACTGTATGCCCGTGCGATGCTATAAAATGCACAGCCTGTATATCATTGTCCTTAATGAATTGGTTCACCAGTTCCCCGGTATATCGTCCATAAGCAGTATTCATTCTCAGGAACTCATGCACCGGCATCTGCGAGGCATGCGATAGTCTATAAGCCCAGTCTTCATTGTAAGGTACACATGCCGCATATAATATCTCGTAGCTCCATTGTCCGCGTATCTCTTCCAGTTGCGTATACACTATATCCAGCCCATCCAGCGAGCTCCCCGACATCAAGCCTATAACCTTGTAAATCATGCTGCAAAATAAATAAAAGACCCGGTTTTAGAGTTTTAACGTTTTAAATGGGCTGTTAACTATGTGCTGGCACTGTTTTCCTTACTGACAAATAAATCCCACATCATGAAAAAGATCTTCGAGAACGGCCTATACAAAGTCCTGAGCATGCTCTTTTCCGCTCTGGGAAAGCCTATAGTCTCTGTCCCTGACTCCGCCCGTATACTTGATCTTAACCAGATAATTCCCACAGCCGCTCTTATCAAAACGACGTTTCCCCATTAATATCCCACCTTTAATATCCCACCTGCTCCGCCGACAATTTTTTTGCAACCCGTGGCACAGTTTTAATTATTACCAATACAACTAAACTTGTTTTTATGAAAAAGGCTATTGAAACACACTGCTTTGGCTTCGCGCTGTTAATATTTGCATTATTTGCTAATGTGATTGCATTTGCACAGGATGGCGGCGCTACCGTTAGCAAAACCACCACCACCTCCTCCAGCTCTGCTGAGAACGTACCCGTCGCCGACTGGTATACAGCCCCCTGGGTATGGATAGTGGGCGGATTGGTATTGGTGCTTATAATTGTAGCGCTCACCCGCAACAGCAACAAAACCTCTGCTACCACAACCACCCGCGTAACACGCACTACCGAGGTAGATTAATATTGATACATTCCTTGTAAATTCGTCTTCAGAATTTACAGCATTGTATAAGATACCATATTTCACCGAGACAGATAAGGATCTCGTTACAGCATTTATGAAGGCCCATCCCTTCGTGACCCTGGTTGCGAATGATGGGCTTTCAACTGAGGCCACACAGGTGCCCGTGCTTTTAGATGAGCGCGATGGCAAGCTGTTCCTCTTAGCCCACATCATGCGCAAGACAAGCCATCATCTTGCTATAGAAAAGAACCCCAAAGTACTCATCCTCTTCACCGGCCCGCACTGCTATGTGAGCTCAGGCTGGTATACGGAAAAGATGGGCGCCACCTGGAACTACCAAACCGTTCATGTGCGTGGCAAAGTCACCTTCCTCGACGATGCAGGCACTATAGACATCCTCCGCCGCCTCCATGAAAAATACGAGACCGGGCAAGAACAACCCCTGCTCATACAAAACCTGCCTGAGGGTTACGTATCCACACATGTAATGGGTATTGTAGGACTGGAAATAGAAGTGACCGATATTTACCCCATCTTCAAGCTCAGCCAGAACCGCGACGACGAAAGCTACGTCAACATAGTAAACCACTTGCTAAAAACTAACGACACCGACGCCCACAAAGTAGCCGAAACAATGAAATCAAGAAGGCCACATTTATTTGGATAACACTTCTCCCCTTCAGGGGAGTTAGAGGGGTTGCACCGCCATCCACGCCATCATCCCAACCCCCACCTTCATCGCCTCTTCATTGATATCAAAGTGCGCATTATGCACCGGCGCTAAAAATTCTTTACCATCCTTATTTGTACCCATACGGAAGAAACAACCCGGCACATGATGTGTGTAGAAACTAAAATCCTCACCCGCCATGCGCATGTCCAGCGTGTGCACATGCTCTGCACCCACATACTTCTTAGCCCAGCCTTCAGCCCTGGCTGTAAGCGCAGGGTCATTGAATAAAGATGGATAGCCCGAAGGTATCTCTACTATAGCTTTAGCGCCATAGGCGGCGCAGGTTTGCTCTGTAAAATCTTTTATCCATTTATGCGCCTCGTAGCGCCACTTTTCATCCATAGTGCGGAAGGTGCCCAGTATCTCTACCTTATCCGGTATCACATTGGTAGCAAAGCCACCCGCTATCTTCCCGAAGGTGAGCACCGATGGGATCAGCGGGTTGCCCTTGCGCGATATCACCTGTTGCAGGCCTGTTATCACCTGTGCAGCTATTGCTATGGGGTCCACGGTTTGGTGGGGCAGGGCAGCGTGACCGCCTTTGCCTTCTATGCTTATGTATATCTCGTCTGCACTGGCCATGTACTGTCCCGCGCGGAAGCCCGTATGCCCTGTAGGCAAATGCGGGTACACATGCAGCGCGAATATCGCATCGGGCTTTGGGTTTTCCAGCACTCCATCAGCTATCATCAGGCTGGCACCACCGGGGTGCTTCTCCTCGCCCGGCTGAAAGATCAGTTTCACCGTTCCTTCCCATTCATCACGCAGATCATTCAATATTCTTGCAGCACCCAGCAGGCAACTGCTGTGTACATCATGTCCGCAGGCATGCATCACGCCATCGTTCTGAGACTTGTAGCTAACTGTATTTGCTTCCAGTATCGGCAACGCGTCCATATCGGCGCGCAGGGCTATGCATCTTTTTGTGGGGTTCTTGCCTTCTATCAGTCCCACTATGCCTGTGCCTGCAACGCCTGTTGTATGCTTAATGCCCCATTCGCTCAACTTACCCGCAATAAAAGCAGCCGTATCATGCTCCTGGAAACTCAGCTCCGGGTGTGCATGTATATGGTGGCGTATCTCCTGTATCTCCGGGAAATACTGCTCTGCCTTTTCGCGAATTTTATTGATCATCTTTCTTTTTTTCTTTCAGGGTATTGACAACAATATAATCAGGCACTATCATGCAGGGACTGTACAGCGTACTCACCTGCTGGTACATCTTTTCCGCCTCGCCCCTGCTACGGAAGTCGCCCACCTTTATCCTGAACTGCGGTTGTACGTAGGTCATATAGCTGCGCACGCCGGGGTAGCGGCGCCCGAAATCGATCTTTACTTTATTAGCCTTTGCCCTGTCATTACCGCTGTATATCTGCACCCTGTAGCCGCGTGCCGAGTAGATACCCCCACCACCGGACGAGGGCCTCTTCAGCAATACCGCCAGCCTGCCATCGCTGTGTACCACCGTGCCTGTAGCAGTATCATCATTCTGCGCGTTGGCGGCATACGCCATACCCAGCGCAAAAAATAATGTAAGTATGTATCTAAGTGTTTTCATCTAAAGCCTATTAAAAGTACTAAAATCCCCCAACACTGTTACCTGTTCACTGTTACCTGTTCACTCACAATTTTCAAGCTCGCAGAGCAGCCCAGCCTGTTAGCTCCCGCATCTATAAGCTCTTTAGCAAATGCATAATCCCTTATCCCGCCCGATGCCTTTATCTGTATGCTCTCCGGCAGGTAAGCCCGCATCAGCTTCACAGCCTCGGTACTGGCACCATGCTCGGCATAGCCTGTCGAGGTTTTCATAAAGTCGATGCCCAGTGGTGCGTAGAGGTTGCAGCAGGCTATCAGTTCTTCCACGTTCATCACGCCGCTTTCCACTATCACCTTTATTTTCCTGCCCGCCTCATGCACCACCTCGGTACAGGCCGCTATTTCTTTTTCCAGGTAGTCCCAGTCGCCGTTCTTCATGGCGGCTATATTGTGTACCACGTCCAGCTCATCCGCGCCCAGCTCTATAGCCAGCAGCAGTTCCTCTATCTTAGCCGTTATAGTGCTATACCCAAACGGGAAACCCACCACAGTAGCCACCTTTACATCCGTATCTTCCAGCAGCTTCTTCGCCTCCAGCACATAATACGGTGGCACACATACCGCTGCAAATTTATATTCCTTAGCCTCCCCGCATAGCCTTTCCACTTCCGCCACCGTAGTGGTAGGTTTCAGTATTGTATGATCTATGTAAGAGGCAATATTCATGATCTAAAACTACGCAACCAATGAACTGATCAACCAGTCAACTAATCACCTACAAATTACGAATGATCTCCTGCGCAAACTCACTCGTCTTCAGCAAAGTAGCATCATGCATCAGGTTGTAAAAATCAACCGTCACACGCTTGCGCATGATGGCCGTGCCCAGTGCCTTTTTAATGGCCTCGGCCACTTCCGTCCAGCCCATGTACTCCAGCATCATCACACCGCTCAGCAACAGGCTCGATGGGTTCATGGTATCAGTATCCGCAAACTTAGGCGCAGTACCATGCGTAGCCTCGAACACCGCGTAGCCCGTATTGTAATTTATATTGGCCCCCGGTGCTATGCCTATGCCGCCCACGGCCGCAGCCAGTGCATCGCTTATATAGTCACCATTCAGGTTCAGCGTTGCTACTACGCTGTAGTCCTTAGGTGCCAGCAGTATCTGCTGCAGGAAGTTATCGGCTATCACATCTTTTATGATCAGCTTGCCCGCTGCTTCGGCTTTTTTCATCCTTGCATTGGCAGCATCCTCACCCTCTGTTTTGCGGGCCTTGTCCCACTGGCCCCAGGTGTATACCTGGTCGCCAAACTCGCGCTCGGCCAGCTCATAGCCCCATTGCTTAAAGCCACCTTCGGTGAACTTCATGATGTTGCCCTTGTGCACCAGCGTAACGCTGGGCCTGTTATGCTCCAGCGCATACAGTATCGATGCGCGCACCAGCCTTTCCGTACCCTCTTTCGATACCGGCTTTATACCATAGCTCGTAGTATCGGGGAAGCGCACCTTTTTGGCAGCGCCCAGCTTTTGCAGCAGGGCATATAGTTCCTTCGCCTCGGGACTGTCGTAGTTCCACTCTATGCCTGCGTAGATGTCCTCCGTGTTCTCGCGGAAGATCACCATATCCACATTCTCGGGGTGCACCACCGGGCTGGGCACGCCCTGGAACCAATGCACCGGCCTCAGGCACACATACAGGTCCAGCTCCTGGCGCATGGCCACGTTCAGGCTGCGTATACCACCACCCACGGGCGTAGTAAGCGGCCCTTTTATCGATACCAGGTATTCCTTGGCCTTTTCCAGCGTTTCCGCAGGCAGCCATTCGCCGGTAAGCTTATGGGCCTTTTCCCCTGCCAGTACTTCCAGCCATTCTATCTTGCGGGCGCCCCCATATATCTTTTCTATAGCGGCATCCATAACCAGCCTGCTGGCGCGCCATACATCCGGGCCTATACCATCGCCCTCTATAAAAGGTATTGTTGGGTTGTCCGGCACATTCAGTTTGCCATTAGCGCCCATTGTTATTTTAGAAGCCATAATTTCTTATATATTTTCTTTTCGCGCCGCGAAACTACGAAAAATACCCCGCTCGTCCTTGCGAGAAGCGGAGCAATCTTGTCATAACTTAAGAAAGTTTAATAAAATTATGCAGCCGTCCTATGTACAACTATTGGACTTCCACGGCGTTGGCACCATTCATCGTCCGGATCTCTATCTGTTAACTTTATATAAGTTAAGACCTATTCCAAATACAAAGTCGCTATTCCCTTCAGGACTATACCAGTAGTCAGCTTGAATATTAAAAGCTCTGCGAATAGGGATTGACATTCCTATTATGTAAGACTGGAAGTTTTCCTCTTTTCTTTCACCACCTTTTATTAAATCTCCCTTATACACGGTATTGCTTCCATATGAACTAACATAGGTATTGCCATATCCATAACTAGAACTATAATAAAAGTCTTCGGTCGCCTCATACACATCGTAGTATTTAAATGAAATTCTATAGCCAATTCCGATATGAATTCTTAATGGAATGGGTTTTACCAAAGTATACCCAATCTTTAACGAAAATCCCATTCCTGAACTGTCCGTAAATGATACTTTTTTATTTGTCGAAACCATATAATTGGGGTCGTACTCAAATACTTCATTTGTCGATGAATTTGCAAGAGTTGTATTGTAAATATTGTTTTTCATCACAGGGAACCAGCCCATTAAAAATGAAAAGTGTTGTATAATACCTCCTAATTCGACACCATAAGATTTAAATCCATACAAGCCATTAAAATTGAAAAATCGGTTCGGGAAAAGCCTTCTAGACATTTCATTAAAGTGGGATGAACTCACGTTTTTTATTGAAGTATTTGTAAAATAATTATGGCGCTTTAATTTTATTGTATGTAAACCATGTGCAGCAGTAGTATAGAATGGAGTTGATCCTTTATAAGCTCCATCTAAGTACACTTCTGCACTAACCGGGCTGGAATTAATTTTTAAGCCATAATTTTTTTCACTAAGCTGAAATGAAACATATTGGGTGTTTGGAGAATCTTCTGAAAGATTAATATCTCTGGATTCGGAGGCGTAGTTTTCTTTTTGAACTTCAATTCTGTGATTTCCAATAGTTAAATTAGAACTAAAGGGAGCCTTACCAACATATTCATTGTCAATATAAACTGCAGATTTATTGATGTTGGACGTAATTTTCACCTCTTTAGTTGGAGAAAGTTTTATCTGAATTGCATTTCCAATATTTTCTAGTATTTCAAATTCTGTTTTATAAGTAGAAAAGCCATCTTTTTCAATCAACAGATAATGTTTGCCCTGGCTGATGGGTAATTTAGCAACTGGCAGGATTCCACGGTCTTCGCCATCTATCAGTACTTTGGCATTAGAAGCACTCGAATTTTCTGGCATAATTGTTACGAAACCCTTCTTGGCGTCAAGTTCTATAACTCTTGTACCACTTTCAGTAGGCTTAATTTCTATTTCAGTTTCAACCGTTTTGTAGTTGTCTTTTTCAACAATCAACTTATAAAGGCCAGCTTTCCATTTTCCACCTTTAAATGTGTAGGGAGTTTTTTCATCAAAAGCACCATTCCCATAAATATGAATATTAGCGTTGTCTGGGTTGCTTGTTATTAAAAAATCACCTTTTGCAATTGTATTCGATGTGTCCTTCAACATATTTTTTTCTTTGTTGATGAAAAAGAACGTCATTTCGTGTGATTTTAGCTCGTCGAATCGAACTCTTTTGGGAGCATATCCCGCGCGAGTAATAGTAATAACAAACGTACCTGGATCAACGCACAGAACGTATTTGTTTTTATCTGCTATGTATTTTTTTTCATTGATATTGTTTTTGTCTGACTTAAAATCTAAATCTGGCATTGATGTATAAAAGCAAATATTAGCATCTTTCATGTCATCACAAATTCTTTGGAATGCAATTCTGGACGTATCCTTAAATGTCAATTCAGGGTTGTCAACTTGCTCAACAACCATCTCACGAATTTTGTCTTGTGCATTACTATTTTTGTCCTGTGCACTACTGTCCGTAATGAACAACAAAAGAATGGCAACTGCACTTATTATCTTGCTTATTTTAATCTCCCGCATCTGTATCAAATTTGTCAAGATTATAAACCTTATCTCTAGGGAAAGGTTTTCCATTTAATATACCAGGTTGCCATGTCCTAATATAGATCAAGGGGGAATCTATATTTTTAAAATCAACTAATAAGAAAAGCCAGCCTAAGTCATTGTATCCTGAAGACTTCCAAGACTGCCATAAAGTGACTCCGTAAATTTCCGGTCGGCTAGAACTTCGTTCAATTGCTATTGAATCGAAATCAACTTTAATAAACTGCTTACTGCTAAAAGCCCTTCTTAATCTATACATGAATGTATCCTTGTTCATTGTATTGTATTGTACTTTTTGGATTGGCATATTGCTAACATTTAACATGTCGGATGCCTTTCGGACTTCTTGCACTATTTTGCCGACAATAATCAAAGCGTCATCGCTGAAAACATTTTCGATAAAGTCCGCGTCTCTAGTGTTATAAGCAGTCCGAAATTTTTCCAGAAAATCAAGAATTATCTCCCTTTGCCTTAATTCAGTTACAGTACTGTGATTATGCAGTAATTTATAAACAGTATTACTTTCAAGGCATAAAAAGCAATAAACCATTTTGCCATTTTTATCAAACGTAAATGCTATTTCTCGTTCTTGATTTTCATCTCTTTCATTTTCAAAGTAGATAGGTATATTCCTTATTTCATATCCTCCGTTTTGCATATGAAGCCCGTCAACCACTAGTTGAGTTTGCGTCACTTTAAATCTATTAACTTGCCACATAGACGATAAGCTATGGAATGCACTTCCTTGAATTAATGATTCATTAGGGTTCTTTATTTGTAAATTATTTTTGAATGCATAGTTGATCTCATTTATTATTTCTGTTGCAGCTTCTGTCATATTAGCCCTAATTCCTTTGTCTTCAATAGCAGCTATGGATACATCAGCTTTGAATTGGGCATGTACTCGAGTAATAGACAACATGACTATTAGAAATATTAATAGACGTTTACCCATATTAATTTAGAATTTTTGTACTCGTTTTTATAGTCTGTTATTTCCTTATTGTTAAGTATATCTAATCGCAGTTTTTTTCCTTTCGACATACACGCTAACAATTTATTAGTATTCTTATCAAGTACGATAACGTAGCAATTGTCAATATTAGAAACTAATTGCTCCTTTTCGGAATATTCTAATTTATTATGGCCTGCTTCAACTGATAGGAATTTTCTAATTTCACTAAATGCCGTAAATTTTTGTAGAGAATCTATAACATTACTTTGTTTAACAAAGCCCTGCCAAGTGGAATTGTCATTTTTTGTAGTTTGTGGGTTGCTGTCTGTATATTTTTCCGATGGGTTTATTCTGGTGATGTTAAAATTATCCTTCGTTCCTCTTTTTAATAACGAAACATTATCTATCGGTACATAAGCTATTATTTTATGTCTTTTGCCATATGCACAAACGCAGTATTCAATTCCGGCTATATTCACAGAACTATCATCTATGATGACATTCTCTTTAATAAAGGCGTCTGCAATCTTATCTATTAAATAATTTTTCGCAATAAGTTTAATTTGCGTTGAGGTATCTACATTTATTGTCTCGCCGTAATAGTATTTGTTAGATAATTTAATTTCTTTTTCTTGAGCGATACTGCATTGCGCTAATACTCCATGGGCGAAGAAAATAAACGCTGTAGATAGGTATATTGAACCTCTTTTCATTTATTTTGTTGTTTTTACTTGTTTTTTTATTTTATGCTTATCTGCAAATATGTCTTCGATATTGTCAGTCGGTATAAATGAGTACAACTTACAGAGATATTCAGGGTTAGGGCCGAAAAGAGCAAACTGAGAAGTAACAAAGTATAGCATGTGTATGTAGTTTAAGTCCTTGTTGTATGCTATTAACGTACCCGACAAAGTGCTTGAACTATCTTCAATCCCAAAATACAATTCATGGTCCTGTTTTAAGAAGTTCACTAGAGTGGTTAAGTTGATTAAAATTTCCTTCTTTTTCTTGTACTGCCTGTGTTCTAACAGCACAATAATATTTTTCTGTGCGATGTTTGGGTTGACTATTGAACTGATAAAGGACTTGGATGGGTAATTGGGATCAAAAACATTATGAACGCTATTGCCAAATTTAATTATGTAGTAATTGCTTGATAGAGTTTGGAGGTAATTCGCTCCCCTTACTTCAAATATGGAGTCATTAATTTTTTGTAAATCGGCAATTATTTTATTTGAATTAGAGTTGGTGTTATCTTTCCGTCTATCCAAATTTATTTCATTAAATAAAAAGCTATCAGCCTCGACTTTATTCAATCCAGCTATTGTATAGTAGCTTTTTTTGAAACCAAAAATTATCATGGAAGTACTTCCCATGATTTTTATGAATATCTTCTCGCTGTCACTATATAATGTATATCCTGCATGAGAATTGAAGACATCGAATGATTTTGCATAATCTAAAAATCCTGGCTCACCATATCTTATATTGTTGTAGGACAGAAACGCATTTGAATAATTTAAATCATCTTTTATGCTATCTGGGTTATTTGACAGCACATACAGTAATAATTTTCTTTCAATGAATTTGTAGATAAGGCTATTGGATCCTAGCAGCATTGAGTCGGAAAATATAGTTATCCCAATGTGTGTAACGGTCGTGTTTTGTCTTAGAATATGATATCTAATTGACGTTTTTTTTACGATTATTTCTGCATTCTCAATTTGCTCATAAGTTTGTTTCTTTATTATTTGCAGTCGTGAATCAGAACAGATTTTTTTTATTTCTGAATTAAAATATTGCGATTCCGCACTATTCCAAAGTGACAAGAGCCATGAAAGTAATATGATCTGTTTCATCAGTTACAGTCTCCTGTTGTACCATTTTTTAATGTTCCGATTTCTTTTCCTTCTGAATTGTACAATGTCCCGCTGCTTAGTTCGCCATTAACCCAAACTCCCACAACTTTTTCTCCAGATTTCGCTATTCTTGAATCATTTTTACAAATAGTGTGCTCCTCGTAATAGAACATCGTTCCCAAACCGCAAGGTTTTCCATTTCTAATTTCTCCTCTGTACTTTGCATAGGCTAATTTTATGGACTGCTCTTGTGTGTTTTGACTTGGCGGAGGAGCATGGAAAATCTTGGCCGTGCCTTTGACTAAAGGCTTCTTTTTGTTTGTATCGTTATTACTAGGTATTATATTTAATCGAGCAATAGGGTCAATTAATATGACAATGTCGGAGTTTGGGCTGTCACATAGAAAGGTCACAATAGCATACTTTAATGAATCTACATTATTATATACCTTCTGTAGATTCACTGAATCAGTTTTTGCCTTCGAATCATAAAAGAAGATCTTGCTTTTTTTACTTAATGATGCTAAATACGCTTTTTGGTATTCTGTTTTATTGAAACTATCGGGATTGGGTTTTAGAAAGTCTTTTCTTACGAACTTGCCATCGCCATTAATAAAATAGTTGTCAATATGATTTACATGGTTTTTAAAATTTGTCGCTTTTTTATCTAGCACTTTTAACTCCATTTCGATTGGATTTTCACTAAGTCTATTTAAGGTTACCGGCGTAGGGAAAAAGAATTTTTCTTCGCATTTAAAGTCTACTGACTTACATATATTGATGATGTCAGCGGGAAATTTCCTGTCCGTATCCGCCGCTATTTTATCTGCAAACACAATGTTTAGTTTGTAGTAAATTGCTTTAGAATTATTGATGCTCGTGTCACATGACGCACAAGCTACTATTAAAGCGGTGACGAATAATGTAGTAATCCAATTTTTCATACTGTTATTTATTGGTTTTCAACTTCTGTCAATTGTTTGGTTTGAATTATTTTTCCGGTTAGCGCGACTGCGAGTTTTTGTTTTAGAGAATCCTGATGGCTGATCAGTCCATTTATTTCTTCATCGAAGAGCAACCCCTCAAAGTGTAGATAGAATTTTGCCTCTGTTGACACTATTTTTTGATTACCCAAGTTTTTTTCTGGCGTGTTGAACTCTAGTTTTATGTGTGCATTTATCCATTTGTCTGGTCTTGGTTTTATTTTATTTTTTTCACCATTACTGCTACCATATCGCCTTCTGTCTCTTTTTAGCGCTATTCTAAATCTCCAATACATTATAACGTGACCAGTGCATAGTATATGTAATACGCAACCTAAACCATAACTAACAAATATTATGTATGCTTGATAAGTATTAAAGAAGGGGTATTGACTGAAAAAAAGCCAAAGTTTAATATATGCGGAAACTAAAATAGGTATATAGAGGAAGGCCTTAATTATATTATAAGTTTGAAGTTTACCTTCATTATTAATGTAACTTGATTGATACTTTATTTTCTCGTCATCTTCAAGACTGAGGTATTCATCCGAATATTTTCCTATGAAAATAAAATTCTTTAAATCTGTACGTTTCCCATCAAACATATGAGGAAGACAGGCAAGAAAAATATCGACAAAAACTAATAATGTTATTACTTCTATAGGCACGCCTTCGGACATAGCGACGGCAACTGTTGCATACCCTTCGAGTATGAATATTCCAAGAAAGCCTAAAACTAACCACCTAATTATCGGGTTCACCCCTTTAAATAAAGGAGGCATAGAAAAGCCTTGATCACTACTGTCTTTCATTGGGATAAATCTCCAATAATCACGAGTCTTTTGCGATGCTTCCCATCCAGCTTTATTATTATACTCCGCCATAAATTATTTTATTTTTTGACTAAAAATTTGACTAATGTATGTGTTATTTGTATAAAAAGCAATGTGAAAAACACGGTATTTCATGGCGTTGTCGTTTGATGATTTTTATAACATAACTGGAACTGATAGTTTATCGACATTTCATCCCTTTGGAAATGTGGATATCTTCTTTTGGAAACCCCTTGTTAATGGATGTGTTGCTTAGTTCCGCCATTTGGGGCGGTGGGTGGGCTTTGGGGTTTTGCCGTCGGCAAATATGATAATTTTATATTGATATCTTCTTGGCCTACTGTTATTACATCGGTAATGGTTTCTACAATTGTTCTCTTATCTTCAAATGGTAATGTATTCCATTGAGAATATAGGTCTTTGGCATCTTGAAGGACGACATCGCCTGAGCGGTGCTGTATCTTGAGGAAGGCTATCTCGGCTTCGAGTTCGGGAAGCTGATCAATGATTTGCTTGTACTGCTCCTCCAGGGGCTTTATATGCTCGGCAAAGAGTTCCTTAGTTATGCCCTCATGGATTCGTAAATCTATTAATGTGTCGAGTTTCTTTTTAATGGTTGTCTTTTGTTCCAAAATGACATCGAGCAGTTTTTGCTTTTCGTTCAAACTTGAATCGAGTTTTTGCAAATAATCTGAAATCGAAGTTTCGGTCAGCAGGAATGTTTTCAATTGCTCGTGGAAAATCTCGTCCAAATCCGAGGCCCAAATTCTCGTTTTGCAGGTTTTGCAGTAGTAGCAGGGGTTGGGAGTATTTTGGTGGTACACGTACATTTTCTTGCCGCAAGTTTCGCAAGCAACATATCCAGCCAAGAGGTGTTTGGATTCCCGGCCTTTCCGCTTCAGCTTCTTTTCAGATTCGTCTAGGAGGCGGTTGCACTCGTTCCAGATTTCCTCGCCAACGATGGCAGGACAGGTAAATACCACCCATTCGGACATGGGTTTGGGTACAGAGCTTTTGTTCGGTCCTAAGGTTTTGGTGAAGTTCGCCCTCCGTTCTCCCTTTGAACAGGTGTCCCGGAGTATCCTATGTACATTTGTATCTGCAAAATTGGTTCCCTTGCGGGTACGGAAACCTTGTTCGTTAAGCATCCGGGCAACCGCTTTCTTGCGCTTGTGTTTTAAGAAGAGCTCGAAGGTGAGCTTTACAATGGGCGCATACTTATCGTCCACCATAAATTGACCCTCTTCCCATTTAAAGCCCAAAGGCGGTAGTCCACCGATGCGCTTGCCCAGTTTTGCCCTGATTGGTATGGATGCTGCTACGCGTGAGGCGATTTCCTCGCGTTCCCATTGGGCCATTGCGGCTATCATGGTGTAAAAGAGGCGGCCTGCAGGACTAGAGGTATCTATCGCCTCCTGTAAGGATATGAGATCAGCATCTTCTATTTTGAAGATGTCAGCAAATTCCAACAGTTCCTTGGTATTCCTGGCTAGGCGGGCAAGCTTTGAAAATATGAGGCCGGTTATCTCGCCTTTGCGGATATCAGCAAGCATGCGCTTGGTCTCGGGATAGCCCATGACGGATTTGCCCGAGAGGGCTTCAAGGTGGTACACCTCTTTGACTTCCCAACCTTTTGAGGCAGCATACAGCCGGGCGCGTTGTTCGTGATGTTCGGGTGAATCTCCCTTTGCTTGGTCTTCGGTACTGACGCGAATCCAGATACCGACAGCTTTAGTGTGTTCCATGTACTACAGTGCTTTTCTTGTGAAAGAATTAGGTTAACTGCTACCAATACAGTGCGGGAAGGGATCTTCGCATATAAGCACTATGTTGAATTATAAGAGTGGACGCTAGTATTGCGTAGCTATGCTAAGATACAAAATAGATTGATAAAAATCAATCAGATAAAAAATTATCGCTTGACAATGGGATTAGTAGAATAGTTTTTCAGAGGTGGGATGAAAACTGTAAAGCACTTTTTCAAAAGATTGACTAAGTAGCGCTGGAAAACGAGAGTAGTGAACTTCTTCTATCACATGATTTTTGTAAAAACGTACAATTTCATTTGGAAGGTGGTCGAGACAGGTGAATATAAGATGCTTAGGTAACCTTTTAGAAAATTGGTTATCACAAGATATAGAATATTGCAAAAGGTTGAGATCAAGAAATCCATATCTAAATGTTCCTTGATGTTCGTTATAAATGTTAGATTCACTTTCGATTCCTGTCAGATAGAATTGAGTATCTATTTCCTTAAATGGGCCAAAGCCATGCCTGGTAAAATATCCTCTGCTGACGTAGAATATTTCAGAGCTAATATCTTCGTCCTCAAAATTTCTATAAATAATGTCAAGTGCATTTTGACACGTTGTATTGCTTTTTGTAATGAAAGGTTTAGCGCCAAAAGTTTGATCTAATAAAACCCCTTGTGCACCTTCAAATACGTAAGTATTCCATTTTTTACTAGAAAATATATCGCTTTCAACCGCGGGAATAATAATTCTCTTTTGAATAACATCCCTTATTTGACAGACATCTTGGAAAAAACTCGCATCCTCATTAGGGTGTGCAAACTGTTCAAATCCAAAGCTCGTTTCGCTATTTACCTTATGTTTATAGTAATTGTGAACTTGCTCCAGCTTTCGTTTTAAAGTATAAGGGTCTAAAAGATCCATGAAGTAAAGCGGGATATTATCCCCATAGTGACGATCAATCGTTGCGCCAAAGCCCACACCGCAACTGCCCAATCGCTTATCGCCAAGAGTAGCTTCTTTAGCCCTGTTAAATAAAACATCGTAATGGGTTGTCACTGGACAATGCATATCGACGTATAACTCTGGCGTAACAAGTAAATCCGAAAATTCATGTAAAAGGTATGCTGGACTAAAAGTGCAGTATTTGGACCAAAAGGTTGGAACACATCTTAATGTGCCAGCTCCAAAGCAGGAGAAAGTGTGGCGGTGCCCGTTTTCTAGCACAACCGTATGACCAGCTTGATGTCCTCCATTATATCTTATGACAACTGGTTTATCCGTGGAACGGCACAAATAATCTGTTACAAGACCTTTACCTTCATCGCCATAACCAAGCCCAACAATTATATAAGATTTCTTTTTCACAATGTTTACCAAGAAGCCTTGTACGCAGCGGTTGCAATATCTTTTGTCAAAATGCAATCTGAACCAACTAACATTGTCAAATCATTATCATTAATGTTCTCAACTAACACTACCACCCTTTTATTTTTTGCAATTGCATAACCCACCTCAAAAATTGTCCCAACATCAGTTCCATTAGCAACTGCCAAAACAACATCGGCTTCATCCAGTGCCGCAAGATCTTTTGTGGCGATTTCCTTAGAACTATTTTGGCTGTCTACATTATCCACAAGCCCGACATCATGCCAAGGAGAAAAAACCTCATTTCCGAAATCCAAAATGGCATAACGTAATTCGTTAATAAGCCAACGCTCTGCGATGTTGAAGAAAGGTCCGGCTAAATAAACTTTGTGGGCCTTTATCTTTTGCTTCACCGGGTTGTAAGTCGGCAGCGTATTTGGAAGTGGATAAAGGCGAGTTTCACAATAATATGCCGTTAATAATGACGCTTCGTGGGCAGCATCGGCCGGTGATAGGTGGGCCATACCCCATTTCCAACAAAAAGCTGCGGAAAAAATATCCCCAGAACCGATCGGCCAAATCCTACTTGTATCATAAATGGGGAAAAAATATGGCGCATCATCGCTCACAACGACACCGCCGTCTGAGCCATTTTTAATTATAACAACTTCAGCCCCAGTTTGGGACCGTAATGTGTTTCCTATTGACAAAAGATTATCTTTCTCGACGAGGCCTGACAATTTGAGGGCCTCCTTTTTGTTGAGTACTAATGCGAGATGTTTTGCAGATGCACCACACTCCGAATATGGAACTCCATTCTGCGGATCATAAACCAAATAATCCGCAGTTACTTCTACATGAGCCTCGATCATGCCGTAATATAAAATAACATTGTTGGCGACTTTGGGTAGGGTAACCTTCACCATAGCAGAAACAGCAGGGAAAACTTGCGGGCTCGAAAGAGGATGGTAATACTCCCATGTCACCGTCTCTGCAATCTCTATAAAATGAGGTTTAATGTCGAAAGCATTGCAGGTTCTCATTGCAGTTGGTAAATCTTCTTTGGACACACAACTGTAAAAATCAATCTCAAATCCTTTTTCTGCCAAAGCGCAGGCGCCACGAAGTCCTGACCCCCATAATTCATCATATTCTGGTTCTTCGCAGAATTCCCAATAAGTCCCACCTATTACTGTTAGCATAATTATTTTTTATTTCTGATTCTTACTTTATAGGGTGGGCCTACTTCAGTCACAGTCGCCCTATAGTCGTAACCTTTTCTAATACAACCGACCATTTTTTCCACTTGTTTTCCAATGATGTTGCCGCAATGACCACCTGCACTATTGAACAGCCTTGCATTGTTTGCCCCATCTAAACTGATTAGTAACTCATCGCCTAAAACTAGTTTTGCAGTTTCTGCAGTCGGTTTGACAATTTCTGTCATAAAGTTAAGACCCTCACAATCGTCGAACAATGGAATGCCACCTTTACTTGTTGCACTAGTATACGATTCGTGAGGTACTTGCCTAGCATAGCTTTTTCTCTTGCGTGATCCGCCACCACCCATAATAACAAAATTTATCGGTTAAAAATAATTACAGTTTTGTGGTTAATCCCTCAGATGTAAGATGTTTGTCTTCTTTTAGTACGACATTGCTTTTCACAGTATGAAATACGCTATTAACCCATCCTTTGCCGGTTCCGTTATTCCACCTGCCAAAAGCGTATTCACTGCCGCTATCTAAATAGATTAAAACAGCTGCGTCACATTGGAATCTTCGTACAAATTCTTTCAGAACGTCATCATCTGTTAAATTTGACGCGAATTCTTTGGTTTTGCCTTGCATGTAGTTAGATATTATTAGCGGTTATATTGTTTTTCCTATATCAACATTCTTTAACCATACCGAAACATTCCTCAGGCGGCCCGCTCAAACATATGCAAAATAGTAAAACTTTATTGACATTAGCAAGTTGCGTTGAAATTTGTAAAGGTCTTATTTAACTTATTTCTTTCTGTATTTTAAAATAGTTTGCTCTATCAATCCTTTTTTTGTGTTGATTTCAGTTTGGTTGAGTGGATTATACTCCACTTTAACTCGGTAACCCTTTATACGTGTTTCAGTGGTCGCTTCTTTTGCTATCTGTTCATCTAAATATAAAATGAGCTGTTCAGGCTCAAAAAATAATAGCTTTTCTTGCTCTGTCTGCGTGAAGGTTGCTTCTGCTGCCTTTCGGACATTCTCAATAATCTTCTTTTCGCTCGAACAGCATACAACAAGGTCATATCCTGCAGCTAGGCATTTTTCTAAATTGTGTATCTCCCAATCCGTTTCTGTTGTTACGGATATTTCACAGGCTATCCGTTTACCATTTCGTTCAAGGCTTACATCAACTCTGCCTTTGCCATCGGATGTTGGTGCTTCCAATTTGGTAAGATAACCTCGTGATTCAGCCATTTTCTTAATAAGGTTCTGTAAATAGCGGTGTTGGGTTTCTTCTTTCTTTTTGGTTTCTTCTTCTATGCTAACGGATGGAGCAATCTGTATAGGCTCCTGAGTAGGTTGTAATTGCTTGGACTTCGGTTCCTCCAGCTTAGTAGAAGGGTGCCGAGATGCTTCGGACTTCGGCGTTTCAAAAGGTATTTCTTCTCGTAAGGATTCAAGTAAGGTCTCTACTTCTTGTTTCGGTGTACCGTATCGCTGTCGGGATTGTTCAAAGACAGCCCGGGTGGTTGCCTTTGCTTGTGCCGCTTCAATGGATTGTAAGGGCACAGTTGTAAGACTGAAATCATAATCAGGCCGCTCAATACGTCCTATAGCTTCTCCTGTATGCAGATTCTCTAGGTCTTCTCTAATAAAGTATGAAAAACCGCTTTCAAAACGTTTAGCATCGAGGTCGCCTAACCTGAAACATATCCGCGTTCCTGCGTTGGCTACTACAGAGCTTGCGAGTTCGGTGTCATACTTAGCCAACTGTTGCATGTCCTGGTGGGCTAAAATCAGCCCTAAATGGTACTTTCTGGCACCCGAAAGAATAGCCGACATTGATGGGGTTATAAAATTCTGGAACTCGTCGATATATAGAAAGTAGTCGCTGCGGTCTTCTTTGCCTTTGGCCTGCCGGGCCATTGCTGCCTGGTATATCTTGGTCACAAAGAACGTCCCTAATAAGTAGCTGTTCTCATTGCCAATAAGCCCCTGAGAGAGCTTTACCAAAACTATCTTCTTGGTGTCGAGTATGTGTTCAAAATCAAGCCCTTTCTTTTGGGCAACCATGTTGCGGATAAGCTTAGGCCGCAGGAAGGTATCTAGACGAGTAAGGATAGAACCAATTGAATTAGATTTTAACAAGGGGTATTCTTTTTGCCAGTAGTAAACGATGCTTGGGTCGGATACACCTTTAAGGTAGTTATCTCTAAAACCTTTCTCTACTAAGAACCGTCTGAGGTCCACTAGCGTGCCGCCCTGCGTATTTTCTAAAAAAGCAAGTATGGCATTGGCGAAAACACTGTTCATTTGGTCGCCCCAGCTTGTGCTTAAACGCTTAAAGACGGCTACGAGATCGGAAGAAAGGATATCTTTCTCAATCTCCGAATGAGCTGACAAGATATTAAAGCCTACGGGGTACTCTCCATCTGCCGGGTCTATTATCAGGACATCATTAAAGCGGCTTTCCGGAATATGCGGCAGTATGCTTTCTATAAGATCTCCATGCGGGTCTAAGACACAGATGCCTTCTCCGTTCTGTATGTCCTGGGTTATGAGATTGAGTAAGAATGTGGACTTACCCGTGCCGGTTGCACCAATGATATGGGTATGCTTGAGCCGCTGGGTATTGGATATGGTAACAGGCTTTTCTTTGCCTAAGTGGCTGTTTATACCGAGCACCAGCTTTTGGCCTTCAGTTATTGCCGGTGCTACTTTTGTCTTCCGTGCATCCCGTTCTAGCTTCGCAGTAAGGACGGATTCAGATGGCAGGTGTACAAGGGTGGCAAGTTCCTTGCTATTGAGGAGCATGCCTAATCTTTGGGATTCTCGGAGCATCAGGTTGTCTAAATTCTCCTGGAAATCAGCGCCTGCAGGGTGTAAGGGAATAAGGGAGTTGTAGGGATTTGTATAAACGCGAACGAGCGCACTTTCTACTGCTCTGGATAATGTAAATACTTCTCTTTCTGTTGTGCTGCTGACAAATGTCCGCAGTACGACCGCATGTAATGGACTGGATATTTTCTCTTTGGCAAGCTGTACCATTTCCGGTGCATCTCCAAAGAATGAGGATTTGCCATCAGTGTCGGTAACAGACCGCATGATGCTCTCAGCCCAGGGATTCACCGTTCCTTTAAAGAGGACTTGGATAACGGCGTACTCGTGTTCCCGGAGGTTTTCCAACATGGCAAAAATGCCAGTGAACGGGTCTATTTTTAGGCTATCTGTCATAGCGAGTGGACGCATGAATTCATCCCGCAAGCCATAGTCCTGTATGTAGCCTATGGTTCCATTCTCTAAGATGCCCTCTATACGATCCGGCTTCTCGGTAATGATGCATCCCGGAAAGTATGCCTTTACCTGGCTTTGGAGGTAGGCAGCATCTGGGGCTCGGCAGACGATTTGCAGGGATATGCTGGTATGACTACCGATTATCTCAAAGCTCAACGGATACTGGCAATTAAAGAGCATTAAAAGCAACTGCTCTGTTTCTTCTATGCCTACCTTGTAACCTTTGGGCATGACAATAGAAAAGACTTGTATACGGTCATCGCAGTCAAAGAGGTAGGGTTGTATGGGGTCAGGCTCTTCCTTTGCGGCCTGCGGTGTCTCTTTCGCCAATATGGCGTTTACAATGCGCCCTAAGATGGTTGGTCGCTTGCCATCGTCTGGAACAGGTACACTTGGCACTCTATGCCCAAAGAAGGGATGAAATGGCGGTTCGAGGTCAACGGCCAGCTCATATGCCAGCCAGCCGCGGCCGCGGAGTTCCCAATCGTAGAATTGGGCTGTAAGGCGCTCTGAAAGGGACGGCTGCATTATGCGTATTCGATATCAGATTGTCCGCCGCTATTAGAAGGGATTAATGGTGCCCGCTCTGCCTTTGAGCTGGTCAAATAACTGATAGCCTTCAATACACACTGATGAACAGATTCCTTGTACATGACATCTGTGTCTTGTTTATAAAAGCTTTTGCTGTACATAGCGGTAGCAAGCCATGGGCCTATTTTGGGGATGCGAAAAATCATATCCTGTATAAAGTCTACGGGTTGGCCTTGCCTATATGAGACGAAGAAGTCGGTTCCAAAGGTGGCAGCGCAGACCAATATTAATTGGTCATTTCGCAGCACCTGCAAGTACTCTCTCGTCGAGAACATATCTCCATATGTTACGCGATTAATTGAGATGTTTTTGATCTTCTTCTCCTGAAGTGCTTGTTCCAGAAACTTATAGAATTCTTGCGATGAGAATTGTTGGTTTGCGAACGGCTGATACCAAGTATTGACGATGTTGTCAAAGGTGCGCCGGGGACTAACAAAATACGAGAGGACAACCCATATAACAATGAAAAGGAAGAGGTACTTGAGTACCGCTAGGGTGAAATCTGCCATAGTAATCTATTTTGGGTGAAAGAATACCGCAAAATTTATAAATATTCCTATAGTAGTCAACCGTGAAAACACGGTATTTTATAACCCGCCAAATTTTATTACTGAAGGCCTTTTGAGTTTCTTATAAATTCCTTTCAGTAAATTATATCTAGGCACGGAAGCTAAATATTCAGTCGCTTCTTGTTGAAAGTTATTTATCAAGAATTGCTCCTCTGTACAAGTACGTTTATGATTTAAATATAGATAGGTAAGCAGCAGCGGGATTGTGTATACGGACCCAATGAGCAATGCCAATGAAATAGTCTCTAAGCATATCCCCAATCTTATCGGATGACGAGTGAGGGAATATATTCCATTTTTAACAAGGGAGCTATTCTGATAAATTATTAAGTCATCATTATAATTTTTATTGAGATTAATAATACCCCATATTCCAATAATGAGGCCTAATAACAAAATTGGTAACGCAAAAAAAGCAAAGGATGAATTTTCTTTCTTGAAAACAAAAATTATGAATAAAATAAATCCAATTAAGAAAACTATCGTGGAATGAATGCGCGGCTTTCCCTCAATTTTTATTGACTGTTTAGAATTGTTATAAGAAAAAAAAGCCTGTATAAAGTACTTTATAGCTAATAAAGTACCAACAATATAAATGATATTTGAATTAAATACGCTTTGCATGTTTATGTCTTGAATTATCAATTACATTTCCGACAACTATTCCCAATATCGAACCCAGTAAACCCGGTATAAATGCTTGATTACCGAGAATCGGAATAAATACTACGATAAGAATAAAACCCACTAGTAAACTAATTACGCCGCTATATGGATTAAGCCGTCTTTTAGTTACAAAGCCATATAATAACGGAGGGAAAATGATTGAAATACCAAAAAAGGCATTGATAATAAGTTGAACAACATTAGGAAGTAATAATGAAAAGGCAATTCCAGCAAAACCAATTACTAACGTGATCAGCCTACTGAATAATAGCTCGTTTTTGCCGCTTTTGTTATTCCGCCCTAAAATATCCCTATAGAACGTAGCTGATAAAACTACAACTAGAGTATTCGCCGCTCCGATTGTCACAGAAAATAAACTCGCTATTCCCATCCCTAATAATCCCGATGGCAAGTATTTCAAGAAATTAAAAATCAGAATTTGGTCGGGATTATTTATTGCCGGGATAGTGATAACGGATATTAAGCCAACCAGCATGGGCAAAACATAAAAAGGGATAATGGTAAATGCAGATATTATATAGGCCTTTTTTGCATCTTTTGCATTTTCAGAAGAAAAAATACGCATCCAAAGTTCCATTGATACTAAAGGAATAATAGCGCCGAAAAAAATACCTCCTATAAGATATGTGTAGCCTCCAAATTTAACAGGAGATATTTGGCTCCATGAAAGGCTTGACAACAAGCTACCTATGTTTTCCTTATACAAAAGAACTGGCAAAAAAATAAGAAAATAAAATACAATTTTTCCCCAAAAATGAAATGTATCGCTTATTATATCTCCTTTAAGACCTGCGAATGCGCAGTACGCAATCATACTTATCCCCGAGAACCATAATACCGACTGAAAAGAGAAACCTGACCAAACACTAATCAAAGTAGTTGCAGCAACAATTTGGCCTGCTAATAACGATAGATATGCAAAAATGATTATAGCACCACAAATTTTTTGCGCAGACTTGCCATAATAATATCCGATTATTTCTGATAGAGTAAACGCGTTGATTTTATTTGATAACTCTTTTATTCTATGCGCAAAAAAACCTATCAATAAAAATCCGACGAAAGTTGATGCTAACGCTACTATACCAAACCCTAATCCATTTTTATATGTAGAACTTGCGATGCCTATAATAGTGCCTCCTCCTACTTGAGTAGCAACAATAGTAAAAACTAAAAGAGCAGTCTTAGTTTTTTTATTATTGAGCCAAAACCCTTCAAAATCAGAAAATAACCCTGGCAAAAAACCCGCAAGGAAAGTTATTACTAACCATGAAAGAACTATGATAATGTCAATTGTTTTCATGGTGTTTCATTTTGCGCTTTAACAGAAATTATGTTCACAATGTGCAGAAACAATTTCTGTATATATAAACGGAGATAACAGAATGATACAATAATATAATGAAGGAAGCAAAAGGCGATAAAGACACATCTCCCATAAAGCAAGTGATGAGAGAAATATAATAAAGACAAAAATATACCCAAGTATGCAAAAGACATTGCTCCATTAAACACAAAGTTGCGATTAGGCTGTGTAGATATACCTAGGATAACGATGAGACAAGTCCAAAAACTGGTGAGTGGGTGTTCTGAAATTATGGGTATCCCAAGATTATATAGATGCTCATAGGTGAAAAAGCAAATCCCTAGAATTAAGCTGAGAAAAATCGTATTAAATGCTATGTACTGATTTGTAAAATTTGTAAACCCGTTTATAAGAAGGTGCCATATTTTCCGTCTCCAATTTTTGTAAACAATATTTTTTTGTGAATTTTGCTCGATTTCAATCTGATTCAAAGATTTACCCAGCAAGAAGAAATCAATCATTTTTCCATTAAAAATAATATCTGCGCTTGCCTTAATTGAAAGTTTTATTCCTTTTTGTTTCTCTTCATTATATCTTTTGAGAAATATTTTTCTGCCCTCAATCCAGTTTATTAATATATTGCATACAAAATATGGGATTAAGTAATGCCAGTGTTCTAATCCACTTAATCCTTGGATGCCAAAACATAAAAATAAAAGAGCCGCAATTTCAAATGCAAAAGTAAAAAAAGCAAGCCACAACTCTTGATCGCTATTATGATCAGCAATTTCTTTCATTGTCAAATCCCGATATAGATATCTAATTATCGGTTCTGAAATCGTCAGAACACAAGCAAATAAGAAAATAAAAAAGCTCAAATTATCTATAAAAAAACTTTTAAGATTCCATTTAAAAGATGGAATCTTATTAAAATTCTCCCGGATAATTTCCTCGAGAGCGACTCCATATATCAACCCTCTCCATAAATCTAAGCCTAAAATAATTTTTTTAGCTACAAAGGTAGTTAGCACTAAATTTTTATCCACTCCCTTTTTTTCTTCAGAAGTATTATCGGCAGTAATAACTATCGATATAGAAGCTTTTTTTTCTTCCATATTATATCTTGGAGCTTTTTTATAAATCAATGAAAAAATTCAACTTGCCGTTACAATATTCTCCTAGTTCGAAAGTAATTTCACCAAAATACTTACCATTCAATTTGCGGTATTTAATCGTGTGGAAAATCAATCTAATGTTTTCACAATTTTCTTCAAATTTTTTATAGTGGATATTAACGTCCGTAAATCCCATTTTTTCATTTTCAATATATTCATAGAATTTCTCCAATGAATAATCCCAGTTATCCTCAAATAAATATCCAATAATGCCTAAAAAGTATGCCGCTTGAGTAACATAGGCTACGGTTTGCTCTCTGGTTAGATGAGTAACATTTTTTTTAAAGTAGGGGTAATTGAATTTCTTAAATGTGAAATGATATTCATTTTCGATAAATTCGAATCGCTTTAGATGAATATGCTTTTCGCTATAGAAATCCAAAAGGTTATTAATTTCATCTTCAAGAAAAATGACGTTATCGGTTATTTTTTTAGCAATTATTTTTCCCATCTCCTATGTTATTAAATGATTTTTTAAATTGTTCCAAGGCAAACATATTATTTATAAATAACAAAAGCAACCGTTTTTTAACGGTTGCTTTTGTTGAAAAATTGTTTATATTACTGCATTAATCATTTTTGATGTGGTTCCATGCCATTTGCACTGAATGGCATAGAACTTGCACCATCAATCATGAGCTTTATATACATCGAATACCGTGACAGGTTAATGAAATCCTCTTGATCAAACACCGGATAAAACTCGCTAGCTAGATATTCCGCATCAGTAGCGCCCACACGAAACGATATAATCGTTCCCACATTCCCAAAGATGGCCGCCTGTATGCGCTCATCCACTTGCTCGATGTATTGGTGAGCCAGGAATAGCGACAAGCCGTATTTTCTGGATTCTGCCAGTATGCCGATGAACGACAGTGTTACAAACGAATGCATTTCGTCTATATAGCAATAGAAGGGCACCCGGTCTTCCGGGGAAAGTCGGGCGCGGTATAAGGCGGCATGCTGAATTGTAGTCAGGATTATAGAACCTAACAAGGCGCTTGCGTCTTCTCCCAACTCTCCTTTAGACAGATTGCAGACAAGTATCTTCTTCTTATCCATGACTTCCTGCATATGGAATCCGCGTGTCTTTTGACCAACTGTTGCCCTTAATGGCACGCTTGCCAGGAATATGCCCGTCTTATTAAGAATGGGGCTAATGGCCTCCATGCGGAAGGTCTTTGTATACTGGTTAAATTCCTTTTCCCAATAATTGATAATGTGCTGCTCCGTAACATACGCGAGGGCATTATTGCGATATGCTTCGTCGGTGAGTAGGGGCTGTATGTCTAAGAGTGTTGCATCCGGAACATAGAGCAAGGTCAAGAGCACATACCGTAGTATGTATTCCATTCTTGGCCCCCAACTATCCGCCCATATCTTTTTGAACGTTGAGACCAAGCTGGAAGCTACCAAGTGGTGATACTTCGGATGTATACCCTTTAACGGATTAAAGGCAATTGGACTATCCGTGTCTTTAGGGTTGAAATAAATAAGGTCTTGCTTTCTCCAGGACGGAATGTGGTTGAGAATGTCAGTTGCAATGTCTCCATGAGGATCAAGAATGCAAAGGCCGTTGCCTCGCTCAATGTCCGACATAGCCATATTTTGCAACAAGGTACTTTTACCCACGCCAGTTTTACCGATGACATACATATGTCCCAAGCGGTCTTTGTCCTTGATACCAAATCTTTGGTTGGTATTGCGGTAGTTCGTTATGCCGATGGGAGTAATATCGCTATGCTCCATGCAAATAGTCTATGGAAAGATCCACTTAAATTGAGTGTGGGTATTTTGCCGGAAGTAGCGAACAAGCATTGAGGTCACATTGCATTTAACAATTATTCCGGTTACCTTTATCTATTAAAATCTATCAATATGAATAAAATAACAATTTTCCTCAGCACCTTCTTGCTGCTCACTGCGTCATTCAAAAAGATGGAATGTTCGTGCAATTATTTGGGAACAGCGGCACATAAACGTGCCAGCCTAAAAAACCGTCATTTATCAACGGTTCAAGGAACAACAGTTCCGGTGAGCGATATCCTTAAAATGAAAATTACTGACGCAGAAAAGGAGTCTTTACATCAGGATGAAAATGTAGTTCTCAATAATGAAAAAAGAATGGTTGCCGTAACAGGGTATGCCTGGATCATAAAAATTTCAGATGAAGATTGTGATATCCACATTGAGTTGTCTGAAACCAATGATAAAAATGCACCACGGATCATCGCCGAAATCCCGAACACTTCTGAATATTGCTCATTACATACGCGCGTAATAAATGATCTTGTAAGCAAGTATAAACTGCATAAAAAGCAAGATTACCGTTTCGACATATCGGACAATGGTGGAAAACCCTTAAAACTAACTGTTACGGGGCTTTTGTTCTGGGACAGCGGCCATCCTACAAATCATAATCATGGTTCAGAAAAGGTCGGTTCTGTATGGGAACTACACCCTGTATCAAAATTAGTGTGGAACTAATAAGTAGATGCAAACATATTTTTCCCCGGAAAGTAAACTTAGCGTTACAATAAATTTCAGGGCTATTCATTATGTTTATGTCTTAATATCTTATGGTCTTTTTGAATCTTAAAAATAACATGTACATTTAATTAAACTCCTTGAAACTATGGAATACAAAGCCTATTCAGATGAATTCATAAAGCTTAAATCATTACCTGAAACTGGTATGGGGTATCAGGTTATTGACGCAAAAAGAAGCGGTAGCACCACTCCCCAGCGATTTATCGTTTACAACAGTGAAATAATCGTTCCCTTTAACGATGTTTCAAGTACAAAAACAAAGCTATTTTCAGAAAGCTTTAGAAATATTGTTAATAGAGCAAGTCATTTAGGCTTGATCACTGGCAGCATTACATTAGTTACAAAGCGTCAGATTTTGGAGCAACGAAGCGTTTCTTTTAGCAAGGTGGTGAATGCGCAGAGAAGTGCCGATAATTCAAAAGGAGCTAAAGAGAGCCAAAAAGTAACAGCAAATGGATCTGAAGTGTTTGTCCGATTATCTGCATATGAAGAAGACGTAAGGATTGACAAAATCAACAAAAAGCTTACAGACGGCTCATATGCTACGACTTACGAAGATTATCAAAAGTGCGTTACAAAAGATGATCCGGTGGATAGATACGCTTTGCCAAATGATGAAGTTATCAAATATGCCTTTTATATCCAACCCAAGAGTTCGGATACTTTGCAGCGGGGGGTAGTTCAACCTGCGAACGGTCATGAGGGTGGCGGCGTTGAAGCTTATTTTGAAAATGGAACATCAAATGGAACTTATCTTGAAATGAGGGATTACGAAAAATGAAAATAAAGCTATTACAAAAACAAATTGATTTTCTTTCTAAGCTGCCGGAACAAGGTATGGGCTATCAAATAGTAGATCTGATCTTAGGAAATGGAAGAGTCTTGAAAGAAAAAAGAGTATTTAATTCTACTTATTTAGAGCTTAATGAAGATGATGTCATTATGCCGGAAGACATTATTGAAATCACTCTTTCCGGTAGCCATTAACATGACTTGACGCAAAAACACCAACTCACACTCACGTTAGTCGATATTTATCTAAAAATTTTCTTAAGAAATTGCCGACGCTGGCAATTTTTTCATGCCTCTTTTTTAAAGAGAACTATGAGAAAATATGAAGATGGTCACCGAGAAAATCCTGCAGCAACATTTTGATGAATTCCTTAAAGAATGCCAATTTTCTTCCCGGCTACGCTCTGAAACAACTCGAGGATATAAGGCGGTCTTTACACTCTTCCTGTCTATTATGTCGGAAGCAACAGTACTCCAATCGCTCACGCCTGAGATGCTAAATGAGTTCTTTGGACGATTACAAACACGGGAAAGGATAGTTGGGAATGGCACAATTAAAACCGGCATAAAAGACTCAACGATAAAAACATACTGGAGCAAGCTGAATGCTTTTTTTGCCTGGCTGCTCAAGAAAGGCTTGATACCTAAAAATCCATTAAACGACATTAAGCCCCCTGAACTCACATATGAAGACGAAAGGGCTTTAAAAGAGACAAACATTCGAAAACTCTATTCAGCCATAACCCTGCATGCTCAAAATCCACTAATACTGAGGCGTGATACCGCCATGCTGAGCCTGCTTCTTTTTTGTGGTCTTCGCTTTGGAGAGTTCATTTCCCTTGAAGTCCGGGATATAGATTTTGAAAGGCAATTGCTTACCGTACGTGGACAAACATCAAAATCCAAAAGGACCCGGTATATCCCTATACACCCTACTCTTATATTCCATTTGAAGGACTACATAACGGAACGCAACAGGCACAGATATAAAACTCATTACTTGCTTGTATCTACTCCACATGATCGCGAATTAAGCCGGGACGGGCTAAAACATTGGATAAAACGCCTGGTCAAAAAATCAGGTGTAAAATTCCATCTGCATCAATTCCGTCACACTTTTGCCTGCAACCTTGCAAAGAAAGATGTCAACGCGATAAAGATCCAAAAGCTACTTGGGCATAGCAGCCTCAACATGACTATGACCTACCTACGCTCAATACACTCCGAGGACTTAAAAGATGACATACATAAGCTGTCGATCTAAGTATTGCCTTTTTGTCTAAATCTGTCATATTGTCACTGTCGGTTATTTTATAAATTCAAAATATTGGGCAGCATACCTCATTCAGAGGTTTTATTTTGAAGTTCATTTTGGTGATAAACAGGTCTCACAAAGACATTCCTTTTCCCAACCAAAATCTATTTACACCCTTATTTTTTCTACCTTTTTTGGTAAAA
>APMI01036302.1_pt1 | contig 38273 bp, 34 predicted proteins | sample 667938 | NCBI WGS metagenome assembly APMI01 (sample SAMN01084076, study PRJNA167559) | wastewater metagenome | biome: Wastewater | place: Denmark: Ejby Moelle, Odense | collected 2011-11-28
ACCGGGCAATATTTAAAACCGGAATTAGAATTATAAAAAAAGGGGCGGGAAAATATCCCGCCCCTTATCATTTATATCTTTTTTCGCCTAGGCTACAGCTTCTTTCTTTAATACCTGCGCCATGGTAATCCCTATGTTTGCCGGGCTATCCACTACATGGATACCACACTCGCGCATAACTTTCATTTTCGCTGCTGCTGTATCATCAGCACCGCCTATGATGGCACCCGCATGGCCCATACGGCGGCCGGGAGGTGCTGTTTGTCCTGCTATAAAGCCCACTACAGGTTTGCGCATGTTGTTCTTCAACCAATTGGCAGCTTCAGCTTCCATGTTACCGCCTATTTCGCCTATCATGATGATACCATCTGTTTCTGGGTCGTTCATCAGCAGTTCCACTGCTTCTTTAGTGGTAGTGCCTATTATCGGGTCGCCACCAATACCTATAGCGGTCGAGATACCCAAACCGGCTTTCACAACCTGGTCGGCAGCTTCATAAGTAAGGGTACCTGATTTAGATACCACACCTATACGACCTGTTTTGAACACAAAACCGGGCATAATGCCCACCTTAGCCTCGCCTGCAGTTATCACACCGGGGCAGTTAGGCCCTATCAGCCTGCAGTCCTTTCCTACCAGGAATGCCCTCGCCTTGATCATATCCTGTACAGGTATGCCTTCCGTGATGCAAATGATCACCTTAATACCGGCGTCGGCAGCTTCCATTATTGCGTCCGCAGCAAAAGCAGGTGGTACAAATATGATAGATACATCAGCACCTGTAGCATCTACCGCATCCTTTACCGTATTAAACACGGGACGGTCTATATGTTGGCTACCACCCTTGCCCGGGGTAACACCACCTACTACCTGTGTGCCATACTCTATCATCTGGGTAGCATGGAAAGTACCTTCTGTACCTGTGAACCCCTGCACAATAACTTTTGAATCCTTATTAACTAAAACAGCCATGAGCCTTATTATGAATAAATGAGATTTTAAAATGAACGCGGGCAAAATTACGGGAATTGACATCAAAACCAAATTGAGATATCCAGTCCTGTTAAGAAAATTAAAATTAAAGGCCTCCACCCAACCTTTTTTTAGCCTCCCGCAGTCTTCTTAATTGCTACAATGATAAACCTGTATTGAAAAATAAAAGATTGAATTTTGTAATGGGTAATCAATTCTAGATTTCGAAGGCCGGTATCCACCGGCTTTTTTCTTTTCCTTTAAGGCCCCGACTTATTGGCCAGTTTTTTATATGTATATATTGTAAAAAATGTGTCCTGGTACTAACAATTTGTGCATATATCTCGTCATAATACACGTGCACCAAACATTTCACTTAAAAATTTACCTATGAAAAAGACCTGCTACTTTAGTTTGCTGGCCCTTATTCTGCTTTGCTCCATCAGTCATGCCGGAGCACAGTCCATCACCAGCTACGTTGTCTCCAATCCACCTGACAGTTCGTGCCTGGCTCCTGTTATGAGTATATATACAAGTCCCTATGCAGCAGGCGGACAAATTGAAACTTCTTGGGGTGATGGGTTGACCAGTACTCTTCCAATAGGCAATGTAGCCGGTAATGGCGTTACACAAGACATTCATGGCTATGTTTATGCCGGCCCCTATACCATTAAGCATGTACTGATACAAAACGCCAACAGGGTAGATTCAGTTAGCTATTCCTATAATTATCAACATTGCCGGATGGGTACGTTCAGATCTTACAATGATGTTAATAACGACTGTGTTTTTAGTAGTCTTACAGATGCATACCTCACCGTACCAGTATCTGTGAAAGTTGACTCCGGCAATGTTCCGATCGATACAATTTCTGCAACCGGCGGATTTTTCTATAACATTCATGGGCCAGTAGGTACAGTCTATACTTTCACCATCCTCAGCACTACTCCCGGTGTGGTGGTCACATGCCCCGCAAACGGAGTATTGACCGATACCGTGCTCTATTTAGTAAACAGTTATACGGCAAAAGAATTTGCGTTTAATTGCAGCGCTGCAACAGATATCGACCTTGCCACCAGTGCTGTTGCACGGACGGGCAGGCACCATGCCAGCGCCACCGTACTGGTTACCAACAACTATTGCAATCCCCAAAATGCCACCTTTACAATGAACTTCAGTCCCAAGTATAACTATCAGAGTGCGGACCCTGCTCCCACAACCGTAAGTGGTCACACACTTACCTGGGACTTGCCTGGCTTGTCATTGCAAACACAGGTAAACATTCATGCAGACTTCGAAGTACCCACTACCTGGCTTACACCAGGTGATACCGTACATTCAAGCTATTACCTTACACCTACTGCAGGAGACATCAATGCAACAAATAATACTGTTATCCTGGAAGACACTGTTTTTTCCTCTTATGATCCCAATATGATAACCGTGATGCCTAAAGGAGACATCGCTGCCGGCACTAAACTTACTTACTCTATAGAATTTGAGAATACCGGCAATGATACAGCAATGAATATTCATATACTAGATACATTATCCCCCAGCCTGCTCCCTAAAACTCTGGACATTGTAGGCAGCACACACACAATGAACATTAGCGTGATCAAAGACATTTTTGGCAACAATATCGCAAAATTTGATTTCCCAAATATCAACCTCCTTGACAGTTCACATCATAAAGATTGCACTGGGATGGTGGTATTTACTATAGATACTAAACCCGGCCTTACTCCGGGAACATACATTCCCAATACCGCTGGCATTTACTTTGATGACAACGAAGTCGTTATGACTAATACGGCAGTGAAAATGATAGCGGTTCCACAGAACGTTACCGTTATCGGCAATAATATCGGCGTAAAGCTGTATCCTAATCCTGCTAATGACGTTCTCACGATTAGCACAAACGCACAGGCCTACAACAGCCTTGAAATAAACAACACCATTGGCCAGTTACTGATCAAACAAAATCTGACGCAAGCCGACACCAAAGTGAATGTAAAGAGCCTGCCTGCAGGGATCTATACCATCACACTAAAAGGCAACGGTGGTACAAAAACACTGAAGTTCGAAAAATTATAATTTACACTAGCCACCCCAAAAGAAGCAAAGCCCGCGGATGCGGGCTTTGCTTCTCGAATTATATTTTTACTTTAATTCTAACGTTTCCATATATTATTACGTCAATACTAGGACAACTCCTTTTTAACCTTAAAAAGATCGAAACCCCATGCGTAAAATTTATGCATACCTGATTGCCATTTTCATATTGTGTATAGACAGTTCAACAGCACGGGCGCAATACACAATTACTTACGCCTCAGTGGATACCACTCAAATTGTTGACAGCACCTGTCACCCTCTATCGATGACATTGTATACCGACGTCTATTCGGCAGGTCAAAGTATTGAAACTTCATGGGGCGACGGAACTAAAAATACAAGCTATCCAGTTAACAATGCAGGACAAGGCTTTTTGAGTGTGCCTCATTCTTATTACTCGCCGGGTACCTATACTATCAAAAATGTATTGATTTACAATCAACAAAGAATAGATTCTGTCGTGAGGAACGCCGGATATTACCACTGTCGTACTGCTAATATTTTCTTTTATTTTGACGCGAATAGCAATTGCGAATTTGATAGTCTCATTGACAATTATGCATATTTCCCCGCGAGGGTCGAGATTGATTCAAGTCATGTTGCTATCGATACAGTCTCTGTAACAGGGGGATTATACTACCGATTTTCGGGCCAAACAGGAACAGTTTACCAATTTAAGGCTATTTCGCTTCCGGATGGGCTGCAACTCTCTTGCCCTTTAATCGATACAATAATCGATACCGCGCTTTACCAACAACACGACAATGTGCCTAAGTCTTTAGGTGTGTTAGCAGTCCCAACACCTAATTTTGATCTTGCAGCAAATGTGGATGTGCGGGCATATTCTGCCCTCGCAAATGCATATGTTTTTATTTCAAACTCAAATTTAAATGCGCAAAACGCGACACTTACCATGCATTTCAGCCCCAAATATCAATATAGTGTTGCTTATCCTCCACCTACAAGTATTAACGGCGACACATACACATGGAATTTAACAAATATATCCGCGATGAATCCCGGTAACATTTATATCTCATTTATTCCCCCGACGCTTGTGCTACCCGGCGATACAATTTTAACCAGTTATTATTTATCGCAGCTTGGTGGTGATGTAAACCTTGCAAATAACACTGTTATTAAATGCGACACTGTACACGCTGCCTGGGATCCAAATCATAAAAGCGTGTCCCCTCAGGGTGACATTACCGCAGGCACGGAATTGGAATACACAATCGAATTTGAAAATGTAGGCAACGCCTCGGCACAAAACATACATATTATGGATACGCTTTCAGACTATGTGCTTACTAGCACATTAAAAGTTGTTTCCGCCAGTGCTTACATAAACACGATGCTTCTCAATGACGGTGCAGGGCATAAAGTACTAAAATTCGATTTTCCGGGCATTAACTTACCAGACACTTCGCATCATGATTCATGCCGGGGACATGTCATCTACAGTATCCAAACAAAACCCAATCTGATTCCAGGCACTTATATCCCCAACCGGGCAGGCATCTACTTTGATTTTAATGATGTGGTGATGACCAACACGGCAGTAAACAAAATTGGTATCCCCCAAAGTGTAACTACCATTGGTAATACTTCATCCGCAACACTCTACCCCAACCCGGCAACTGACATCCTGACAATCAAAATAAATGCGAACGCCTTCAACAACCTCGAGATCAACAACACCATAGGCCAGTTGCTCATAAAACAAAAGGTAACAAAAGCCGATACCAAAGTGAACGTTAAGAACCTGCCTGCAGGCATCTATACCATCACACTAAAAGGCGACGGTGGCACAAAAACACTGAAGTTCGAAAAGTTATAATTTACACCAGCCACCCTTATAAAAGACAAACCCCGCAATTGCGGGGTTTTGTTTTTAAAATATATTACTATCAACATTGCCGATGGTTTCAACCATGGGCAAAAAACGTCGACAAATTAATAACCGTTTCAACGGTTTAAAATATGCTAATTGATCCCGTCTGTGCTCACATCCTTCGCTATCTTCTTCACTAAACCTTGCAGCACAGATCCCGGTCCTACCTCTGTAAATTGAGTAACACCATGTTCCACCATCTTTTCGATCGTCTGCGTCCAGCGCACAGGCGAGGTAAGCTGGTTGATCAGGTTCTGCTTAATGATATGCGGATCTATGTACGGGCTAGCATCGACGTTCTGGTATATGGGGCAGGTAGGATTGTTGAAATGCGTACTTTCTATCGCAGCAGCCAGCTCTTCTTTTGCAGGCTCCATGAGCGGCGAGTGGAATGCACCGCCCACTGGTAATACCAATGCACGTTTTGCACCGGCGGCTTTCAGCATATCGCAGGCTTTTTGTATGCCCGCTATACTGCCGCTTATTACCAGTTGCCCGGGACTGTTATAATTTGCCGGTACAACAACCTCATCAGTTATCTCTCTGAGTATTTCTTCTATTTTAGCATCTTCCATACCCAGCACCGCAGCCATGGTCGATGGGTTTATCTCGCAGGCCTTTTGCATGGCCATAGCGCGCTTGTACACCAGCTTCAATCCATCTTCAAAGGACAGCACTTTATTAGCCACCAGCGCACTCAGTTCGCCCAGCGAATGCCCTGCCACCACATCCGGTATCAGGTCGGGGGTAGTATTAAAGAGTATCACGGAATGCAGGAACACCGCAGGCTGCGTTACCCTTGTTTGCTTCAGGTCTTCATCGGTACCGCCAAACATTATATCCGTTATGCGGAAACCCAGTATCTCATTTGCCTGCTCAAAATACTCCTTTGCCAGCGAGCTTTGCTCGTAAAGGCTCTTACCCATCCCGGCAAACTGTGCCCCCTGCCCGGGAAATATATATGCGTGCTTCATAAATATTTTTTTTACAGCCGCGAAAATAAGCTCAAATACACCAATCCGCAAACATTTACTTATAGCCCTATTGATGGCCTCTTTTTGTCCGTGAGCGAGGGGTATCGTATCTTTGCAATATGAATTGGATAGCGTTGACGGAGGAGACTCAATTAGAAACAATAAAACAGGAAAGCAGGCAGCAGCCTGTCATTATTTTCAAACACAGCACCCGCTGCGCCACAAGTGCGATGGCAAAAAATAGGCTGGAGCGGGAAGAAAGTCCCGAAGAAGTGAAATTCTATTTCCTCGACCTGATAAAGTATCGCCTCATCTCCAACAAAATAGCCGATGAATTTGGCGTGTACCACGAATCACCGCAAGTGCTGCTGATCAAAGATGCTGAATGCACCTACGATGAAAGCCACATTGGAATAAGCATGCAAGACATCAAGGAACAGATCAAATAATTTTGAAAACTAGCGGGATACCTATTACTAATTAACTGATCAACTAGTTAACTAGTCAACTATAGAACTAAATAGCCTTCCCTTTCCACTTCCCGCTCTTCAGGTAGATGAAGGAAGCCAGCAAAAGACTGCTCCAGTACACGAACTCCGATACCCATGCCCATTGCAGTGAGCTATGGTTGCGCTCTATTACCGTATAGCAGTACACCAGGTAGGTGCACACGCACGCTATTTCGATAAAGAGATTCACCACCGTATTCCCGGTACCTACTACCCCATTAAAGGCTACCGTAGACAGCGACATGATCATTGTTGCCACTACGATTACCTGCAAGCTGGGTACGGCAAAGTTGATAAGGTCTGCATCATTACTATATAGCCCCAGGAAGGTATGCGAAAATGCAAGCAGCACCACGCAGAGCACTGCGGTACACATCAAGCTCAGTTTGCTCACCTTCAGGATAACGCTGATCACCTGGCTCTGTTTGCCCTGGCCTATGATATTGCTCACCATGGTATTGCAAGTGGCTGCAAAGGCCCATGTTATTACGCCCACTATCCCAAATATGCTGCGCAGTATCTGCGAAGCGGCAAGCTCCTTCTGCCCCAGGTGCTCTATGAAAATGAAAAACACCTGCCAGCCGCCTATACTGAACAAAAATTGCACGATAAGCGGCGAGGCCACCGCCAATGTTCGTTTGGACAATTTGAAATCGAAAGTGAAATAACGCTGTACCGGGTAGCGCTCATACATCTTCCGGAAGTAGAATATCCCATACATAACAGCACAAGCTGCTATCTCAGACATGATGGAAGCTACGGCCGCGCCCCCCAGGCCCCACCGTGGGAAACCTAAATTGCCGAAGATCAGGGCATAGTCGAAAAAAATATTAACGATCGCCCCCACTATCGACCCGTATATCAGGAACCTCGATTTCTGTATGGATATGAAAAAAGAATTGGCTATCTGGGTCAGCATCAGGAACGGCAATCCCCAAACCCTTATATATAAAAAGTTGATGGTAAGGATGATATTATCACTATTGTGCAGGCTTAGCCCGAAGATGATAGGTGTGGCCCAAAGCGATAGCATCATCAAGCCCAGCGCGAACATCATTGCAAGCATGGCCCCGTTCACAAACACCCTTGCCAGCCCGCTGTCATCACCTTCGCCAGCCCTGCGCGCCATCTGCACCTGCATGCCGCTGCTCAGCCCATAGCCTATCATTGAAATGATCAGGTAAAATATCCCGCTCACCCCGTTCACACCCAGTTCACGTTCACCAAACCGCCCCAAAAAGGCGGTATTGGTAAGAAAGCTCACCTGCGGCACCAGGATGGCCAGCGATATAGGCGCTGCCAGTCTTATGATATCCTTATTAGTAACAGATACTTTCACCCCCGCGTTTTCATTGCCTGCAAAAAAACGCATTTATATCATATAAACCTCGTTGCCTACATATTTCTGAAAACAAGCCTGTGAATAATGACTATCATTCAAAACTTGGGTATTATATGTCCCTATTGTCGCAAAAATATTCTATAATTGTGTGCGTTTACATGACAGAGATAAGTAATAGTAATTTAAGCCAGCAAGTATATAATGCACACGGCGGCGATTCCCTGCTTAACCAGGTGAGGCGCGTGCTTTGCGTACTCATGCCAAGGGCATTGGCCATAGCTGGCTTTAGCGAGCACGGCGACCTGCTGATGATACGCTACAGCGATTACAAAAAGAACCTCCCTGCCTGGATTCTCGATTTTTTTGAGCACCAGTTTATCAACGAGCCCTTATTGTCCGATCCTAATAAAGTTACAGCCGCATTTATAGCCGGTGAAAAGAGCATGGTAGTACCGGAAGTGCTCTTTAATGAAACAACCGCGGAAGAGTGGATGAGGAAGATATACTTCGTGGAAGGTAACGAGATCATCAGCAAGCACAACCTGCGCGAGGATAAGTCCAACTATCTCTACGCATGGCCGGGCACTATCAAAAGCCTGATGACACGTTATTTTGGCAACGCCAAGATATTGCCTTTCGCTTCTTACCAGTTTTACAAACCATACAAATCAGAGTGCTCCCTGCAATGTTGCATAACGGGCGAGCACGTATATGGCACTTTGTATAATAACCGCACGCTCCACTGGCACCAGGTATTCCCCTACGACAACGCTGAGGACATAGCCTATCATATACGTCTGCTCTGCCAGCAGAACGATATCGACCCGCAAAAGATGGGACTGCAATGCACCATGTCCAATAAAAGTCTTACCGGTATCGTAAACGAACTGGCACAATACTTTCCCGAGCTTAAGGACGGCACCGGCAGTGTGGGTACCAACGACCGCAACTGGACGGGCACTATTTATTTGTTACAACAGCTTTACGCATGCGCATTGTAGGCGGCACATTCAGCGGAAGAAGATTCAGTCCTCCAACAAGTACACCGGCAAGGCCCACAACCGATATAGCAAAGGAAGGGCTCTTTAACATCCTGCAAAACATGCTCGATTTTGAAGAGGCTAAGACCTGTGATCTATTTGGCGGCACAGGTAGCATCAGCTATGAACTGGCATCGCGGGGCACCGAAGACCTTACACTCATAGAGCGCGACCAGGGCAATATCAATTTCATCAAAAAGACAGCCGGGGAGCTGGGCATTGAGGATAAGCTGCACATCATAAAGGGCGATGTATTCAAATTCATGAAGCAGAATACAGAGCAATACGATTTCATTTTCGCCGGCCCACCCTATGCGCTACCTAATATTGACGACCTGCCCATGCTGGTCTTCGAAAAAAATATGTTGGCGCCAAATGGTATCTTTGTGCTGGAGCATACCCCACGAAATGATTACCAGCAGCACCCGCATTTTAAGCGCATGAAAAATTACGGCACCACGATATTTTCTTTCTTTACACAACCTGCAGAATAGGCTATGCAACGTATCTGTTTGTTCCCCGGCACTTTCGATCCCATAACCCTGGGGCATATCGATATCATTGAGCGGGCCGTTTCTCTTTTCGATAAGCTCGTTATAGGCGTGGGCATCAACTCCTCCAAGCAACCTATGTTCAGCATTGAGCAGCGCACAGGTTGGTTCAAAGAGATATTTAAGAATGAACCCCGTGTTGAGGTAGTGGGATATGAAGGTCTTACCGTCGACTTCTGCAAAAAGATAAACGCACAATACATCCTTCGCGGCATCCGCTACGTCAGCGACTTTGAATACGAGAAAGCCATAGCTGATATGAACCGCATGCTGGAACCCGGCATTGAAACACTCTTCCTTACCTGCTCACCCAGCTATTCTACTATTTCCTCCACGCTTGTGCGCGATGTTATCCGCAACGGTGGCAATGTAAGCATGTTCGTTCCGAAGGAGGTGAAATTCTAACTGCACGGGAAGACATCTCCCAAAGTTAAAGACCCCGTCGGGGCCTTGTGATCTTCAATACATCAAAGGAATCACGGCTAATCGCCTGAACTCATTATTGATTGTAATATCATAAGCTATTCCGCCTTGCCATTGCCTTTTGCCTGTTATACCGTTGTGTTTCGATATTTAGCCGCTTCAGCAACAGGTACAATACAAGCCCGTCGTCTATCCAGCCCAGTACCGGTATGAAATCTGATATGAGGTCAAATGGGAAAAGAATATACGCAATGCCAAATATGATTGCCAGCGTGGTAAGGAACGACATTTTGTAGCGACCGCCGAAGGAGTCGCGTATCATTTGCCATAATGTTCTGCGGCTGTGAAACAAATGTGTTGCATGGCGTACATTTTTCACATGCCGCGCAGGTGTAAGTTTCGGCATATGCGGGGTATTTACTAAAGCAAATTTACACCCGCTAATGTTGGGGTATTGTTAAACAACAAGAGCGCGATTTTACTTTAACAAATAGTTCTTCGGGATAGTAAAAGGAAAATCTATCACCCGGTCGAAATCCATACTTAAGTAATTCATATCCAGGAAGTATTGCTGCCCGGCATTCGACATGTTAATAGCCCTGCTGAAAGAGAAAAACCTGTTGTCCACCAGCACGTAGTTAGCGTACTGTATTGCGGCCTGTGGCCCGCCCGGCTTCTTGTCGCGGAATTGCTCGCTGCGTATGGTGCTGTCGTTCTTATTATAAGTTACCTGTTGTATATAGTTAGGAGTTTCAGCCTGTAGAGACCAGGCACCGGCCAAACCGATCGCGTCCGTAATATTGCTGGTTTTATCCAACACATTGCCTACAATAATATTCTGCAGTATCGAATAATCCATGGGTGTAGGCAGCAATGCTTCGGCTTGCTTTAATGTCATCATCGTCACTGATTTATCCAGGTAGTTGATCATCTTAAAGCTATCGGGCGTTATATATATACGTGCCACCTGTACAATACCACCTAAGGCCGTAGCCGATACCCAAATGATCTTGTCTTTTTGTATACGGATGTTTGCGGTAAAATCCTTTTTGTCATCGCCAGCCTCGTAATGCATACGTGCCTTTCCTGCAAATGTTGTGTAATTTATGTCCTTATTCCAGATAGGAACAAGGCTGTCGATAAGAAGCTTTTTCTCGGGCGTTATCCCTTTTTCTTTATTCGCTATAGCAGTAGTGTCTGCCTTCTTAGTTACCGTTACGGTATTGGTCTCTTTATCATTTTTTTTACTTACTTTTTTGCTTGCCGTGCAGGCAGGCAGGTAGCATATTATAACCAACGCAGCAATTACAGCGAACCACTTATTCATACAGCTTCTTGTCTTTTATTTTTTTGTCCAGTTCCGGGTTGTCGTTTCCTTTTTCTTTGGCTTTCTTCCAGTTTTCCATCGCCTTATCTGCATTGTTCAGCTTATAGTAGATATCACCAAGGTGTTCATACAAAGTACCGTCGGCACTTTCTTTGCTGCCGGCTATTGCTTGCTCCTCATACTCTTTCGCTTTATCATACTTGCCCATTTTGAAAAGTATCCATGCATAAGTGTCCAGGAAGGTCGGCTCATTGGGCCTCAGCTCCAGTGAGTGCTTCGACATTTTTTCAGCTTCCTCCAGCCTCACTCCCCGCTCTGATAAATAATAACTGTAATTGTTCAGCATCGATGCATCATTGGGCTGCAGTCTCATGGCCCTGGCATAGCTGCTGTCGGATTGCACGTATTGTTTATCCATGTAATAGAGGTCCCCCAGTGTCGAGTACATTTCTGCCTGCAGTCCCGCATTACCATCGGGCTGCAGGTCAATAGCACGATTGATTGCTTTTGCAGCCCCGGTGTAGTCTTTTTTATTCATATGCCCCAGCCCGTTCAGAAAATGTGCAAGTGCCTGGTTGGGAAATAGCCTTATCGCTTTTTCGCTGTAGAAGATCAGCGAATCCGCATCTTTCTTTGCAGTATAGGCCGATAGCAAACGTTGCCACACATCGAAATGTGCCTGGTCTATCGCAAGCGATTTCTTGAACTGGACAGCGGCCTCCTCGGTCTTGCCGTTCATTATCAATATCTGCCCGTATATATCCTGCACCTGCGAATTGTCAACGCGCTGCGCTGCAAGACTGGCGGCTATATTTACAGCTTCCTTTTTTTTCAGGCTGTCGTCGCCTGCCTCTTGCATTAGCTCCACCAGCATGCCTATTTGCGTTTCTGCATCAAGGCCCTTGTTCAACACCAGCTTTTTCAGGTATTCAACATACTTTGCGCTGTCATTTATCCTCTTATAATGGTCTGCGATCCCGTATTGTATGCCAACATCGTCAGGCAACTGTTTTTGGGCCTTGTTGTATATTTCCATTGCCTTTTCAGGCTGTTTATTAATATCATACAGTTCTGCCATCAGCGCATAGTAGCGGCCTGTCGTAGGGTTTTCCTCTATCAGTCTCTGCGCTACTTTTGCCGCATTGTCCAGGTCATTCATGTTGCGGTATATCTGCAACTCTTGCTGCAAATAGGGCTCGTCATCACTGGTTTTTGCTATCAGTTGGTCCAGTATTGCCAGGGCTTCCTTATGCTTATCGGCACGCTCGTAGTTAAGCGCAGCCTTGAACAGGTAATCATTATTGCGCTTTTCATCTTTGGCCAGCTGGCTGTATACATCTGCAGCTTCACTGTAATTATTATCCATGCCTAGTATATTTGCATACTGCTCTTTATACCATTTGTTCTTATCGTTCAGCGCTATAGCTTTCTTAATATACTCGGTAGCCTTGCTTACGTTCTTATCTTTTATGTACAGTTTGGCAAGGTCGTAATATGGCGCTGCTTCTTCAGGTTTTAGAGCAACCACCCCTTGCAATAAGCTTACTGCCAGCTTGTCATCGTCCAGCATGCGTGCTTTTATGGCATCGTAATACATGGAGTCAGCCTTATCTTCTGTCCTCGTGAGCGGAATTTTTAGGTCCTGCCCTGTTGAAGGAAGATAAAAACAAGCTGTAAGCAATGTAACAGCTATATGAATAACACCTCTCCGGCTCAGCAAATTCATGATTGTGTAGAAAAATCGCCCAGGCTCAGTTCCTTCGGCTTTTCAGTGTAAGTTACGTTTTTACCCAATAGCGAGTTTTCAAATCCCGCATTTTTAACAACTGTATAAGCCTGCACTATACTATTTGATATCCTCGAATCCGACACCTCAACACCGGCCTCCAGGGATACAAAGGGGCCGATCACGGAGTTCTTTACCACAACGTTCTCACCCAGGAAGCAGGGAGCTATGATCACCGAATTTTCTACTTTGGCCGATTTGGCAACCAGTTGTTCGGTGTCCTTCTTAATATCCAGTATCCTTTGATTGGTATATATAGTAGCATCCTTGTTACCGCAGTCCAGCCATTCATCCACCTGGTCCATATAGAATTTCACGCCATTTTGCAGCATATGCTCCATAGCATCGGTTATCTGGTATTCTCCCTTCAATTTTATATCCTCATCTATCAGGCGCTGCAACTCCTTTTTTAATCCCTCACCATCCCTGAAATAATAGACCCCTATTATCGCCAGGTCCGACACGAACTCCTTCGGCTTTTCCACAAATGCCTCTATCTGGTTATTGGCAGTCAGCTTCACCACGCCGAATGCCGACGGGTCATCGATCTTCTGTGTCCACACAATAGCATCCTTACTTGTGTCTATACTAAAGGTAGCCTTGAACAATGTGTCCGCAAATGCTATGAACACATTCCCTTTCAGGCTCTCCGCTGCACACAATATGGCATGGGCTGTTCCCAACGCCTGCTCCTGGTAGCATATCTTTCCCTTTGCCCCCATTGCTTCCGCCACCTGGCAGAGGTGCACTTCTACATCCTTCCCAAATCCGGGCCCTATGATAAAGGCTATTTCATCTATCTTCTCTTTGCAAGTGGCTACTATATCTTCTACCAGGCGTTGCACTATTGGTTTGCCTGCAATAGGTATTAATGGCTTTGCGGTGGTTAAAGTATGTGGCCTCATTCTTTTGCCCATACCCGCCATTGGAATGATTATATTCATTGAATGCTTTTTGAATTTTGACTTTGAATTTTAACTTGCTAATGCGTCCCCGAGTGTCCAAATCCTCCGGCTCCCCGTTCTGTTCCTTCTAACTCATTTTTCAGCACCCACTCTGCTTTCTCATACCTTGCTATGATCATCTGGGCTATTCTTTCCCCATCTGTCAGTTCCTGCACTTCCGTGCTCAGGTTGATGATCGGCACCATTATCTCACCGCGATAATCGCTGTCTATTGTTCCCGGCGTATTTACCAGGCTGAGTCCTCGTTTTATTGCCAGGCCGCTCCTTGGCCTTATCTGCGCTTCGTAGCCATCAGGCAAGGCCATATACAGCCCTGTCGGTATCAGTCGGCGCTCCATGGGTTGCAGCCTTATGGGTTCAGGTAGCCATGCCCTCAGGTCCATACCTGATGAACCTGCTGTCTGGTATCCCGGCACCTCGTGTGGCGATTTATTTACAATAGATATATGTACAGGCATAAATGTGTGCGCAAAGGTAAGCACCAATAAATAAAAAACACTAACCCATACTGCGCCACCCTGCTTATAAAAGTATAGTGCCGCAAAGCGTTATCCTTATACTTATTGTTAAACCTTCATTATATTATTACTAATAGACATGTAAATATCAAAAAAGCAGTATGGAATGGTTAATTTTGTAGCAATTCAGTTTTCTAAAAATATAATTACTAAGCTGATCTGTAAATGGCATTGTTAGGAAATCTTATAGCACGTTCATTAGAAGTAAGGAAAAAGTTTCATCTTCCGGTAGCAACACCAATAGCTTACCAGCGGCATACTTTGCGACAGCTGCTGGACAAGGGTCAATACACGGCATTCGGAAAACATTACGGTTTTAATAATATTCTTAGCCGCGAGATCGATTTTGTGAAGGCTTTTCGCGAGCGGGTGCCGCTCTATACATATGACGAGATGGACAAGCAGTGGTGGTACCGCAATCGAATGGGTGAGGAAAATGTGAGCTGGCCCGGGAAAGTGAAATATTTTGCCCTTAGCTCCGGCACATCAGAATCTGCCAGCAAACACATACCCGTCACGCAGGACACCATAAAGTCCATAAACAAGGTTGGCTTCAAGCAGCTATGCAGCATGGCCAATTTCAAGGTGCCTGCAGTAGCATTTGGTAAGGGTATCCTGATGCTGGGTGGCACTACCTCGCTCTTTGAGCAGGGCGACTACTACGAGGGCGATATGAGTGGCATAAGCGCCATCAATATGCCTCGCTGGCTATCTTCATTGCTATATAAGCCGGGCCAGAAAATATCCAAACGCCCGAAATGGGAAGACCGTATAAGGCTCATCGTGCGCAACGCACCCAAGTGGGACGTGGGCACCATCTGCGGTGTACCTGCCTGGGTACAGATAGTGCTTGAAGAAGTAATAAAATACCATAAGGTTAAGAACATACACGAGATATGGCCCAACCTTACTATTTATATACATGGTGGTGTTTCATTCGAACCTTACCGCGATAGTTTCAAAAAACTCCTGGGTAAGCCTATTAAGTTCATTGAAACATACATGGCATCCGAGGGTTCCTTCGGTTTCCAGGCCCGGCCCAATGCAGGTATAAAGCTGGTACTTAATGCCGGTGTTTTCTTCGAGTTCGTTCCCTTTACTGCTGATAATTTTGACGAGGATGGCGAGCCCAAACCCAACCCGGTCACATATACCATAGACGAGGTGCAGGAGAATGTTGAATATGCTGTAATGATCAGCACCTGCTCAGGCGCCTGGCGTTATATCATAGGCGATGTGCTGAAGTTCACCAATGCGAAAGAGCACGAGATAATGATAGTGGGCCGTACCAAGCAATTCCTTAGCCTCTGTGGAGAACACATGTCCATCGACAATATGAACAAGGCGATTGATACTGTTGCTAAAAAGCTTAAGATCACCATTCGCGAGTTCACCGTTGCAGGCTTTAAATACGACAATCTCTTCGCACATCGCTGGTATATTGGTTGCGATGATCCTGCAATAGATGCCAACGAGGTACGCCGTGTGCTGGATGAAACGCTTTGCATAATAAACGACGATTACGCTGTAGAGCGCACATCAGCACTCAAGGAAGTTTTTGTGGAGGTGATACCTAATGCACTATTCTACGATTATATGCGCCATAAAGGTAAAGAAGGGGCAATGAACAAATTTCCCCGAGTGCTCAAAGGCACAAAGCTGCAAGACTGGGAAGCATTCGTCAGCAAGCAGCAGGTACCGGTGCTTTCATCAACGCACTAAATTTCTTTATTTTATTTTCATCAAAGCCCCGGTATTACCGGGGCTTTTCCTGTTCGGTTAACCAGCATTTACTGCATCTTCATGATATCAGTTTCAAATTTTCCCCTCTTTGATATCATCCACCACCTGCGGATCTAATAAGGTGCTTGTGTCACCAAGGTTAGCCATATCACCTTCAGCTATCTTACGCAGTATGCGGCGCATTATCTTGCCGCTGCGTGTTTTGGGCAATCCTTTTACAAATTGTATCTTGTCGGGCTTTGCTATCGCACCTATAATACGGGTAACCGTCTGCAATATATCCCGCCTAGTGAGCTCGTCATCCCCATGTGTATTACTGTGTATCACGTAGGCATATATCCCCTGCCCTTTCAGATCGTGGGGATAACCTACTACAGCACTCTCTACCACACCTTCATGCATATTGATGGCATTCTCCACCTCTGCAGTGCCTATACGGTGCCCGCTCACGTTCAGCACATCATCCACCCTGCCGGTAATTCTATAGTTACCGTCCTCATCCCTATGGCAGCCGTCACCTGTAAAATACAAACCGGGATATGCCGTAAAATAATTGGTCCTGCAGCGTTCATGATCACCGTAGGTGGTGCGTATGATAGAGGGCCATGGGAACTTGATACATAAGTTGCCACTCACGTCATTGCCCGCTATCTCATTCCCCTGCTCATCCATCAGTGCAGGCTGTATACCCGGCAGCGGCAGTGTAGCATACGATGGCTTTGCGGGTGTAACTCCCGCAAGGTTCGATATCATGATACCGCCTGTTTCCGTTTGCCACCATGTATCTACGATCGGGCATCTACCCTTACCAATATATTTATCAAACCAATGCCATGCTTCTTCATTGATAGGCTCGCCTACCGAGCCCAATATCCGCAAGCTGCTTAGATCATGCCCCTCTATATGTTCCGCACCGTATGCCATCAGGCTTCGGATGGCTGTAGGAGCCGTGTACAGGATGTTTACTTTATGCTTGTCCACTATATCCCAAAACCTTCCGGAGTCAGGCCATGTCGGTATGCCCTCGAACATCAGCACCGTAGCACCTGCACACAGAGGACCGTACACTATATAGCTATGCCCTGTTATCCAGCCCACATCGGCGGTACAGAAGTGTACCTCTCCCGGCTTGTATTGGAACACGTTCACAAAAGAGTAGGCTGTATAGACCATATACCCTCCGCAAGTATGCACCACGCCCTTAGGCTTTCCCGTTGAGCCTGATGTATATAGTATGAACAGCGGGTCTTCCGCATCCATTATCTCTGCGGGGCAGTTCGCATCAGCTTTATCCATTTCATCCTGCCACCAGACGTCCCTGCCCTTTATCATACTCACAGGTGTTTTAGTACGCAGCAGCACAATCACTTTCTTTACAAAAGCGCATTGCTCCAGTGCATCGTCTATCACGGCTTTCAGCGGTATTTCTTTAGCACCCCGATATGCCCCATCGCCCGTAATGATATATTCTGCTTGCGCATCCTGCAGCCTGTCGGCTATACTGCGCGCACTAAAGCCCCCAAAAATTACGGAATGTATGGCCCCGATCCTTGCGCATGCCAGTACGGCTATTGCCAGTTCCGGCACCATACCCATATAGATGCACACCCTGTCGCCCTTCTTCACACCATTATTCTTGAGCACATTGGCAAAGCGGCATACCTGCTCATGCAGTTCCTTGTAGCTAAGCACCCTATGATCTTCCTTAGGGTCGTTCGGCTCCCAAATTATAGCAGGCACATCGCCTTTTGCCTCAAGATGCCTGTCCAGGCAGTTCTCTGTTATATTCAGCTTGCCTCCTATGAACCATTGCACATCGGGCCCCTCAAAGTTCCAGTCGAGTACCTTATCCCAGCGTTTGTGCCAGTGGAAATTGCCGGCTACATCGGCCCAAAAGGCTTCGGGTGCCTCCACACTTCTTTTCCATGCCGCTTTATATTCCTCAAGCGAGCCTATTTGATACGGATATGACATAAATATATAAGATTAATGATAGCCGAAGTAAATTTACTAAATTGGATATTGAGATGGAGGCTTTATGTATTAACATCCGGCCATTATTAAATACATTTGTCCCATTATTAGTTTACAAGATACTGAATGAGTTTATTAAGCCAGCTTTCCGAATCCCTGACAGGCTCAGAGATAGTGCGTCTCGGTAATGAGATAGCAGACCGTATACGACAGGGGGAGAAGATATACAACTACACCATCGGCGATTTTGACCCGAAGATATTCCCGATACCACAGGAGCTGGAGCAACTGATCATAGAAGCCTATAAGAACAACTATACCAACTACCCGCCCGGCGATGGCTTACTGGAACTAAGGCAAGCCGTGGCTGCCTTCATAAAAGACCGACAAGGCATCGAGTACGGCATCAACGAGGTACTGATCGCTTCAGGCGGCAGGCCGCTCATCTACTCCCTGTTCAAGACGATAGTAGATGAGGGCGATAAGGTGATCTATGCTGTACCCTCATGGAACAATAACCATTACACCCATATGAACCATGGGGAACATTGTGTAGTGGAAGCCCTGCCCGAGAATAACTTCATGCCTACGGCGGCCGATATAAAGCCCCATATAGAAGATGCTACGCTGATATGCCTCTGCAGCCCGCAAAACCCCACCGGCACTACGCTTAACAAAGCAGCGTTGGCAGAGATATGCGATATGGTGCTTGAAGAGAACAGCAGGCGCACAGGCGATACCAAGAAGCTCTACATCATGTTCGACCAGATGTATGGGGTACTTACCTATGGCAGCACCCGCCATTATGACCCCGTATCACTAAGGCCGGAGATGAAGCAGTACACCATCTTTGTAGATGGCATTTCCAAAGCCTTTGCTGCCACGGGTGTGCGTGTGGGCTGGTCACTAGGCCCGGCAAAGGTGATAGCCAAAATGAAAGCCCTGCTCAGCCATATAGGTGCATGGGCACCCATGGCCGAGCAGAAGGCCACAGCCCAATACCTGGTGCAGAAAGATGCCATCGACAAATACCTTAGCCAGTTCAAAGCAGCCATCGAAGAGCGTCTTGTGACTATATACAATGGCTTCATTGCGCTCAAAGAAAAAGGTTATCCCGTTGACGCCATTACCCCACAGGCTGCCATATACCTTACCATTAAGGTGGACCTGCGCGGCCGCACAGCTAATGACAAGTTCCTGGAGACCCAGGGGGATGTGACCAGCTATATACTGGACGAAGCGAAGCTGGCCATTGTGCCCTTTTACGCCTTTGGTGCCGGTAAGCAGTCGCCATGGTACAGGCTGAGTGTAGGTACCTGCTCGCTGGAAGAAATAAAAGAAATGTTCGACAAGCTGGAAGCAGCACTACAAAAAACCACTTAATGGAAGCTATCACACTGGACGGGAACCTATTCTTCAAGCTGCGCTTCAACACCATGCATGGCGATACCGACTTTTATTGGCGTATCATCATCAATGATGAAGAGTACCTGGCCCGTACGCTCAACTGTATGGTCAATACTTTTTCCGATGAGTCCTTCGACAAGAAGGCCAATGCTACCAAGTGGCATATTGCGGGTATCTGCCAACACTTTAAGATAGACGAAGAAGGCAATGCTTCCTTCAGCAATTAGTGCTGTACATCCAGCTTAAATGTTTGCCTTGCACTTGCCGTTGCAACATTGACAAAGTACAAACCTTGTGGCAATTTTTCCACCTGTATTTCTGCCAGGTTATTACCTGCATTATAGTTCCCGCTTGTTTCGCTGAGCAGCCTTCCGCTTATATCCATTAGTTGCACACTCACTTTTTCCTTTTGCGCCAATGTAAAATAAACATTGGCTACATCCGCTGCAGGATTAGGGTATACGCCGGCATTCATTGAGCCTGCTTTTATATTGTTCACCAATAAGTAACCCGGCAGCTCAGCGCTGTTCAGTATGGTGCTGTCGTCATAACGTATGAGCATCACAATGGCCTTCAGCTTGTTCACATTCCATGAAGGGTCGATATTCGTTTGAAAGGTGTAATCTTGCGTAGCATTATGCAACAGGGCCTGTGGCAGCATGCCGGGATCGCCCTGGGGCCATGGTATAGCGTTCCTTGCCACATGCTCGTAGTGCATATTTGCTGCAGGTATTATGCCCGGCATATTCTCATAGCCACCCATGGTGCCATGCGAATGGTTATTGTAGTAGTTCGATTGGTTGTACTGGCTGCCTGTACCAGTCACCCCATCCTCGGTTAGCACCATCACCAGCCGGAAATCGCCGTACATATCTATGGCCGAAGTGGTATGTGCATTCACGGTTAGCTGGTTACCCGCAAGGCCACCGTCTACAGCAAGGCCGGCAAAGCCGAAGTAATTTTTTTGTTCCGAAACGTACTTAAAGAAATGTCCCTGTCCTGCATCCATGCGCCTGTCGAAGAGGAAATAAGGCGTATAATATTGGTTAAGGTTGTAGAGGTACTGCGGATAGCCGGGCACTTCCATCACATCACCATCGTGCACTATGATCCTTGATACATCCGCAATGTCAGCAACCAGTTCCATATAGGTATACACCATCGGCCCCATCGTATCCCATGTAGCAGAGCCTGCCTCTATGACCAGCCTCTTCGCGGGCATGAAATATGCGCCCCTTATGGCCGTGAAGGCGCTGTCGTTATATGCATAAGCATCGCCGGGCAGTTCCACCCACATCTTTACGTCGTGCCTGGCATCGTCCAGTACCGTATCGGGCACCAAATGTGTGAAGTCGCAAATAGTAAAGCGGGGGATATGTACATTGGATATAAGGCACTGCTGCACGGGATTGGCATCCTGCTGATACTTCACTACGAATGAGGTGACCGTATCGAGCCCTGCGTTAAACACCCGCGCCTTATGCACAAAGCCCTGGTTGATCGTCACGTAACTTTCCAGTGTGTCGAGTGGGCTTACGTATTCCAGCATCAGGTCTTTATTAGCAGGCTTGAAGACCTGCACGTTATCCACCGCCCAACCCATCATGCTTTCGCCATCATCGCTATAACGGAAGCCTACCCGGAGATCGGGAACATTGCTATATGCCGAGAGGTCGACGAAGCGCGTATCAAAGTCATCCAATACAGCGTTTACAGGCACATCCTGCACTACCGTCCAATTGGCGCCGCCGTTGGTGGAAACCTCGACGGTGGCGTGCTCCACATGCCCGTTCACACTGTCTCTCCTGAAGTAAGAGTCATACCGCAGCCATGCGCCGCTTATGCCGCTGAGGTTGATGGCAGGTGTGAACATGAACACATTGCTATTGTCGGGATTGGAAGGATGTGCTGGATCGGGGCAATCAACTATTGCCGCCACTAGTGACTTGCCGGGTATACCAAAGCACAAACCATTAGACGCAGCAGGTACTGCCCGCCATGGCACTACGCCTGTGTACTGGTGTGTCCAGCCCGGTATGTTATAGCTGATGAAACTGTTGAAATCCTGGTTGAATATTACCTGCTGTGCTTCAGCATACAGCGATAATGAAAGAAGCAATAAGAATGTAGCATATCGTTTCATAGAAAAGCGGCAATTAATGTGCACACAAAAGTTAGCATTTTTATTTACTAATACATGATCAATTGAAGGTTTTACAGATAAGTGACAATGTCAAAATTGCTACAGGATATCCACATTCCCATCACAAAAAGTGAATGGAGCCATTGAGAATTGAGCCATTCTGCCATTATCAAAATTTGTGAATATCCTTTTTTGCAAAAAATAATTCCCCACCCGACCTTTGTGCCGAAATTGATATTTTTTATGAACCTTCTTCACTATCTATTATTACCACGCGCTTCGCCCTGGCCCCCATGCTGGGGCAAGAATGCTGCCTTGCCTTTGTGCGTTAGCGTTGTTGTGCCTTCCCCCAACACATTCCCTCCAAATTCTATTTTTCACATTAAACACTACACATGATAAAACCACAAGAACATAATTCAGCCCGCGAGCTCTTTTTCCAAACCGACCATTCACAGGCCGAGATCGCAAGGCAAGTTGGCGTCGAAGCCAAGACGGTAAACCTATGGGTAAAGAACGGGCGCTGGAAAGAAATAAAAGAAGCCGCTCGCCGCACACCATCCATATTGGTCGAGCAATACTTTACTCAGCTTGCTGAGCTAAATAATGCCATCGCCAACCGCGACGAAGGTAGCCGCTTCCCCACACTCAAAGAAGCCGAGACCATGCGCAAACTCATAGTCTGCATAAACAACATCCAGAAGCAAACATCATTAGGTGCAAGCATAGATGTTGTACAAAATTTCCTCGGCCGCGTTAGTAGTCGCGATAACGAACTCGCACAAAAAGTAATACCCTACGCCAATGAATATCTGCAAGGCAAAGAACTGAACGGTCACAGGCCCTTCGAGCTCGCCTACGATGTCCTCGACCATAGTCAATCCATAGTCAATGAACAGTCATCTGAAATTCCCTCTTTGAAGGGGGACGTTCCGGCATCAATGAATATTGATGCGGAACAGGGAGATGTAACTACTCGCGACGAACAAAGCCCAACAGAGATCCCACCTTCAGACCATAGTCAATCCATACCTGTCCCGGCTCAGACGGGAGTCAATGACGAGTCATTAAATGAACAGGAGCAGGTAATTTACCTACCCAGATGCATCCGCGATCCCAACGATCCTTACACATTTTACTACGACAAAATAACCAGGCGTACAGCAGACAGCCCCAAATACGGCAAGCCACCCGATGGCTTCCGTGAGGTGCCTAAAAAAGATTGTCTCGATAAAGACTATTATGGCAAAGGCTTCGGCCGCTACAATTGGTTGTAGCTCAATTTGGCATTATTTGTGTTGCACCACATTCATTAAACCTATTGTATGCGCAAAACTTTATCAGGCATAGTCTTACTCACAGTCCTTTGTTGCGGCAGCTTGCGGGCACAGCATTACCATTTCCCGCATCACTCGGATGCCTACAATTCTGTGTACGAACTGGGGCGGCATGAAATAAGGCTCAGCGCCGGTGCATTCAGTACCGACCAGGATGCAGGTATATCGCAGCGCAAATACACCGGCTTTGATTTTCCCTCCAGCCTTTCCTTTGCCGATTTTCTTGGCTACAGGTATCACCTGGCCAAATGGCTGGCGATAGGTATTGCAGCGGGAATAGATTATCAAAGCGGCAAGACCACGAACTATTCAAAAATGAACGACAACCGGGAAACGGGCCATTATAAACGCTGCGCATATACTATCGCCAACGATTATACCTTCACCTTTATCGACCTTGAGACCTTCCAGATGTACGGGGGCTTCGGTGCAGGCTACACTTACTATAACGATAGCCGTACGCTTGATGAGGATTACTATGATAATTTATCGTCTTACCAACTGGAGCGCGCAGGCCCACGCACAAAGGAAACGCATACCCAACATGTGAACGGACAAGTAACCGTACTGGGCATAAAGGGTAATGGCCCGGCGGCTTTTTTCTTCGAGCTGGGCTATGGCTATAAAGGCATAATGTGCCTGGGTATCAATGCACGGTTTTAGGCCCCGTAACACATAAAGCAAGCCTCATAAAGAGATGGACAATAGGCAGGTATTAGTTACCTTTGCAACGCTTTTAGAATCTCTAATATATAGAATGTCCGACATACGACCTTTTCTCAGGCTTAGTGGTTTGGAACCGCTTACCCTGAGGCCCGAAACCAATTTTGTGAACATAGGGGAACGCACTAACGTGACGGGCTCCAAGAAATTTGCGCGCCTCATACGTGAGAACAAGTATGAGGAAGCATTGTCGGTGGCAAGGCAACAGGTGGAAAGCGGCGCACAGATACTGGATGTGAATATGGATGATGCCCTGCTGGATGGCGAGCTGGCTATGACCACCTTCATCAACCTGCTGCAGGCGGAACCCGATATTGCCAAAATACCCATCATGCTCGACTCCTCTAAATTTTCCATCATAGAGGCGGGACTGAAATGCGTGCAGGGCAAATGTATCGTTAACTCCATATCACTAAAAGAAGGCGAGGAGAAATTCATAGAGCAGGGATTCACTTGTCGCAGCTACGGTGCTGCGGTAATAGTAATGGCCTTTGATGAGAATGGCCAGGCCGATAGCCTGGAGCGCCGCGTGAGCATTTGCGAACGGGCCTATAAAATACTTACGAAGCAGGTAGGCTTCCATCCTGAAGACATCATTTTTGATCCCAACATATTTGCGATAGCTACGGGCATTGAAGAGCATAATAATTACGCGGTCGAGTTCATAGAGGCTACGCGCATCATAAAACAAAAAATGCCCCTTACGCGTGTAAGTGGTGGTGTGAGCAATGTGTCCTTTTCCTTTCGTGGTAACGATACCGTGCGCGAGGCAATACATAGTGTGTTCCTGCTGCATGCTATTGAAGCTGGCATGGATATGGGCATAGTGAATGCCGGCGCTTTGCAGGTATACTCCGAGATAGATCCCGTGTTGCGTGAGCTGTGCGAGGATGTGGTGATGAATAAACGCCCTGACGCAACAGAACGGCTGGTGAACTTTGCGGAGACCGTTAAAGCAAAAGGGAAGGAAGAAAAGAGAGACGATGCATGGCGCGGCACCAGTGTGGAAGAACGCCTGAAACATTCCCTGGTGAATGGCATTACCGATTTTATAGAGCTGGATACCGAAGAAGCAAGGCAAAAGTATGCACGTCCGCTGGAAGTGATAGAAGGGCCGCTGATGGATGGTATGAACGTGGTGGGTGACCTGTTTGGCAGTGGCAAGATGTTCCTGCCGCAGGTGGTGAAGAGCGCGCGCGTAATGAAGAAGAGCGTAGCGGTGCTAACACCCTATATAGAAGCTGAAAAAGAAGTACGCCGACAGGCGCACGAAGATGCAGGCACCGTGAACGAAGAAACCGCCGGTGCCGCCAAGATACTCATGGCAACTGTAAAAGGCGATGTGCATGACATAGGCAAGAACATAGTAGGCGTTGTGCTGGGCTGTAACGGTTACGATGTTATAGACCTGGGCGTAATGGTGCACACCGATAAGATACTGGATACTGCTATAAAAGAAAATGTGGACATCATTGGTCTTAGCGGCCTCATCACCCCATCGCTGGATGAGATGGTGCATGTGGCTAAGGAGATGAAACGCAGGGGCATGAAGCAGCCGCTGCTGATAGGCGGTGCAACCACATCGCGCACGCATACTGCAGTGAGGATAGCGCCTGAATATGATAATGGTGTAGTGTATGTATTGGATGCAAGTCGCAGCGTGACCGTAGCCGGCAGCCTGCTGAATAATGACAATAAGACCGAATTCTTAACTAATATAGATACAGAGTACGCCAAGCTGCGTACTGACTTTGCCAATAAAAAAACGGCTAAACAGTATATACCTTATTCAGAGGCACAGAATAAAGGCGTACAGATAGACTGGAACAACTATACCCCACCCGCTCCACAATTCACCGGCACTAAGGTATTTGCCGACTACGACCTTAACGAGATAAGGCAATATATTGACTGGGGGCCTTTCTTTATAGCATGGGAGATGAAAGGTAAATACCCTGCTATACTTAGCGATGAGTATGCAGGCAAGGAGGCTACCAAGCTCTTCAACGATGCTAATGCGATGCTGGATAAAATAGTGAATGAAAAATGGCTTACTGCAAAAGGCGTGATAGGTTTCTGGCAAACCAGCAGGCCCGCTCCTGATACTATTATAGTGCGCGATGATAATGGCAATGAGCTGCACAGGCTGGAACACCTTCGTCAGCAGGTAAAGAAAGCTGCAGGCCAACCGCAATTCTCACTGGCCGATTTTATAAGCCCTGTGCAGAGCGATTATGTAGGCGCATTTGCCGTAAGTATACATGGCATTGAGCCACACTTGCAGCGCTTCATGGATAACCACGACGACTATAATAAAATAATGCTGCAGGCAATGGCGGATCGCCTGGCCGAAGCATTTGCCGAAGTACTGCACCTGAAGACCAGGAAAGAATACTGGGGCTATGATGCAGATGAGAACCTGCCTGTAGAAGAACTGGTGAAAGAAGAGTATCGTGGTATACGCCCTGCACCGGGCTACCCTGCCTGTCCCGACCATACTGAAAAGTATAAGCTGTTCGACCTGCTGGGCGCTACAGAGCATGCAGGTATACAGCTTACTGAATCATTAGCCATGTACCCGGGGGCCTCGGTATGCGGCTGGTATTTCAGCCATCCCCAAAGCACTTACTTTGGCATAGGCCATATAGAGCAAGACCAGCTGGAAGACTATACAAAAAGAAAAGGCCTGCCTGCCGACGAAATGGCAAAATGGCTTTCACCGATATTAGAATAACTTAATTAGATTTGTTATAGAAACAATTGAAATGGAAACAAAACATTTATCATATTTAAAGGTTGAGAATTTTAAGAAGTTCGATTCCTTGGAAGTAAATGATATTGGTACATTCAATCTCATCGTAGGTGATAATAATGTGGGGAAAACTACAATGCTGGAGGCATTATTGTTTGATGACGCGAGTGTAAATCAACTAATGAGAAATTTTTTAAACACCTTGGCTATTAGGAAATTAGACTTGCGTAATCATAAAAATGTAAACTATTTCGATTTATTTACGAATAAGAACAATAGAAAAATTTTATACGAATTTAAATATCACAGTTCGCAGACAAATCGCCTAAGTTTAAGAGTAAAACATAGAAGCGAAATATCTACTGAAGAGGCACACAAGCTTGGCGCATATATATTGTTAAATGACCGTTCACAATACTTGCTGGAATTTCTTTTGAATGGGGAAAAACAATTAAAATTTATAGATGACATATACACGAGTCAAATATATTACCCGCTTATATCGTTTGACACAATTTATGATAGCGATCTTGTAGAGTTTTTCTCCAAAATCTCCCTTGACAACGATAAATTTGACGATTTTAGAAATGCACTGCGTTATTTTCTTCCTAAACTAAATTCGGTAGAGATAAATAATGCAATTATCCCCCAAGAATCGACGTTGATAATAAGAGAAGATGAGAACATTCGTCCTTTAGCGGTATATGGAGATGGTTTTAAGAAATTTTTTAGATATCTGCTGGAAATTGACTTGTGCGAAAATAACAGGCTGATGATGGATGAAATTGACACAGGCATACATTATAGTAGAATGAAAGATTTTATTGAAAAAGTCCTGACTGCTGCAAAAAATAAAAATGTACAAATTTTTGCGACGACCCATTCTAAGGAGTGCATTGAATATTATACACAGGCAATACGAGAGTTGGGGTTTGAAGATAAAAGCAGAATAATAAAACTTGCTGATACAAAAAGCGGCATAAAAGCATATACATCCCGATTTGAAGAATTTAATAACTCCTTGCTGGCCGAAAGTGAAATAAGGTAAAATGAAAGAGTTCAGAATATTCACAGAAAGCAAAGCCGACATTAAATTCCTTCGTGACTACATTGAAGAAATTTTTGAAGAAAATTTAGGTGATAATTATTTTGACCCTCTGTTTTCATGGTCTGGATACAAAGCTGGTGGGAATGTGAAAGAGGCTATTCGTGAGAATCATGACAATGAGAGAATAACCATACTAATACTTGACGGTGATGGTGATATAGAACAACGAAGAGAAGAAGTGATAAATGATTTCAAGGGATATGGAATACCTGTGATGCTATTCTTATTTCCAAACGATAGTGCAAACGGTTGTTTGGAAAATCTACTTAGTGAAATTGCGGTTCATCGCAACCTAATAGAGTGCTTCGAAGGATACGAACAGTGTATAAATGGTTATAACGTACCGGTAATTAAGGGGAGAATATATGCGTATCTCGAGGCATTATTGCCCGAACAGGCCCGGAGAAATAATGCAATAAAGGAAGAAAATAGAAATTACAGAATACAGGAATATTGGAATTTAAATCATAATTTTTTAGAGCCATTAAAGCAATTCTTATCTCCCTTTTTACTCGATTCAGATGAATAGCCCCGATATTGTTGTTAACGAGCCGAAGCCGGTAAATTCTAAGTTCCTGCGTGTGCTGGCTACTACAGCTTCTTATGTTTTCCATCCCGTGTTCATGCCTACAGTGATGACACTGGCGCTGTACAAGCTGGCACCCGTTAGCTTCGCCGGCATGGACATGCAGTTGCTGAAACTGTGGTTGCTCCGTATCGGAATCTCTACATTATTCTTTCCGCTGCTAAGTGTACTGTTAATGAAAGCGCTGGGTTTTATTCAAAGCATACAGCTACATACTACCAAAGACCGTATCATTCCGCTTATCAGCACCATGATATTCTATTTCTGGGCAGAGCATGTGGCGGCTAACGTTCCCAATACACCGCTGATCCTGCGGGTGCTCTTAATGGGCGCTTACTGGGGTATCATACTGATGTTCCTGGTGAATATCTTCTTTAAGATCAGCATGCACACTACTGCCGCAGGCGGCATGGTAGGCATCCTCATAGTGCTTATGATCATAAGCCCTGTGAATATGGTGGTGCCACTGTTCATTGCGCTGGCCATCTCAGGCATCATAGGCACTGCACGAATGTTGCTGGGCGCGCATAAAATATGGGAGATATGGCTGGGCTATATACTGGGCGTGCTGGTAATGCCCGCGGCCTACCTGTATTTGAGATAACAAAAAAAGGTATGCCCGGAAGCATACCCTTTTAGAAAGAATATAATAACGACTAATACCTGTAATGATCCGCTTTGAAGGGGCCATTTTTGGCAATGCCGAGGTATTCAGATTGTGCATCTGTAAGCTCTTCGAGCTCAACACCAATTTTAGCAAGGTGCAGGCGTGCTACTTTTTCATCAAGATGCTTTGGCAGCACATATACTTTGTTCTCGTAGCTGGCGTGGTTTGCCCACAGTTCCATCTGCGCAAGTGTCTGGTTGCTGAATGAGTTACTCATTACAAAGCTAGGGTGGCCGGTAGCACAACCAAGATTTACAAGACGGCCTTCGGCAAGTACGATAACGTCTTTGCCATCGATGTTGTAAAGATCAACCTGTGGCTTGATGGTATCTTTAGTATGGCCGTAGCTCTTATTGATCCATGCCATGTCTATTTCGATATCGAAGTGGCCGATGTTACAAACAATAGCCTTGTCCTTCATCAACCTGAAATGCTTTTCTGTGATCAGGTCGCGGCAGCCTGAAGCAGTAACAATGATATCTGCTTCTTTAACGGCATCAATCATCTTCTTCACTTCAAAACCGTCCATTGCAGCCTGCAGGGCGCATATAGGATCGATCTCGGTAACGATAACACGGGCACCGGCGCCACGCAGTGATTCTGCAGAGCCTTTACCCACATCGCCATAACCACCTACAACGGCAACTTTACCTGCCATCATTACATCGGTAGCGCGGCGGATAGAATCAACCAGTGATTCTTTACAGCCGTATTTATTATCGAACTTAGATTTGGTAACTGAGTCGTTCACGTTGATAGCAGGTATTGGCAAAGTGCCTTTCTGCATCCTTTCGTAAAGACGATGTACACCTGTAGTAGTTTCTTCACTAAGGCCTTTGATGTGCTGAATGAGCTCAGTATAGTTATCGAATACGATGTTGGTAAGGTCACCACCATCATCGAGTATCATGTTCAGCGGACGATCTTCGCTGCCGAAGAATAATGTCTGCTCAATGCACCAGTCAGCTTCCTGCTGAGTCTGGCCTTTCCAGGCGAAGACGCCGATACCTGCAGCAGCTATAGCAGCAGCAGCATGATCTTGAGTAGAGAATATATTACATGAGCTCCAGCGTACTTCTGCACCCAATTCTACGAGCGTTTCGATCAGCACCGCGGTTTGGATTGTCATGTGCAGGCAACCGGCTATGCGGGCACCAGCCAATGGTTTTTGTGCACCAAACTCAGCACGGATCGACATCAGGCCGGGCATTTCTGCTTCAGCCAGCTTTATTTCTTTACGACCCCATTCTGCGAGGCTGATATCCTTAACCTTGTAAGGCAACTTAAAATCAATGTTAGAACGAGTCATTGTACTCATGATATATTTTTTATTATTTACGATTTTCAAAATAAGATGGCAAAGATACAGAATCCCCTGCTAATATTTGGTCAATAAAAGCAGGGGGAAAGTAAATAACATTAAAGATGACTAAATGTTCAGGGCAGCCCTTTATTTTCTAAATCAAGATGAAACAAAAGGCATATTGACAATGGAAGAGCTATTCCAGTTATCTCATGTATGGGACTATAAAAAGTACTCTTTATTATCAATATCAAATGACATAAAATAGTAAAGGCCTCCTGAAGGAAGCCGTTACTATTTTTAAGCGCTTTATTTAAGCGTTCATATATGCTTTGATCTTCGCCTTAAGGGCAGCGCTGGCCGGCACGAGGGGCATGCGCAGTACATTTTCGCAGATACCCATTTCGGCTAGTGCGCATTTGACACCAACGGGATTTCCTTCAGCAAATAAAAGGTCTATCCCGGTGAGCAGTTTGTAATGTATCTTCCTTGCCTTATCGAGCTTGCCTACGATGGAAAGGTTTATCATTTCTGTGAACTCGCGCGTAAAACAATTGGCTGCTACAGATATAACACCCTCCATACCTATGGCAATATGCGCCATTGCCAGGTTATCATCGCCGGAAAGCACTACGAAATTGTCAGGCTTTTGCTGGATGATCTCCATACACTGCACCATGTTACCGCTTGCTTCTTTTATGCCTATTATATTAGGTATATCGTTGGCCAGTTTTATAACTGTAGCGGGCAGTATATTACAACCCGTGCGGCCGGGTACATTATAAAGAATGATCGGCTTGTCGGTAGCTTCGGCTATGGTCTTAAAATGTTTATAAAGGCCCTCCTGCGATGGTTTGTTGTAATAAGGCGTTACGCTGAGGCCACCATCAACATCAGTAAGATCAAACAATTTTATTTGCTTCAGTAACTCAGCGGTGTTATTGCCACCAATACCACAGATCAGGGGAACTCTTTTTGCGCACTTTGCGACCACGCATGCCAGAACATCCCTTTTTTCCTCATCGCTGAGTGTTGGCGTTTCGGCAGTGGTGCCTAATGCTACGAGAAAATCAACGTGATTACTGATCACATGATCAACTAATTTTTCAAGCGCTTTGTAATCAACCTGTTCATTTTTTAAAAATGGAGTAACCAATGCTACCCCAGTGCCCCGGAATTGACTTTGCATTTTTTGTGGTTTTAAAAAAAATTATTAAATCACTTCATCATAAAAACCCATTTGGGAAAACTTCCCTATGCGTTGTTCGATACGGGTTTCGGGGGCGATACGGGAGAGTTCGGTAAGTGAATTAAGGAGATATTGTTTTAGGGTGTTGGCCATGGCTTCCGGGTTTGCATGCGCGCCACCTAAAGGTTCGGGTATCACACCATCGACAAGGCCAAAACCGCTCATGTCGCCTGATGTTAATTTAAGCTGCTCAGCTGCCTTTTCTTTAAAATTCCAGCTTCGCCATAGTATGGAAGAACAGGATTCGGGGGATATAACCGTGTACCAGGTATTCTCGAGCATAAAGACCTTGTCACCAATGCCTATGCCCAGTGCACCACCTGATGCCCCTTCGCCAATGATGACGCAGATAACGGGAACTGTTAGCTTTACCATTTCAAAAAGATTCCGCGCTATTGCTTCACCTTGTCCACGCTCCTCAGCTTCCAGGCCGGGATAGGCCCCGGGGGTATCAATAAGGGTAATGATCGGCCGGTTGAATTTCTCAGCCATCTTCATCAGGCGCAGGGCTTTGCGGTACCCTTCCGGATTGGCCATACCAAAATTGCGCAACTGGCGCATTTTGGTATTGATCCCCTTCTGCTGGCCCATTACCATAACAGGCATACCGTCGAGCTCGGCCATGCCACCAATCATTGCCTTATCATCTTTCACCTGCCTGTCGCCATACAACTCTGTAAAATTTGAAAATACATTTTCAATATAATACAATGTATATGGGCGTTCGGGATGGCGGCTTAATTGAACTCTTTGCCAGGGGGTAAGGTTGCTGTATATCTGGGCGCGTGTTTTTTCGAGCGATTCCTCCAATTCTCTCACAGAGCCGCTAACGTCGACCTGGTTCTTAGCGGACATCTCCTTTAACTTGGTGATCTGTCCGTATATCTCCTCAATAGGCTTCTCAAAATCCAGAAACTGCATAATGTCTGTTTAAAGGTACAAATGTAATAGTTAAAGACCTTAAAAGCCTTATTTAAGCAAAAAATGCCCCATTGTCATGCCGCCTGCAAATACCAACAGTAAAACACCATTAAAACCTTAAACATTCCGCACTTGAAATTAAAGCCATTTCCTGAAAATTTTCGTGACATATGTCACCGAGAAAAACTTTCTTTCTACAGGTCAATCTCTAAAAGAAAATAATGCCTCCATAAAACATTATACCACCACTTTATATATAGTATGGATATAATTTTATATCAGGAAGAACAATACATGCCGGCCAGGACATTCGGTCTATGCGAATAATGCATTTACTACCAGAGCAATTTAGTACTATTCAACAAAATACATTTTCAATAGGCCTTTATTCTTCGCTTCAACCTCACCCCGGTATACGCATTTAAATTTATCCTTTATCAAATCGTAAGTGGCCTGCGAGATATTGATCTTACCGGGCATGCTGTTCTGTTCCATCCGGGCGGCTGTGTTGACGGCATCGCCCCAAATATCGTAAGCGAACTTCTTAACCCCTACTATGCCCGCAACAACACTGCCGGAATGAACGCCGATCCTAACAGCAAAAGACTGTTCGGGGTGACTTAATTTTCTCGCGGTCATAAAATCCCTTATCTCAATGGCAGCTTTAACAATTGTAGCAGCGTGATCTTCGCTGGCAGCAGGTAAGCCACATACAGCCAGGTAAGCATCACCAACGGTTTTAATTTTCTCTATACCATATTTGGTTATGATCTCATCAAATGCAATGAAGCATGCATCCAGTTCATTTACCAATTGCTGAGGAGTAAGTTTTTCCCCGGCGGTTGTGAAATTGACAAAATCTGTGAATAGTACGCTTACATCGTCGAATGCGCGGGCCTGCACATTTCCTTTTTGTTTCAACTCATTTGCCACCTCCCCTGGGAGTATGTTCAGGAGCAGTTCCTCCGACTTTTGCTTTTCGGCATGGATAATTGCATTTGTTTTTTTCTGGAGGGTATAGTTTCTAAAAATAAAAAACGATAAGAGGCCCAATAAAACAATACCGGAGATGCCGAAATAGGTATAAGTTTTTTGCTTTTGCAATCTCAGGTTCAAAACTTTCTTTTCCTCAGCTTCCCTTATGCTGTCGCGTGCCTGTATCTTCTCGAACTCAAATTGTATTTCTTTCCTGGCAAACTCTTTCTGTTTCCTATTGCCGAACAGGCTGTCTTTTGTAATAATGAACTGCTTATATGCTTCCAGTTCCTTTGCCGGCAAATGCATTGCCTTGTATGTTTTGCTGAGCTCTTCCCAATCGGTATTCTCATCGTCCAGGGTGTGGCGGGACGAATCAATAGACAGAGCTTTGTAAAGGTAAGAGAGCGAAATGGGATATTTCTTTTCGCCCCGATAAATGATACCCAGCAAACGGTATATGCCCGGAGTGCGGTAGTCATCCTGCGCCTCACGCTGTACCTTAAGCGTTCTGTCTGCATATTCCCTTGCCTTTACGTAATCGCCCAGGTAGGTATAGACGGTACAGTAATTCATGAAAACATCCCTGATAAGCGATTCGTAATGGTCTATTTTGATCGCCTTATATGCTTTATCAATATGATCGAGCGCAAGAGCATACTGCTTGCGGCTGGCATAAATGCTCCCGGCATTCAGCAAGGCAATGCCTTGCATATTCTTATCTAAATCTGCGGCCTGCTTTATTATGTCATTGTACATTTGGAGGGCCCTGTCATCATCAGATATGGACGAATAGACGTTAGCCATATTATTCAATATATTCAAGCGGGACAATCCAATTTCATCCTTTTCTAAGCCATGGGCGCCCGACAATACATTCAGCGTTTTTTGATAATAATCGAGGGCGCCGAGGTGATCGCCTAATTCCTCGTAACAGGACGCAGCGTTGCTCAATGCGTTTACTTTGTCAGAATAATCAAGGGGACCATACAGCTTGAGGCACTTATTATAGTATACTATAGCGTCTGCAAAATCGCTACTATTACTATAGACGATAGCCATGCCATGATATGCCTGCGAACGGATATCTTTGTCAGCATCCTTTGCAGTTAAGGCAAGACAGCTTCTGTAACACCAAAAGGCGCGGGCAGTGTCATTGATATACATGCCGTAAATAAAGCCCAAGGCATTATAGGCTTTCCCCAAGTCTCTGCCGGAATGTATTTTGCGCGCAAGTTTTGCGGCTTCATTGGCATAGGAGAGCTTAACTGAAGTATCTGAAGAGGTGTTAGATAATTGAAGCAGTATGGATATTTTGCCGGCATCTTCCCGAGCTGTTGCCAATAAGGCTTTTAAAGAGTCGGACTGCCCTGCAAGTGCGGTACCAATACCAATACAGAGCAGCGAAAGAAAGACAAATATTGTGGTGATAAGCTTTTTCCAAAGGGACATTGCCAACAGGATTTCTGCGACATAGATACGAAAAATACAGCACTCACAATGCAGCGGTAAATAGCAAACAAAAGAAGCCTCAATAATTGAGGCTTCTTTTGTAAGAGAAATAAATGCTATTCAATTACTTAGTCCAATGGTATGCGGCTGCCATTTTCAGCAAGCCACATATCAAAAGACTTTAAAGATGGGTTTAGCTCACGCGAGTAATCAACATTTCTTATCGCATTACATTCGTCAGCAAAGTCCCGATAGATCTGGAACATATTGCCAATATCATCGGCACCCGGGAACCCAAAGCCACGATACTGTTCGGGAGTTACCTCGTTGTATAGAACTTCCTGGCCTATGGCTTTTGAAATTTTCTCCGCCATTTCGGTAAGGGTAAGCTGCTCCCCGGCAACACCGATGCGCTTGCCGGCCAATTCCGGACCTTTCTTAAATATGCCATAAGCACATTTGCCAATATCATCTGCACCGATGCCCGCCATTTTAGCATTGCCCATGGGGAAAGTGATGTAATACTTGCCATCCGGCCCTTTCTTAGGACCCATACCGAAGTATATCAGGTTGTCCCAATAATAGGAGGCCAACAAGTAGGTAGTGGGCACACCTGAATTTTCAAAATATTGATCTCCCTCACCTTTACCATCGAAGTGAGGTACTTTATACTTGTCGCGAAGCGTTGGCATACGATCGTCATCGAGCGGGACCAGCGTACGGGTGTCTTCCAGCGTAGACCAAATGGCATGTTTAAGGCCTGCCTCTTTAGCGGCGGCTGCCATGTTCTTTGCATTCTCAACTTCCTTTTCAGGCGAAAAATGGTCCCAGAAAAAAGTGACGAAATACGCACCGTAAGCGCCGGTCAAAGCCTGCTTGATATTTTCGGCATCGTCTATGTTGGCGCTGACCACTTCGGCACCGGCAGTGGCCAGTGCTTTTGCTTTGTCCGAGTTTACATCCCGTGTGACGGCGCGAACCGTGAATTCGCTATCCTTATCATCCAGGATAGCCTTTACAAGCCCACCCCCTTGTGCGCCTGTTGCGCCAAATACTACAATTATTTTCTTTTCAGCCATATCGTTTACGTTTTTGAATTGAGTACTAAAGATAGTACTGTTAAATTACTACTATATAAATAATGTATGTACACCTATTTGGTTCTTTTATGAGAAAGAACAATCCAGCAGGTAGATCATCCAGCAATTAGCAAAGATAAAATAATTGTTTACGGAGTGATGGTTAGCAGTATCGATCGTTCATTTTGGAAGAAATATAAGGAACACCTTCAAAATAAATCCCGCCAGGAGGAAATAGTCATACGTCAAACAGAAATGGGCTTGTTACAGCCATCTATTGTTGCATACCGTAGCAATCCACTATTATGCCCGCGAGCTTTTTATATAGCCGTTGGTACAGCCTTTGTAAAAAGTACTATTGACTTCCTTTTCTTACAAATGCTCATGGCAGCTTGAGTATAACAAAAGGGAGCTGAGAAACCCGGTTTCTCAGCTCCTTACAGCTCTGTTGCGAGTGGCGTTGATTCACAGAATACCTAACTCCCTGGCAAGAAAAAAGCTAGGCACCAAAGGCCTGAAACCGATCTTTCTGATCTTCTCCGAGCTGATGATCCCCTCGAACGGATCTTCGAGCGAGCCCTGGGCGCGATCAAATATCTCCTCTGCCTGGCCCACCGACTCTGCCAGTTCATAAAGGGTAATCGGTGCGTCATCCACGATATTGAAAATTTCCCCGTTAAGCCCCTCTTGCTGCAATAATAAAAACAGCCCTTGCGCCACATCAAGGTGGTGTATCATGTGCATTCTCGAACCCGGGTGGCGTCCCCAGGTTTTTAATATGGGCATGATCTCTGCGATATGCGGGTCCCGCTCTCCATATACAAAACCCAAACGGAGTGTGCGTACATCAAGGTCCATTTGCAGCAAGGCTTGCTCAGCTGCTATCTTGCTGGATGCATAGGCCCTGGGATCGTTAATATCTACAATATCATCCTCCTTTGCCGGGTGTCCGTAACCGGAACGGTAGACGTTGCTTGTACTTACAAAAACGAATCGTTTAACACCTGCTGCGACGGCGGCCTCAGCCAGGGCCACAGTGCCTGCATGATTGGTTTTGACGATGCCTTCGTTATCTGTAAAAGTCCGGAACAAGGCGGCTAAATGGACAACGGCATCCATGCCTGCCACTGCAGGTGGTAATGTACTTGCGTCATAAAGGTCGCCCACCACCGTTTGGGCGCCCGGTATCGCTTTTGAGGCGTCCCTTACTAATATTGTGACGTCATATCCTTTGGCTATCAGGCGCGGAACAAATCTGCTCCCGACTTTTCCTGTAGCCCCTGTAACTAAAATTTTCATAAGGCAAAGTTCGACGTACTTATCGATCAGGATAAGCTACAATCAAACCAATAATTATGATTTTCAAACTTTTCGGAAGGAGTTGGGTGTAGTACCGGTAATCCGCTTAAAGTAGTTATTAAAATAAGCAGGGTAGTCGAAACCCAGTGCGTAGGCGATATCGGCAATGCTCCAATCTGTATGCTTCAGGAGGGCTTTGGACTCCGCTATAATACGGGCGGCTATGTGTGCGGACGTTGGCTTGCCCGTAACGGCTTTCACTGCACGATTCAGGTAATTCACATGAACAGCCAGGCTTGCAGCGAAGTCGTGCGGGTTACGAAGTTTTAAAGGATCATTGCTTCGTTCTATTGGGAACTGCCTTTCTAACAGATCGATAAACTGATGCGCAATGCGGCTTGTGCCATTTATCAATCGCCCGGCCTGTTGCGGTGGTTGTATCTCCAGTGCTTCGTGAATTATTAAAGCGATGCAATTTTTGATCAGATCAGCTTTATGAAGGTATTCGCCATTGTAGGCCTTTAGCATTTTTCTGAAGATATTACCGATGAAGAATGCTTCATCTTCGCTCAGGGGAATAACGGGATTATCACCGATACTGAATAAGGGGGATTCCTGGAACTCGCGGGTATTGATAAAACTTCCGGTAAATATGCAGGCGTATCCGCTGGTCCGGCGAACGCGGCGAACAATAGAATGTGCTATTTTCGGATTGACAAAAAAGAGCGCAGTTCCTTTTATCTCTACAATTTGACCGCCATAGTCAATCGTCATATCACCATTCACTAAGCCCATTTTATAAAAATCTCGCCGGCCGGTTCTAGCCGGAACATCGACAGATTGGGATAGTTCATGCACCTTAAAACCTTTGAGTTTTGACTCATCCCAACTTAATCCGGGGATCCCTGTCTCCATATAGCAAAGTTAACAAAATCAAACCTCTATCATTGGGCCGACAAACGCTTTTTCCATAACCTCGTGTAAAGTCAGTTGTGCCTTCATTTAATTGTCTGCTTTTATGGAATCGAGCAATATTTCCGGTGAAAACTATACTGTGACAAGCCACTATTATGTTCCCCGAGCCTTTTTATATAGTGGGTGGTACAGCCTTTGTAAAAAGTACCGTCGACTTCGCT